>ERZ1645192.2311-NODE-2311-length-15791-cov-41.876080_pt1 | contig 15791 bp, 7 predicted proteins | sample MGYA00575354_ERZ1645192 | MGnify/ENA primary metagenome ERZ1645192 (study PRJEB40844, sample SAMN11349763) | freshwater sediment metagenome | isolation source: river sediment | host: Sediment | place: India: Faizupur Khadar , New Delhi | collected 2017-02-21 ... | reverse complement strand
TGCCCATGCTTTCATGGTATAGGCACAGGCTGAGAGGGAGTCATTTTGCCATGCAGGGCTTGAAACTCTTCGCCGGCAACAGGTTGGAGACCCTTGTGCGCACGCTCTCCGACCACCTGTCGGAACCCCTCGCGTCCCCGCTGGCCCCCGAGGTCATCATCGTGCAGAGCAAGGGCATGGAGCACTGGCTGTCCATGCAGCTCGCCTCCCGGCACGGCGTCTGCTCCAACTGCACCTTCCCCTTTCCCCACACGGTGATGAACAGGCTTTTCCGGCAGGTGCTCGACGGCCTGCCCGAGGCGTCCGCCTTCGAACCGGAAAGCATGGCCTGGCGGGTCATGGCCGTGCTCCCGGGGCTCCTGGACTCCCCGGGGTTCGAGACGCTGAAGTCCTACCTGGCGGACGACCGGACCGGGGTGAAGCTCTACCAGCTGAGCAGCTGCCTGGCGGACCTCTTCGACACCTACCTCGTCTTCCGGCCCGGGATGATCCTGGGCTGGCAGTCGGGAAGGCTGTCCATGCCGGGGCCCGCCCGGCCCGTCGAAACCTGGCAGTGCGCGCTCTGGAGGGCCGTGTCCGAAGGGCGCGGGCACGAGCACCCGGCGGCCCTGAGGGAGCGCTTCCTGGCCGGCCTGGGGCCCGCAGTTGTCCCGAAGCTCCCCGAGCGCATCTCCCTGTTCGGGATCTCCTCGCTGCCGAGCTTTTACCTGGAGGTGTTCCACGCCCTGTCGCGCTTCATCCCGGTGAGCTTCTACATCCTGAACCCCTGCCGGGAGTACTGGGGGGACATCCGCTCCCGGGGGGAGATGGCGGGGATGCCGCTCCTCCGCCGGGAGACGGTGCAGGACCTCCACCTCGAGGAGGGCAACGGCCTGCTCGCCTCCCTGGGCGCCGTGGGCCGCGACCTCTTCGACATGCTCCAGGAGTACGAGGTGTGCGAGTTCGACGCCTTCGAGGACGTGGAGCCCGACACGCTCCTCAAAAGCGTGCAGCGGGACATCCTCGACCTCGTGAGCCCCGGGCCGGAGGACGGGCGCGTGGTGAAAGAGGGCGACCGCTCCATCCAGGTCCACTCCTGCCATTCCCCCATGCGGGAGGTGGAGGTGCTCAGGGACAGCCTGCTGGCGCTCTTCGACAGCGACCCCGGCCTCAGGCCCGAGGACGTCCTCGTCATGTCCCCGGACATCGAGCTCTACGCCCCCTTTATCCAGGCCGTGTTCGACGTGCCCCGGAAGGATCCAGACTTCCTCCCCTTCGCCATCGTGGACCGCTCCCTGAAGACCTCGAACAGCATCGCCGACGTGCTGATGGCCATCCTGGACATGAGCACGAGCAGGTTCGAGGCCACCCGGGTGCTGGAGCTCCTGGAGTCGGAACCCCTGAGGAGGAGGTTCGGGCTGGCCGAGGGAGACATCACTCCCATCGAGCGCTGGGTCCGGGAGACGGGCATACGCTGGGGCATCGACGCTTCCTGGAAGAGGGACAGAGGCCTGCCCGACTATCCCGGAAACACCTGGGAGTTCGGCCTCGACCGGATGCTCCTGGGGTACGCCATGACCTCCGAAGGCGGCGCCGGGTTCGCAGGGGTCCTTCCCTACGACGACATCGAGGGGGACAGCTCCCTGGTCCTGGGCTCCTTTCTCTCCTTCCTCCGCTCCCTGTTCGAGCGGGTGAGGGACTTCGGCCGGGCCCGCACCCTCCATGAGTGGTCGGCGCTGCTCGAAGGCCTCCTCGCGGAGTTTTTCGCCGTGGAGGAGGAGGCGGCGTCCCAGGTCAGCGGCCTGAGGGCCCTGTTTAAGGGCCTCGGGGACATGCAGGACCGGGCGGGGATGGCGCAGCCCCTGGGCCTCGACGTGATCCGGGCCCACCTGAAAGGCAGAATCGGGGCCGTGGCCGAGGGGAGGAACTTCCTCTCGGGGGGCATGACCTTCTGCGCCATGCTCCCCATGCGGAGCGTGCCCTTCAAGGTGGTCTGCCTCCTGGGTATGAACCACGACGCCTTCCCGCGGCATCAGCGGGCCCTGGGGTTCGACCTCATCGGCCGCCAGCCCAGGAGGGGCGACTGCAACCAGCGCAACAAGGACCTCTACCTCTTCCTCGAAGCCCTGCTCTCCGCCAGGAGCGTTTTCTACGCAAGCTACCTCGGGCAGAGCATGCAGGACAACGCGCCCATCCCCCCGTCCGTCGCCCTGAGCACGCTCCTGGAGCACGTCGAGGGGGCGTACCGGGACGGGGAAGGAAAACCCGTGGGCGACCGGATCCACACCCGCCACTGCCTCCAGGCGTTCAACCCCCGGTACTTCACCGGCGCCGGAGACCTGTTCAGCTATTCCCGGGAAAACGCCGAGGCGGCCCGGGCGCTTCTCCAGCCGGGCAGGACCGGGCGGGCCTTCCTGGCGGACAGGCTCGCCGACCCCGGGGACGAGTGGCGCGTGGTGGACGTGGGAACGCTCTGCTCCTTTTTCAGGGACCCCGCGAAGTTCCTCCTCGAGCACAGGCTGAAGATGGCCATTCCCGGAAGGCCCCCCTTCATGGAAGACTTCGAGCCCGTGGAGGTCACGGACCTCGAGCGGTACCGCCTCACGAAGCTGCACGTCGAGCGCCTGCTGGCGGGCATGGGGCAGGAGGAGTCCTTCGAGCTCATGCGGATGGACGGCGCCCTTCCCCACGGCCGGCAGGGTGAGATCGTCCTCGCGGAGGTCCACGCGGAGGGCTTGAGGATGGTGGGCGCCATCGCCCGCTGCACGGGGGGCGAGGAGCCCGCGGACAGGCTCGTGGAGACCGGCCTGGGGCCCTTCACCCTCACCGGGAGCGTCAGGACCTACGGCGGGGACAAGGCGGTCCTGTACCGCCCCGCGAAGATGAAGGGCATCGACCTCCTTTCCTCGTGGATCCACCACCTCGCCCTGTGCTGCACGGACGAAGGCGCCGGGACCAGGACCTGGTGCATCGCCAGGGACGAGGTGAGGGAATACCGCCGGCCGGAGGGCTGCAGGGAGATCCTCGCGGCCCTCCTCGACCTCTACTGGCAGGGCCTGTCCCGGCCCCTGCCGTTTTTCCCCGAGACCTCCTGGGAATACGCGAAGGCGCTCACTGAAGTCAGGAGCCCCTCTGCCGAGGCGGCCATCCAGAAGGCGCGGGCGTTCTGGGGCAGCCCCCAGGGGGGCAAGCGCGAATCCGAAGCCTTCTCCCGCACCGTCTGCTTCCCCGGGGCCGACCCCTTAAGCGAGCGTTTCCGCACGATGGCCGCAGGCATCTACGGCCCCCTGCTGCAGCACGGGAAAAAGGACAGCCCGTGAAGAGCCTCGACCTCATGGGCATCCCCCTGGAGGGGACGCACCTCATGGAAGCGAGCGCGGGCACGGGCAAAACCTACACCATCGCCTCGCTCTTCGTCAGGCTCCTCCTGGAGAAGGAGCTCCACGTGCGGGAGATCCTCGTGGTGACCTACACCAAGCCTGCCACCGAGGAGCTCAGGACCCGGGTGAGGGAAAGGCTCCGCGCCGCGCTCCTGGCCTTCGAGACGGGCGAAAGCGACGACGTCTTCCTGGGCGCCCTCCTGCGCTCCTTCGAGCGGCACGACCGGGCCGTGCAGAGCCTGGAGTTCGCGCTCAGGCGCTTCGACGAGGCCGCCATCTTCACCATCCACGGGTTCTGCTCCCGGGTGCTCTCGGACATGGCCTTCGAGAGCCTGAGCCCCTTCAGGGTGGAGATGATCACCGACCAGTCCGACCTCCTCAAGCAGACCGTCGCGGACTTTTACCGCAGGCACTTCGCCGGGGACATGCCCCCGGAGCTTTTGCACTACGCACTCGGGCAGAAGCTCACCTTCTCCTCTTTCCTGGACCTTCCCCCGAAGCTGAGCCTCGACGCGGAAGTCATCCCCGGGACGGGCAGGCCGGATTTGCAGCTCCCGCTCCGGGAATACCGGGAGGCGTTCCGGCGGCTCGCCCTGGCCTGGCCGGGAATCCGGGAAGACTTCTTTCACCTGCTGGAAACCGACCCGGGCCTCAGCCACAGCATCTACCGCACCGCGAGCATCCCCCGCATGAGGGATGACATGGACGGCTACCTGCGCTCCGAAGGCTGCAGCCTGCCGCTCTTCAAAGATTTCGTGAAGTTCACCTCGTCGAATCTCGTCAAGCCCGGGACGGTGAAGAAGGGCTTCACCCCGCCGGAGCACGTGGTGTTCGACCTGTGCCAGAGGGTGTACGCCTGCGCCGGTGAGCTCGTGCAGGGCATGGACCGGTACCTCGCCGGGATCAAGGCCGAGCTCTTCTCCACCCTGAGGACCGCGCTCCCCGCCCGGAAGGACGAGCTGGGCGTCATGTACTACGACGACCTCCTCCTCAAGGTCCACCAGTGCCTCGCGTCCGAAAACCGTGACCTGCTCCGCGGGCTGGCCATGGAGCGCTACCGGGCAGCCCTCATCGACGAGTTCCAGGACACGGACCCCATCCAGTACGGGATCTTCAGCGCCCTGTTCTCGGGCTCCCCGCTCTTCCTCATCGGCGACCCGAAGCAGGCCATCTACAGCTTCCGCGGCGCGGACGTCTTCACCTACCTGAGGGCGGCGCGGGGGGTGCCCGGGGAAGCGAAGCACACCCTCGACCGGAACTGGCGGAGCGAGCCCGGGCTCATCGACGCGGTCAACCGCGTCTTCCACCGCGAAGAGCCCTTCGTGTTCCCCGAGATAGCCTTCGAGCCCGTCCTGCCGGCGGACGTGCCGGACAGGAAGCGCCTGGAGGACCCCGAAGGCGCCCCCCTGGTGGTCTGGTTCGAGCCGGGGAGAGAGGGCGGTCCCCTGAACAGGGCCGACGCGAACGAGCGGGTCTCCCGTGCCGTGGCCGGTGAGGTGTCGAGGCTCCTCCACGCGGGGCTCGAGGGCGAGGCGCGCATCGGCGGCAGGGGAATCGCCCCCCGGGACATCGCGCTCGTCGTGCGGACGAACCGTGAGGGCCGGATCCTCCGGGACGCCCTCGTGGGGTTCGGCATCCCCTGCGTCATCTACAGCGACGAGAGCGTTTTCGACACGGACGAGGCCGTGGAGATGGAGATGCTGCTCAGGGCCGTCGCCCAGCCGAACTCGGCCGACAGGGTCAGGACCGTGCTCGCCGGCCCCCTGTTCGGCCTGGACGGTCGAGACATCGACGGGCTCTGCTCGGACGAGGCGAAGCTCGAGGTCTTCATGGAGGAGTTCCGCTTCCTGCACGAGCTCTGGCTGAACCACGGCTTCATGCGGATGTTCAGGAGGCTCCTGAACGGTCGCGGCGTGCGCCGGCGCCTGCTGGAGAGATTTCGGGGGGAGCGCTCGCTCACGAACTTCCTCCACCTGGCGGAGATCCTCGGCGAAGCGAGCCTCCAGGGGAGGCTCGGCATGAGGGGGCTCATCGCGTGGCTCTCCCGCCGGAGCGACCCGCTGGCGCACCGGGACGACAAGCACCAGCTCAGGCTGGAGAGCGACGACGACGCGGTGAAGATCCTCACGGCCCACAAAAGCAAGGGCCTCGAGTTCCCCATCGTCTTCTGCCCCTTCCTCTGGGGCACGGCAGCCCTGAGGGACAGGAAGAACGTCTCCTTCCACGACGAGACGCAGGGTTTCCGGGCCTTCCTCGACGTGGGCTCGCCGGAGCTGGAAGAGCACGCCGGCCTGGCCCGGAAGGAGGCGCTGGCGGAGGACATGAGGCTCGCGTACGTGGCCCTCACCAGGGCCCGGAACCGGTGCTACCTCGCCTGGGGCAGGTTCAACAGGGCGGAGGGGTCGGCCCTGACCCGCCTGCTCCAGCTGCTCCCCCACCGTTCCCGGCTCGAAGCCGGTGAGCGGCCCAGGGTGGCCGGACCCGACGACGACCCCTTGCGGGTCGACCTGGAGAACCTGTGCGCCGGCTCGGGCGGGAACATCCTCGTGCAGGACATGCCGGCGCGGCTGCCGGCCCGGTACGTGCCGCCCGGACCGGGGAAAACGGAGGTGGCCTTCAGGCGCCTTTCCCGAAGCATCGACCTGTCGTGGAGGGTGGCGAGCTTCACGTCCCTGGTGTCGGGCGCCCATGCCTCAGGCGAGGCGGACCGGGACGCGCTGTATTTCGCCCCCCCCGCGGGGCCGCCGGAAGAAGGGGGCGAGCCCGACATCTTCGGCTTTCCCAAGGGCGCGCGGGCCGGCACCGCCATCCACGAGATCTTCGAGAACCTGGATTTCACCGAAGGAGGCGAAGCCATCGATGAGCACGTGGCCCGCGCCCTCGACGGCCACGGGTTCGACCCGCTCTGGCGGCCCGCGGTCTCGGGGATGGTCGGGCGCGTGCTCGAAGCCGGGCTGGGGGGGTTCTCCCTCTCGGACATCGGCAGGCAGGACACCCTCAGGGAGCTCGAGTTCTACCTGCCCGCAGGCAGGCTGACCCCCGGGGCGCTCCGGGAGGCCTTCGAGCTCCACCCGGGGGGCGCCGTGCCGGCCACCTTCCCCCCGGCACTGGGCGAGCTCGGGTTCGAGGAGTCCACCGGGTACATCAGGGGGTTCATCGACCTGGTCTTCACCCGGGAGGGGAGGTACTATCTCCTCGACTGGAAGTCGAACCACCTGGGGAACGCCCCCGGAGACTATGGCGAAGAAGCGATGGGCGAGGCCATGGAGAAGAACCGCTACCTCCTCCAGGCCCACATCTATGCCCTGGCCCTGCACCGGTACCTGGGAACGCGGGTGAAGGGGTATTCCTATGAACGGCATTTCGGCGGGGTCATCTACCTGTTCGTCAGGGGGGTCGATTCCACGAAGGGGCCCGGGTGCGGCATCTGCCGCTTCATGCCGGACCGGGGCCTCATCGAGCACTTAAGCGGCATCGCGTGTTCCCGGGGCGGGGAAGAAGGGGGGTGAAGGGCATGGAAGCGCCGTGGGATGACCGCCCGGCATATCCGCTGCCGGGGAGCCTGCCGCCGGGGAGCGGGGCAGGGAAGCTCTTCGAGCCCATCGACCTCCAGTTCGCGCGCCTCATGGAAAAGATGGCGGCACAGGGCACCAGGGGGGTGGGGGAGGCGGCCGCCCTGGTGAGCAGGTTCACGCGGCTGGGCCACACCTGCGTGGACCTCGGCGCGTACGCGGGACTTTCCCTGGACGGGGGGGCGGCCCTGCCGGACGTTTCTGCCTGGCGGGAGATTCTCCTGTCGTCCGGGGTGGCGGGGGAGCCGGGGGAATACCGGCCCCTGGTGATCGACGGCTCGTCGAGGCTCTACCTCTGGCGCTACTGGAGCTACCAGCAGACCCTCGCGGAAGGCCTGCTCGCCCTGTCCCGGGGGGAGGCGGCCTTCGACGAAGGCGAGGTGGGGCGCACGCTTTCCGGCCTGTTTCCCGCCCCCGCGGAAAAGGCGGCCATCGACTGGCAGAAGGTGGCCGTGCTGCTCGCCCTCAAGGGCCGCCTGAGCATCGTCACCGGTGGGCCGGGGACGGGCAAGACCACCGTGGTCGCGAAGCTGCTCGCCCTCCTGGGCGCGGCGGCCGGCAGACCGGATGTGGCCCTGGCCGCGCCCACGGGCAAGGCTGCCCAGAGGATGGAGGAGGCGGTGAGGAAAACCTTTGCCGAAACGTCCGCCACAGGGTTTCCGGACTGCCGGGAACTGCGCGCCTCCACCCTCCACCGGCTCCTGGGCATCGTGCCCGGCAGGGCGCGGGCCCGGCACTCCCAAAGCCGCCCGCTGCCCCACGACGTGGTGGTGGTGGACGAGGCGTCCATGGTTTCGCTGGCCCTCATGTCACGCCTTGTCGGCGCCCTGAAGCCCGGGTCCCGGCTCGTGCTCGTGGGCGACCGGAACCAGCTCGCGTCCGTGGAGCCGGGCCACGTCATGGGCGACATCTGCGGCGAGACCGCCGCGCCCCGCTATTCCCCGGGCACCTGCGCCCTTGTCCGCAGGGTTGCGGGGTACGAGCTCCCCGGGGGAAGACCCCGGGGGATGCAGGACTGCCTCGTGGAGCTGAAGACCGCGTACCGGTTCGGCCCGGACAGCGGGATCAGGGCGCTGGGGGAGGCCGTGAAGAACGGGGACCCGGGGGCGTGCAGGGAGCTTTTCTCCTCCGGGGGCATGACGGACGTGCTGGTCAGCGACCACGGGAAGATCGCCTCCTTTTCCCGCGCCCTCGAGCCCGTGGTGCTCGAGGGCTATGCGCCGTTTCTCGAAGAAACCGATGCGGCCGTGCGTTTGACGCTCTTCGGGGGGTTCAGGGTCCTGTGCGCCCTGCGGGAAGGACCGTACGGGGTGTCCGGCCTCAACCGCCTGATCGAAAAGGCCCTGGCGGCCAGTGGCCTCATCAGGCCCTCCGGGCTTCACTACCACGGGAGGCCGGTGCTCGTCACGGCCAACGACTACGCCATGAACCTCTTCAACGGCGACATCGGCCTGGTGCTCCGGGACGAAAACGGGGAGCTCGGGTGCTTTTTCCCCGGACCCGGTGCGGCGCTCAGGAAGGTCTCCGTGGCCAGGCTCCCGGAGCACGAGACGGCTTACGCCATGACCGTGCACAAGAGCCAGGGCTCGGAGTTCTCGAAGGTCGCCCTCGTGCTGCCCCCCGGGGATTCCCCCGTGCTCACCCGGGAGCTTCTTTACACCGGGATCACCAGGGCCAGGGAGCACCTCGATCTCTGGGCCTCGCCCGGGGTGATCGCCTCGGCAGTGGCCCGGCGCACGGAGCGGATATCCGGCCTGGGAGACCTGCTTGCACGGGATGGGAAAAAGGGTCCCTGACAGGGGCTCGCCGGGAGAGAAACGCGCCCCGGGCCCGCCCGGAGGCGCTGCGCCGGAAGATCCGGGAAGGGCTCAAAGGCTTGCCCGGAGGAAAATGCCGCCCGGGCGTGCCCGGCGGCGCCATGCCGGTAGATTCAGGTGGTGCTCAAGGGGTCGCCGGGGAAGAAACGGCGGTCATGTGCGCCCCGACCGGGGGAGGGACACGAGGATGGCGAAGGAGCGGTCGGTCAGCCTGTACCTGCCCTGGAGGACCTTCGGCGCCTTGCCCGGGGGCAGGCAGTCCTCGCCGTGGGGCAGGGACGTGTCCACGACGCGGCGCCAGGCCCGCCCGGGCCCCGGGTGGGGCAGCTCGAACGACAGGGGCTCCCAGTAGGTGTTGAGCATGATGTAGACGTGCTCCCGGGCCTCGGCGTCCTGCATCTCCAGGGCGAGGCTGTGCGATTGAGAAGAAAAGTCGGGCCCGTTCAGGCGCACGCCGTGCCAGGTGATGGCCGTGCCGGTGGACCCGGGGTACCTCGCGGGCACGTGCTCCTGGTGAAAGATCCCGCAGGAGCCGGTGAACTCGATGAGCCCCCGGACGAAGCGCGTGAGGCCGGCGTTCTTTTCCAGGAGGCCCCAGTCGAACCAGGTGAGCTCGCTGTCCTGGCAGTAAGCGTTGTTGTTGCCGCGCTGGGTCCTCCTCGCCTCATCGCCCATGAGGAGCATGGGCGTGCCCTGGGAGATGAAGAGGACGGTGAGGAAGTTCCGGATCTGCCGGAGCCTCAGGGCTTCTATCTCCGGGTCCTCCGTCTCCCCCTCCTCTCCGCAGTTCCAGGAGCAGTTGTGCTCGTAGCCGTCCCGGTTTTCCTCGAGGTTCGCGAGGTTACTCTTGAGGTTGTAGGAGACGAGGTCGTTCAGGGTGAACCCGTCGTGGCAGGTGACGAAGTTGATGCTCCGGTTGAGGTCGCGGTCGGGCCGGGGGTAGATGTCGGGGCTGCCCAGGAGCCGCTTCGAGAGCTTGTGCACCGTGTCCGGGTCGCCCTTGATGAACTTGCGCACGTCGTCCCTGAACGGGCTGTTCCACTCGGCGAAGCGGTCGCCGATGAACGAACCCACCTGGTAGAGCCCGGCCGCGTCCCAGGCCTCGGCGATGAGCTTCGTGCCGGCGAGCACCGGGTCGGACTCGATGGACCAGAGGATGGGGGGCCTCTCCAGGGGCTCGCCGAGCTCGCCCCGGGACATGATGGAGGCGAGGTCGAAGCGGAAGCCGTCCACGTGCATCTCCTCCACCCAGTAGCGCAGGCAGTCCATGATCATGGAACGGACCACCGAGTAGTTGGCGTTCACCGTGTTGCCGCACCCGGAGAAGTTCTCGAAGGCCTGCTTCTCCAGGTTGTAGAGGTAGTAGGCAGGGTTCTCGAAGCCCTTGAGCGAAAACGTGGGGCCATCGGCGCCTGCCTCGGCGGTGTGGTTGAAGACCACGTCCATGATGACCTCGATGCCGTGGCGGTGGAGGGTCTTCACCATGTCCCTGAACTCGTTGACCACCTCCAGGGGATCGCCCGTGGAGCCGTAGCCCGCGTGGGGCGCGAAGAAGGCCATGGGGCTGTAGCCCCAGTAGTTGCACAGGGGCCCCCGGGCGTCCTGCGCGTCGAACTGCTGCACGGGCATGAGCTCCACGGCCGTGACCCCGAGGTCCTTGAGGTAGCCTGTCCTGTCCGCAAGCCCCGCATAGGTGCCCCGCCTGTGCACCGGGAGGTTTGAGCTCGGGTGGCGGGTGAAGCCGCCCACGTGGAGCTCGTAGATGACGGTGGAGGCGTAGGGCGTCAGCAGGGGCTCGTCGCCCTCCCAGTCGTAGTCCGAGGGATCCACCACCACGGACTTGGGCGCCCACGCGGTGTTGTCGCCCGGCCGGCACGCGTAGGTGCGGTCGTAGTTTCCGCCCAGGGCGAGCGCCTTGGCATAGGGGTCGACGAGGAGCTTGTAGCCGTCGAAGAACAGGCCACGGGAGGGGTCGTGGGGGCCGTACACCCGGTACCCGTAGAGCTGTCCGGCCTTGAGCCCGGGAACGAAGGCGTGCCAGTAGTAGAATGTCCTGTTCCGGCGGGGGTCGAGACGGATGACCCGGCGGGGCACGGCGTCGTCGGGGTCGTCGAAGAGGAGCAGCTCCACGGCCGTGCAGCTCTTGGAGAACACGCTGAAGTTGACGCCCTGGGGGGACACCGTCGCCCCGAGGGGATAGCTCCTGCCCGGCTGTATGTCGTGCTCCACGTTCCCGCTCCCTTTCACCGGCTTGACGGGCGCCCCTGGCGGGCGGCCGTTCAGCCTGCGGGCAGGGTATCACACGGAGCGCGGTCTTGTCAGCACCGGAGTGGTTCCTCCGGGACTCGGGCGGGACCGGCCCGGATCATTCCGTGTTTCCCGGCACAAGGAGCGCCGGGGGAAAAGAAACGGGACCCGGTCGAAGCCGTGCGGGGAAAGGGCGTTGGAGAAGGCGGACGGCCCCGTGAGGCTGGACCCGGTCGAGGCCGTGCGGGGAAAGGGCACTTCCGGGAGGACAGGTCCGGAGACAGCCGGCTCAGGGGTTCCCCGGCCCGGCGTGCACCACGTAATAGGGGATGCCGTTGACGACGTCTATGCTCCCGGCCCCGGGCCAGAAGCTCACGGAGTTCGCCCCGACGCCGGCCAGTCCGTGCGTGATGGAGAGCCCGGACACCGTCAGGTCGGAAACCCCGATGAAGCCGCCCGAGGTCTGGATGTTCCAGGGGTTGTACGGGCCCGGGGCAAGCCCGTCCGAGTCCCCCCAGGCGAGGGTGCCGATGTGGATGTTCATGGTGATGTCCACGAAGATGCTCACGCCGGCCTGCCCCATGACCTGGCCCATGGACTTGTCGTCCAGGGGCTTCATCGCGAAGGAGGCGCCCGGCATGCAGAGCAGCACCATGAATATGACCAGCTTCTTCATACCACCTACAATATAATGAAAGCTGGCCGGAAGGCAAGAGCCTCCCGCGGCTCCTCAGGCAGCAAGGCCCGTGTCAGGCGAGGAAGTGCGGGTGCCTTAAGTCTCCAGCGCGACCGGAAAACCGGGAGGTCCGCATATCGCGTCATGCCCCCTGACCCGAAGGGGCGGGGAGGCGTCACCCGGGTATGATATTTCTGTGTCGATTTGCCGATAGAGCTGAAGAATCACGGGCAGTTTCTGTGAGAAACCGGGGTGGTGCCGGGCGTGGCGCCCGGGGCGCGCCGTTTCCTCGAGGAGAAGACATGACGGACCGGCAGGACGGGGAAGACAGAAAGAGCAGGATCCGGGAGCTCGAAGGGGAGCTCCGCAGCGTCAGGGAGTCCGCCCGGGAACTGGAGGAGCGCTACCGCGCCATCACCGGCCGCTCCCTGGACATCATCTACACGCACGACTTCCAGGGGAACTTCCTGGACGCCAACGAAGCCATCGTCGGCATGCTCGGGTACGGCATGGAGGAGATCCGGTCGATCAGCTTCAAAGACATTATCGTCCCCGAGATGCTCCCCCGGGCCATGGACACCATCGCCGAGATCCTGAAAACCGGGTATCAGAAAAAGCCCAACGAATACAGGATACGGTGCAGAAACGGGAGCTGCATCTGGATTGAGACCAAGGGGTCGCTCATCTACCGCGACGGCAGGCCCCATGCCATCCACGGGATCGCGCGGGACATCACGGAGCGCAAGCGCTCCGAGGAACTCGTCCGGGAGCGGGAGCTGCGCTACCGCGCCATCTTCGAGAACACGGGCAGCGCCTCCATCCTCTTCGGGGAGGACACCGTCATCACCCTTGCGAACACGAATTTCGCCCTCATCACCGGCTATTCCCGGGAAGAGATGGAAGGGAAAATGAGCTGGACCTCCTTCATCGCCCCGGAAGACCTGGAGCGGATGGAGAAGTTCCACGCCCGGCGGCGGAAGGACCCCTCGTCCGCGCCGTCGTCCTACGAGTTCGTCATGGTCACGCGCTCCGGTGCCCGCCGCGACGTATTCCTGAGCGTGGGCGTCATCCCGGAGACGCAGGAGCGGATCGCCTCCTGCATGGACATCACGGAACGCAAGCGCGTCGAGCGGGATCTCCGGGAGAGCAGGGAGCGGTTCCGGGGCATCCTCGACAACATGGAGGAGGCCTATTACGAAGTGGACCTCGCGGGGAACTTCACCTTCTTCAACGCCACTGCCATGAGGGCGCTGGGCTACACGAACGAGGAGATGGACGGCATGAACTTCCGGACGTTCGTGGACGAGGAGAACGCGAAGAAGGTCTTCCTGCACTACCACAAGGTCTTCACGACCGGCAAGCCGGTGCCGGGCTTCGACTGGGAGGTGATCTGCAAGAACGACGCGCGGCTGCCCGTGGAGGCCTCCGTCTCGCTCGTGCGGGACGAACGGGGGAACCCGGTGGGTTTCCGGGGCGTGGTGCGGGATGTCACCGAGCGGAAAAAGGCCGAGGGCACCATCCGCAAGAGCGAGGAGCGTTTCCGCGACATGGCCCGCCTCCTGCCGGAGACCGTGTTCGAGGCGGACGAGGGGGGAATCCTCACCTTCGTGAACGAGGCGGCCTTCGACAAGTTCGGCTATTCCCGCGAGGACTTCTGGAGCGGCATCAGGGGCATCGACGTCCTCGCGCCCGGGGACCGCATGCGCGCCCTGGCGAATTTCCGGAGGATCCGGGAGGGCGAGGACGTGGGGCTCACCGAGTACACGGCCACGAGAAAGGACGGGACCGAGTTCCCGGTGCTCATCCATGCGGTCGGCATCAGGGAAGAAGGGCAGGCCGCGGGCGTCCGGGGTTTCATCATCGACATCAGCGAAAAGAAGAGCCTCGAGGAGCAGTTCATGAGGGCCCAGAAGATGGAGGCCATCGGCAAGCTCGCGGGGGGCATCGCGCACGACTTCAACAACCTCCTCATGGGCATCCTGGGCAACGTGTCGCTCATGCTCATGAACCTGGAAAGCGGCCACCCCTTCTACGAGCGCCTCAGGAACATGGAGGAGTACGTCCGGCAGGGCTCCGACCTCACCCGGCAGTTTTTGGGCTTCGCCCGGGGCGGCAAATACGACGTCAGGCCCACAGACCTGGGCAAGCTGGTCCGGCGGAACGCGGAGATGTTCGGGAGGTCGAAGAAGGAGGTGAGGATCCACCACAAGCTGCAGGAGGACCTCTGGACCGTCGAGGTGGACCGCGGGCAGATCGACCAGGTCCTGCTCAACATCTTCGTCAACGCGTGGCAGGCCATGCCCGGCGGGGGCGACCTCTACCTCACGGTGGAAAACGCCCGCCTGTCCTCCTCCGACGTGGCCCCCCACGGCCTCGAGGCGGGCAGGTACGTGAGCGTGTCGGTGGCGGACACCGGCGTGGGCATGGACGAGGACACCATGGCGCGGATCTTCGAGCCCTTCTTCACCACCCGGGAAAAGAGCAGGGGCACGGGTCTGGGCCTCGCCTCGGTGTACGGGATCGTGAGGAACCACAAGGGCTTCGTGACCGTTCGCAGCGAGAAGGGTGCGGGCAGCACGTTCGTGGTGTTCCTCCCCGCATCGGACCGGGAGGAGGAAACGGAAGCGAAGGTTGTCGAGCCCATCCAGAAGGGCGGCGAGACCATCCTCCTGGTGGACGACGAGGGCTTCATCCTCGACGTGGGCGCGCAGATGCTCACCCATCTCGGGTACAGGGTGATCCCCGCCTCCGGCGGGCGGGAAGCGGTGGAGACCTACCGCAGCAGGAGGCCCGAGATCGACCTCGTCCTCCTGGACATGATCATGCCCGACCTCGGGGGAAAGGAGACCTTCGAGAAGATCAAGGAGATCGAGCCTGGGGTCAGGGTGATCCTCTCCAGCGGCTACAGCCTGGACGGGCAGGCGGAGAAGATCATGGAGAAGGGCTGCCGGGGCTTTATCCAGAAGCCTTTCAGCCTGGGCGACCTCGCGGGGAAGATCCGGGAAGTGCTCGACGCCGGGTGAACCGGGAAACCCTTCCTGGCCGGGGGTGCGGCTCGTTTCAAGCGCCCGCCTCTGCCCGGCCCTGCTGAAATGACGGGAGCTCCCTTCCTGGCCAGGGTGCGGCACTGTTCGGATGCCTGCCGTTCTCCGGCAATCCCCCGCAATCATTGTTGACAGGCCTTTCCGCGCTGCGATACCCTCAGGCCGGACCACCGGGTGAAGGGGAAGGAGGAGCGGAGGGCGCATGCTGACGTATCTCGCCACGGGGATGATCTTCGGCCTTTCGTCAGGCCTCGCCCCCGGCCCCCTGCTCACCCTCGTGCTCGTGGAAACGCTGAGGCACGGGGCGGGCGCCGGGGTCCGGGTGTCGCTGTCCCCCCTGGTCACCGACCTGCCCATCATCGGCATATCCCTGCTCGCCCTGACGCGATTGTCCGGGTCGAACCACGTCCTGGGGCTGATCTCGCTGGCGGGGGCCCTGTTCCTCGCGCACCTGGGCCGCGAGACCTTCACTTCCCCGCCGGTTTCCGTGGGGGTCCCGGAAAGCGGGGCGCAGCCGCTGCGCCGGGGGATACTCACCAACTTCCTCAACCCGCACCCCTACCTGTTCTGGACGACCGTGGGCTCGCCGCTCCTCGTCCGGGCGTGGAAAAACGGCGGGGGCGGGGCCGCGGCCTTCCTGGCCGGTTTCTACCTGTGCCTCGTGGGTTCCAAGGTGGTGCTGGCGGCCTTCACCGGGAGGGGGAGGCACCTGCTCGGAGGGAGAGCATACGGGATCTGCATGCGTTTCCTGGGCATCCTCCTGTGGGGGTGCGCCCTGATCCTCGCCGCGGACGGCGTGCGCCTGCTCCGGGCCTGACCCCCCGGGCAGGTTTTCTGCATCGGCGGTGTTATTCTCCGGGAACGCACCGGGCATTTCCTTCTGTCGAACGTGAGTGCCGGAAACGGAATTGCCAGGTGGTTTCCTCCGGGAACGAACCGGGTATGGTCATGGGGGAATCCTGAAAAGAGGACGGAAGAAACCGCCGTTCTGCCGGGCCGCATGCCTGGGAGGGACCGGGGTGTTCGCAAAAAAATAGCCAGGAAGCACGGTGCCGCCTGGCAGTTATGAAGAGAGT
>ERZ1645192.2310-NODE-2310-length-15807-cov-8.334434_pt1 | contig 15807 bp, 12 predicted proteins | sample MGYA00575354_ERZ1645192 | MGnify/ENA primary metagenome ERZ1645192 (study PRJEB40844, sample SAMN11349763) | freshwater sediment metagenome | isolation source: river sediment | host: Sediment | place: India: Faizupur Khadar , New Delhi | collected 2017-02-21 ... | reverse complement strand
TGTGAAAAGAGTGAGAGTATCCGCTCTCGCTTCCACTCTCACTCTTTTCTTTGTCGGGGTGATCTGACTCGAACAGACGACCCCTTGCACCCCATGCAAGTGCGCTAGCCAACTGCGCCACACCCCGTTTTACACTCCATAGCCTCGGCGAAGGAGTGCGATTGTCCTCCGCAACTTTTTCTAAGGAGGATTAAGGTGCAAAAGTAATCAACAAATTCATTTTTGCAAAAACGTGTTGCCCTTCCGATACATTTTCTTAAAAGAACAGTGCCAGTTCCAAAACTTTTCATAGATTTCTGTCAGGTATTGACAGAAAACTCCCTTTAAAAGTGATAACCATGTTCAAGAGAATTATCCTTCCTTCTATAGCATTAATAATTGTCATCGGCTTGTCGGAATGTAGTGTCAGCAAGAGTGTTACCACGGCCGATTCTTCGGGCCGGAAGCCAGGGGCTGAACGTGAATTCAGGGCAGCCTGGGTGGCTACCGTCGATAATATCAACTGGCCCAGTAAACCGGGTCTGCCTGTCGAACAACAGAAAAAAGAAGCCATAGAACTGCTCGACCTTCTCTATAAGAACAATTTCAATGCTGTCATCTTCCAGGTGAGGCCTCAATGCGACGCCCTGTATAATAGCAACCTTGAACCCTGGTCGTATTACCTGACAGGTAAACAGGGTACGGCGCCAGATCCCTGGTATGATCCGCTTGAGTTCTGGATCACCGAAGCACATGCACGCGGACTCGAACTGCACGCATGGCTTAATCCTTACCGTGCACATCATGTTGCCGGTGGAGCCGTTACCGATGCATCAATAGTAAAACAGAAACCCGAACTGGTGGTGAGCCTCGAACAGGGATACTGGTGGATGGATCCATCACTCCGCGGAACACAGGATCATTCATTCAATGTGGTAATGGACCTGGTCCGAAGATATGACCTTGACGGTATCCATTTCGACGATTATTTTTATCCCTATCCCGATTATAATAATTTCAAAGACTTCCCCGACGATGAAAGCTGGCAGGCTTATCAGAAAAGCGGAGGCAAGCTTTCACGTGGTGACTGGAGACGTGAGGCGGTAAATACATTCATCAGACGGGTGTATAAGGGCATCAAGGCTGAAAAACCCTTTGTGAAATTCGGATTAAGCCCCTTCGGGATATGGCGTCCCTATAATCCTCCGGCAATCGGCACCGGCTTCGACCAGCATAACACTCTCTATGCCGATGCAAAGAAATGGCTTAATGAAGGGTGGATAGACTATTATTCGCCGCAGCTCTACTGGCCCGTGAACCAGATCTTGCAGAGTTATCCCGTTCTCCTTGGGTGGTGGAGCTCCGAAAATACAAAAGGCAGGCATCTCTGGCCCGGAATAAGCATTGGCAGGCAGCCTGTCGATAAAGCTGCCGATGAGGCGATAAATGAGATCATGATCGCCAGGGGCATATTGCCTCAAAGCCCCGGTGTGGTACACTGGAGCATCGGATCGCTGGTTTATTCACCCGAAATGACAAAGGCAATAGCCGAAGGACCATATAAGAAAAAAGCGCTGGTACCGGCATCGCCCTGGCTCGACAAAAAACCTCCTCTTGCTCCCCGCGTAAGCTTTAAACAGGAAAACGAATCAGTGGCACTCTCCTGGGATAATGCAAATATGGCCGATGTCTCACGTTCAGTGGTCTATTTCAAATATGGGTCACAATGGAATTATAATATCCACGGGCAAAACATCTGCAACGATAAGATACCTGCCTTTCTTGTCAACAGAAACTTACTGGGCAGGACAGATCCCGGAACAATTAAAAATATCCGTGAAGTACTACTGCCTCTCGACAGCGTAGCAGTGTCGTCTGTTGACAGGTATGGCAACGAAAGCACTCTTACCCGAATAAAGGTTTCCGGACTTTCATACGATCATGCTCCTTCATTGGCAGATGTTGTAAACCGTTATCTGGAAGAAACAAAGGAACAGGTACTGAAAAGACCGGCTGTAAAACCGGGCATCGATGTCCTGGCAGAGGATTTCACTGACCTCATCAGGGGAAAAAGAATCGGTCTGATTACAAATCCATCGGCAACAGGATCAGATATGAGAAGCAGCATCGACATTCTTGCAGGCATACCAGGTGTTAACCTTGTAGCACTGTTTGGAGCCGAGCATGGGGTCAGAGGAGCGCTGCAGGGAAGGATACTTCAGGAGGGTGAACCGGATCCCCGCACAGGTATCCCTGTTTACAGCCTCTATGGCGACTCGCTGGCTCCGAAGCAGCAATGGCTAAAGGAACTCGATGCACTTGTTTTTGATATACAGGGTGTAGGATCAGCCTGGTACACCTTTAAATATACCATGGCTCATGCCATGAAAGCATGCGCAAAGGCAGGAATTCCGTTCATTGTCCTCGACAGACCAAATCCGCTTGGAGGCCGGATAGTCGAAGGCCCCATGCGTAACACAGGAAGTACATTTCATTATCCGCTTCCTCTGAGACACGGGATGACCTACGGCGAACTGGCAACGATGTGGAATGAAACTGAAGGCATTGGAGCCGACCTGACAGTCATCCCCATGAAAGGATGGCGCAGAAGCATGCTGTGGAACGAAACAGGACTTATGTGGGTGATGCCTTCACCCAACATGGGAACACTCGAAACAGCTCTCGTTTATCCCGGTCAGTGTCTCCTCGAAAGAACAAATATATCTGAAGGAAGAGGTACTACCAAACCTTTTTTAATGACAGGATCCCCATGGATAGATGCTGAAAAGGCTGCAGCCGATCTGAACAACCGGGGCATCAAAGGAGCACATTTCAGACCGGTTTATTTTATTCCTGAGAATGCCACACCCGGCTCCAATCCACGGGGCAAGCCATGGAATAAAATGTGCGGCGGCGTTGAGATCATGCTTACTGATCCCGCCTCCTTCAGATCGGTTGAAACGGCTGTGAATATCATTGACGCTTACCGGAAAACAAATCCTGATTCACTTGCCTGGAATCCACCCCTGGTTATTAAACAGCTTGAGGAGCCAGGGACGACTGTCGAACAGGTGATTAAGGCCTGCCAGGACGATATAAGCGAGTTCATGAAAGTCCGCGAGAAGTATCTCTTATACAGATAATAGAATCCACATGAGAACTTACCATATTACCTTTCTGTCACTCTTTCTTATCGTATTCCTTTCACATTGCGGCACAACAAATGTTGTTCAATCAGTTAAAGAGGAAGGAGTATCTGTCAGCGATCAGAAGGGTGAACTACGAGGGTTTGGCCTGTCGCCTGAAGCCTGGAAAAATGAGGACCAGGATATTATGAAGAAGAACATTGTCGCGGCCGCGGGGAAGGCTGCCGCTGCAAATTACAATGCACTCTTCTTCCTTACAAACAGCGATGGAGTAATAACCAGTGGTGATTATGCCCCATTGATCACCGCCATAGAGGCAGCTCATAATAATAAACTGAAGATATTTGCCGGAATGGATATTGCTGCCATTTACAGGATGGAGAAGGACAAGCCATTACCTCAAATAATAACAGCGATGAAGGGTATTATACGTAACCTGGCGGTAAATTACGATATCGACGGTCTCTGCCTGGTACACAACGATAATCCTGCTGATTTTATTGAGGATATGGTTGTGGAGGCCATGCTGGTTAAGCCATACCTTATTAATATAATTGTTTACTCCGGAGAAGCCGGCTATAACGAGGCAAGGAGCCTTCTCGATAAGGGCGTTGCAGACCTCATCATTCCCGGACCGGAATCAGGGATAGCAGGAAAAGCAGCATTGATACAAAACTATCCGGCGAGAGCGGAAATACCTGATGACCTGAAGAAGATACGTCCTGAACAGTTTATCGGACTCGACCTTTCAGGCTTGTTCCCCGGTGAGAGCGGAGGCAGGACAGTAATTATTAACAAAGGATTCCGGACTAAGATAACTGATTCTGAAGGACATATCGGATTCATCCAGGCCGGTCAGGATACGATTATTCTTGAAGCTGACGGAAAAACAATAATACTGCCTGAGGATAACTGGTCTGTTCCTTTCAGATATGTTGTCACAGCCGATAATAAGGTGGAACGGCGTTCGCCCTGGGTTGAATTCAGAAACAGACCCGGGAGATACACAGACCTCACTGAATTTGATTTCCTGTGTAAAACTGAATATCCTGCATCGGTATCCATCGGAGGGATTGCATTAAAGCAGTATAAGACCGGAATATTCTTTTCAAAGGTACAATTTGAGGAAGGGGCGAACCGTGTCCGTGTCAGCGTTCTGACAGGTGACTCTACAGAGGCTTTCTATGAGGATGAATATATTTTCCGGAAGAGAGACCTGACGAGGAAAGCCTTTCCGCTATGGATCAGCGGGCAGACAGTCGAACCGGCTTATGATCTGGAACTTCTCCCGGATGATGTTGTTCGCATGAGCTTCCAGGGCTCACTGAAGCAGGAAGCATATATTGAGGTCCTCCCCGGGAAGAAGAGAGTAGAGTGTTCACGTGAGGACTTTGGTGATTACAGCCTGTACCGGGGAGACCTGCCAATGAAATTTCTTAAAAAAGGGAAACAGAACCGTGTAATCCTGAAATTAATCCCGGCGGAGGGAACCGGCGATTCCAGGGCTCTTGAATACACGCTTAAGAACCAGGTAACAGTAAAGGACGAACATGAGTTTCCCTATATTAAGATAACAGCAAAGAATTCAAGGCTGACATATAATCTGGGTGCACCGAGGCTTGGAGGACCCGTCAGGGCGGAACTGGGCCCCGGGGTGATACTGAAGACGAACGGGAAATTTGGAAGGAATTACAGGGTACGTCTCAGCAGTACTGAAAATGGTTTTATCAGCCAGGACGACGCAGAATTGTTGCCTGAAGCAACTGTTCGTCCTTCATACTACATTACAAGCATGTCGTGCGGACCCGGAAAAGATGCCGATATTTTAACTATTCCATATCCTGAGCCGGTACCGTATGAGGCTTACCCTGATCCTGATCATAAAAGGATCGTGATAACCCTTTTTGGTGTTGAGACAAGCAGCACATGGATCACGCACCTTGATGGACGAAGGATTATTGATAAGATTACCTGGGAGCAGGTAACACCTGAGACATATAAGGTATATGTAAACCTGAAAAGCGAGCAAATCTGGGGATACAGTCTTAAGCAGGAAGGGAAAAGGCTTCTTCTGCGACTTCGTTACCCCCCTGAATATAACCTTGAAAATGAGATGCCTTTCAGCGGTTTAAAGATCGCTATTGAGGCCGGACACGGAGGCTCAGGAATGGGCGCAATAGGGCTATCGGGACTTGTGGAAAAAGATATTAACCTCGACCTGTCACTCAGGCTGGGGGAATTGCTGAGATCGAAAGGAGCTGAGATTGTACAGGTCAGGGATTCTGATAAGGATATGGGGTTGATCGAAAAGCGGGATATTGCCGAATCTTCAGAAGCCGATCTTTTTGTCAGCATTCATGCCAATGCCGGAGGAGGAGGCTATTTAAGGGTGGCAGGAACAAGTACTTACTACAACAATCCTTTCTGGGCCCCTATGGCTGAGATGATTTACAGCCGGCTTCTTGAGCTGGGATTAAAGGAGTTCGGAGTTATCGGGTCATTTAACTATACACCTGTCAGGCTCTCATATATGCCTTCAATTCTTGTCGAACAGGCATTTATGTCGAATGCAGAGGATGAAGAGAAACTGGCCGATCCGGAATTCCGCGGGAAGATGGCGGAGAAGATATGTGAAGGAATATCAGATTACTTAAAATTCATGAAAAGGTAATTTTTATTTCTGAATATTGTATGAAATATTAACTTTGCACAATAGCTGAACAATTGTTCATATGTTAAAACGTATCATAAAGAAAAAGAAAAAGGCGCCACAGCAGCCGAAATCCTTAATTGAAAAAGACAAGGTGAAGACGGTGAGTAAGAAAATGAAGCCTGAATCCTTTTTCCATGACCTGGCTGAGACTTTCAAGGCAATGAGCGATCCCACCAGGGCAAAGATCATTTATGCCCTGTGCCTCGAAAAGGAATTGTGTGTAAATGATATTACTGCTATCGTCGGTACCACAGAATCAGCCATATCCCATCAGCTGAGAACACTACGCAACATGAAGCTTGTGAAATATAACAAGGTAGGCAAGATTGCATATTATTCGCTCGACGATCATCATATTAACAACCTGTTCGATGAAGGAATACGACATGTTGAGGAGAAGTAGTTTTTTTAACAATACATCTGAATAATTGATCATATATAGCTTGATTTAAGAAATGGAAGCGGTTAAGAAAGAATACAGTGTCGCAGACCTTGAAGACAACACAAATGCAATCATCATAGAAATACGCGGAGGGAAAAAGGCCGCCAAGCGTCTTGCCGACCTGGGACTTAAACCGGGAGCAGAAGTCAGGGCGATAAGACAGGCGCTCTTCTCCGGACCTGTACAGATAGAAGTAAACGGATCGAGGCTGGTACTTGGAAGAGGACTGGCAGAGAAAATCATCGTGGAACAAAAATGACTGAAGAGAAAAAAATAAATATTGTACTGGCAGGACAAGGTAACTCGGGCAAATCAACAATATTCAACTACCTCACAGGTCTGCATCAGCATATCGGTAACTGGCCCGGGAAAACAATAGAAAAACTCGAGGGCACACTCTATTATAAAGGTTATACAGTCGATGTTCTCGACCTCCCCGGAATCTATTCGCTGACAACATATTCGGTTGAAGAAAAAATTTCACGCGAATATATCATCAGCCAGAAACCTGACTTCGTAATTAACATTATTGACTCCACAAACCTTGAGCGAAGCCTGATCTTCACTCTCCAGCTCCTCGAGCTCCAGTGCCCTGTGATCATAGCACTCAACATGGTCGACCTTGCAAAAAAGAAAGGCATCACCATCGATTCACATAAATTCCAGGAAATAATTAATGTCCCGGTCATCAGAACAGTCGCTTCGAGAGGATTCGGACTCACCGATCTGATCGACAAAGCCATTGAAGTCAAAGACCAGAAACGAGAGTTCAGGACAAGACTATATGGAAAGGAGATTGAGAAAGGCATTTCGGAGCTATCAGGTTTGCTCCGGGAGATCGACCTCCCTTATCCACACCGGTGGACAGCCATCAAGCTTCTTGAGAAAGACAGTGAAATAACCACGATGGTACGTAACCTGAATCCGGGGATACTCGATACTGCCGGAAAACTGTGTGCCAGCCTCGAGGAGATGCACGGCCACGATTCATCACTCATCATTGCCGATGAAAGAAGCCACCATGCTTCACAGATATCGAGGGAGATCGTAAACGTGCTTCCACACCGCAAAGCCACACTGAGCGACCGCCTCGACACGGTGACAACCCACAAGGTCTCGGGCTACCTGGTTATGATACTCATCCTGGGCGGTATGTTCATGACAGTATTCAGCCTGGGAAACTGGCTGTCAGGTCTCTTCGATTCACTCTTTGCCAGCTGGCATCAATGGTGGACTGAAAATGCAGGAATTACTTTCCTGGCTTCTATCGGATGGGCTGCCATAGAAAGTATTCTCGCACTGGTACAGATTGCCCTGCCATATATACTTCCGTTCTACATCTTCCTGTATATACTGGAAGACTGGGGATATATTGCAAGGATTTCCTTTCTGATGGACAACCTGATGCATAAGATGGGTATCCACGGAAAAGGATGCATATCGTTCATAATCGGATTCGGATGCAACGTGCCGGGATGCCTGTCGTGCAGGATAATGGAGACAAAACGTGAGAGGTTCATCACAGCTGTCCTTGTAACTTTTATACCCTGTTCAGCCGTCTCAGTGATAATATTCGGGCTGGTAGGCAAATATGTAGGATTGCTGTGGGCCTTCGGATTATATGTTTTTGCAATGGCGCTCATACTGCTGATTGGGAAAATATCATCAAAACTGGTGCCCGGTGAACCGGTAGAGCTCATTATGCCTATGCCTGATTATAAAACTCCTCATGTAGCGACTATTCTCAGCCAGACCTGGGAAGCCCTGAAGGAATTTATTTTTATAGCTGCACCTATTGTAATTATATCAGGTGTTATCATTCAGGCAATAAACCTGGCCGGATGGATGCCTGCAATCTCTGACTTTATAAGTCCTGTGACAGTCGCCTGGCTCGGTCTGCCTGCAGTAACCGGTATTCTCCTCATTTTCGGGGTACTGAGAAAAGAGCTTATCCTTGTCATGCTGGCAGCTTTCCTGGGAACCACAAACTTCAGTGAAGCCCTTTCGTCGCAGCAGATGATGACACTCGCTGTTGTAAGCATGTTTTACGTACCCTGTGTGGCAACAATCTCCGTGCTCTGGAAAGATTACGGCTGGAAGAGGGCAATGGCAGTCTGCCTTATCGAGATTGTCTTTGCAATAATCTTGGCAGGTATTGTGAGCCGTCTGCTGAATTTTGTTTTTTGACAAACAGATTCTTTTTCATTAATTTAGCTGGATAAATGAACAAAGAGATAAAAATCAGACCCATGAACAAGTTAGTCAACTTCAGAAAGATCGTGTTTTTCAGCCTTGCAGCTGTTTTCACATACAGTACGGCATTTCCACAGAAAGCCGAAGATCTTTTCAGCCGCACAGGTACAAAGGTTGTATGGCTGGGACTCGATTTCACCCAGGTAAAGCTTATCGGCCCTCTTGGCACTGTTGAAAAGGAGGAGCTGATCCCCTTATTCGACGATATGAACAGGCTGGTCATCGCTGAAAGGACGAAGTACAATTTTGAAGCCGCCCTGCGCAAGGACGAGGTGCCTTTCGACCTGACAGCAGTAACAAAACTCAATGAAGCAATCGATCCCTCAACCATAATTTCCTATAACAGCAGCGATGGAACCGGAAGACTAAGCGAAGAGGCAATTTCGGTGCTTATCAAACAGTATAAAATTGAAAATACTGAAGGGATAGGCCTTGTCTTCTTCGTCGAAACACTCGACAAGGTGAGGGAAAAAGGAATTATGTGGGTAGCCTTTTTCAATCTTGCAGACCGAAACCTTCTTTTTGCAGAAAAGATGTCGGGAGTGGCTGGCGGAATAAGTTTCAGGAATCACTGGGCCCGGAGCGTATACGAAGTGATAATCCAGATCAAAGACAACAGGTATGCTGAATGGAAATTCAGGTATACAAATTAATTTACTCTATCCTGAACCAGTCGAAACCGGCATAACCCGTACCCTTGCTGCCGGCCAGGCAGTAGAGTCCGGCCTTCTTAACCATCTGTCATCTATTTGCCACTAATCGGTTAATTTCATTGTGGTCAATCCGCTATTCTTATTGTTTCAGCTCCATATGTAACTGGTTTTTATCCGTATTACTGCAATCTGTGGGTTCAAACCTGCCGTTTGTGAAATAACACTTCCCCGGGGCTTTTTATTAGTTTAATTTCGGTTGAAAGATCAGGAAGTTCATTTAAATAATGAAAAGAAATAAGGACAGAACAAAGCGTTTTAGAAATTAACATTAAACTCTTCAAGCCATGAAAAAGATGTTTTTTCTGACAGTTCTCTTAGCAGCGTTAAGCACTGTCACATTCGGGAAGAAAGTTGTTGCAAAAGGACAGACCTTTTCAGCACTTGGAAACTACAAGGTCGAAACAGTCGACAATCCTGTACCCATGAAGGGTAGTGATTGTGAGGCTTACAAGATCAGCTACGAAAACACTCCAATGGAGGTTACTGTTATTGTGTGTAAGGAGAAGAAATGCAAGACATTTGTAGTTCTCTCTGATAAGCTGTCTGTACAGTATGTCTGCAATAAAGTCTATTTCGGTGTGGAAAGGCTCGACAAGTCATTCGAGAAGGAAGGATACAAAACAACCGATGATAACCTCAACAGGGTTGAATACTTCCATCAGAAGGTTCTTGGTCCGGGACAGACACCGGAACTGGAAGCCACAAAGCTCATTGCAGCTTACTTTCCTTTCCTGCTGAATACGAATACGGAGATGACAGCAACAAAGCAGTGATCCGGAGCAGCTATCACGATCAGGTTTAGTTAAGTAAAGGGGCCGGCGACGGTCCTTTTTTTTTAGATCAGTCTGAGAGGTGTCATCCTTTAAACCTCGACATATGTACCAGGAATATGTCCTTCCTGTTTCGCGAAATAGGTATCTGTTCACCATCAGTCATCTCTATGAATCCTCCCTCCTTGCGGACAAACTTACGGACAAACTTAAGGTTTATAAGATGTGAGTTATGCGACCTGAAGAAAGAACGGTCACCCAGCAGGTCCTGGAACTCTTTAAGATTCTTTGAGACAAGGATTTTCCTGTCGCCTGTAAGGAAGAACCATGAATAACTCCTGTCGGCTTCTATCCTGATTATTTCCTTTGGATTCAGGTATTCCATACCTTCGGATGTAGGTATAGCGAGCCGTGAAGGTACTGACGACCTGAGGTTTTCCATAAGTACCTTTATGCTGTCGTCGCCCTGGCCTTTTGATTCAGACCTTTTCTGCAGGACTTTCTTAACAGCATTTATAAATTCCGTTATATTCAGCGGTTTCAGGATATAGTCCACGGCACTGAATTTAATGGCCTTTATTGCATAATGGTTGAATGCAGTGATGAAGACGACATCAAAATCCTTTTCAGGGAAATGTGCCAGCAGGTCAAAACCTGTTCCATTGGGCATTTCCACATCAAGAAAAACAAGGTCTGGTTTCAACTCCTCTATTTTTCTGATTCCTTCATCGACATTGTATGCTTTGCCAGCTATCTCCAGCTCAGGACAATGGTCGGCGATAACTGATGAGATGAATTCCACGGCATTGTGTTCATCATCGATAATGATTGTTTTCAGTTTCTTTGTCATGTCAGAATAGGGATATGTATTTCGACAAGCGTACCTTCTGATACTCCTTTTTCATTTTTAAGGTCTTTATAGATGGTTCTCAGGTCGGTTCCATAAAGTGAATTAACCAGGTCAAGTCTCGATGCGGTAATGCGTGTGCCAAGAGAATTGTGGTTTGTCCCTTTCTGTCTTCTTATCTCAGCTGCCGCTTCACGTCCGATACCATTATCCTTAATAGTGCAAATAATGTGCTTTCCGGATAGTTTCAGGTCGATATTGACATATCCTTTCCCTTCCATGGGAATCAGCCCGTGACATATTGAGTTCTCGACATAGGGTTGAATGAGCATTGTTGGCACCTTGTACATAAGAGTATCGAGCTCCTCATCGACAGTGATGTTAAATTCAAATTTATCCTTGAATCTCAGGCATTCAAGTTCAAGGTAAAGCTTCAGTGCATCCAGTTCATCACGCAGGGGTACCGAGGTGTTCTGAGAATTATCGAGGACCTTCCGCATCAGGCTTGAGAATTTTGTAAGGTAGTTGTTAGTTGCAACCTTATCGTTCTGATACATATAATATTGTATCGAATTGAGCGTATTAAATATGAAATGCGGATTCATCTGCTGCCTCAGGTTGGCCTGTGTCATTTCAGATATCTTATGATTCATTTCACTGATTCGCCTTCGCGTATTAAGCCTGTTGCTCCTGAAAAGAAGAAGGCCGATGCTTACCAGCGCCAGGATAAGAACAGTATAACCAACAGTAATTATCCGGTTGTTTTTCAGTCTTAGTTCAAGAAGAGCTATCTCCTTGTTGTGTGTATCGGCATCATATCTTATCCTTGCCTCAGCCAGCCCTGTTGTGTTTTTATTGGCCTGCACCGAATCATTGAACTGCTTGTAAAGAACATAAGTCTGGTACGCATTTGATGTGTCACTTCTCGACAGGTAAAGGGCGCTCATATCCTTATAGATCCATGACATACTGTACCAGTCTTTTGTCATTCTGGCCTGGTCGAGCGATTTGGTATAATATTTCACTGCTTCCTCATGCTCACCAAGATCGCGGTAAATTGTTCCTATATTCCCGAAAGCATTTGTCGATACACCGATATGCTTCGAGGGAACGCTGAATTTAAGAGACCTGGTATAATAATACAGCGAGGAGTCAAGCATATTTTCCCGGTAGAAATTCCATCCCAGGTTTGCCATAGCATGAGCTGTATAATATGTATTACCGCTGAGGAGAGCGAGCCTGACGCATTCTCTGAGAGTTGTATTTGCCAGCCTGAAATCTCTCAGGTCTTCCGTAAGAATAGTACCAAGCCGCAGGAGTCCTGACTCAGCGCTTAGTGTGTCTTTTTCTGACAGCGAGACATGTATCATTTTCTTAAGGCTCTCAACATAAGCATTAAGGTCACCCACGCTGATGAAAACACTTGCCTGTCCGTCATAGCTTTTCTGACGAATGCCTTTGATGTTTTTCTCTTCTGACAGTACGATGCTTTTATTGTAATTATCTATGCTTTCCTGGAAGAATCCGGTACGGTGATAATATCGGCCCAGGAAGAGGAGCGATTTAGCCTGAAGAGAATAATCCTTCGCTATCTCTGCCTTTCGTTCTGCAAGGGCTGCCTCTGTTTCAGACCTGCTGAAGTCGCCCTTCTCATAGTAGTATTCAGCTTCAAGAAAGTGCAGGTTGGCTGGGAAATCGAGGCTCTTCTTCTCACAAACAAGGCTTGCAGTATCGATATATGCTCTTACTTTTTCAATATCGTAATCTTTTTTTGTAAGATGAAGAAAGCCCTGGTTGATATAAAAATTTATCCAGGCAGTATCGGCATCCTTGCCTTCAAATCCCGGGATTTTCATCTGCTTTTTCTGAATGGGGAAACCGGTGGCTGTATTATAGAGCCCTGAAAGAAATATAACCAGTAATATCCATAAAATCCGTTTCATTCAGCTTTCCTTAAGCAAAATTAGGAATCGTTTCTTTCTTTTTCAACAGATCAGGTAGGTTAACAGTCTAAATATAGAACCAGTAGCTGTAAAATGGTTATTTTGTTTTACGGATTGCAGTTTTGAGTTGACGGATGACAGGAAATCAGGATTCTAATGCTGATCCGGGCCTCTGTTATCGAGCAGGTATGAGTAAAAAAGAAGATGTGAAAGTTTCTGCATTATCGGCGAACAATCTCCTATTTCGACTTTTTGTTTCATAGCCATTTCCTGCCACGATGACGGCAGGCAGCTGATCCTGGTAACCATTCCGTCTTCAGGGCCTGGTGTACAATATTTTGTATCGCAGCCGGCAGTACTGATCCTGATAAAGCACATAGGGCAGGGTTCTGCCGAGCTGAATACTGTCAGACCTGGTTTATAAACATACAGGTTCATGTATTTATGAGACTTGTGGCTCTGTTCGAATTTCGTTAGAAGAGTCATTTCGGCATGAAGATCCGACCTCTTCTTCTGGATCTGGGAATTATGTGCGGCATAGATGATCCTCCCATTGCTGTCGACCAGTACTGAGCCTATTCCATAACCGCCCTGTTTCACGCTTTTTAAAGCCTGTATATTGGCTGCACGGGCAAAAAGGTCGTCGGAATATTCAGGTTGTGGAACGAAAGATTCGAGATAGGTCTCGATCTTGTCAAAGATGGTCTCTATCGGATCGTCTGATTTAATGCCCAGAGGCAGATCTGTAAGTTTCTTTATCAGTTCTGCACGGGTATGTGTGACAAAATATGACAGATCAACCTGTTCTGCGGTTTTGTTGCTTTGCTGTGAATTTGCTGCAGAGAACAGTATGATGAGAGAAAACAGAGCAAGAGCTTTTTTCATACTAATTTACTTTTGACCTTAAAGCGTATTTTAGCCGCTGAACAATAAAGTTAGTTATTTCCTCTGATACTTTCACCAAAGATATAAATATTCTCAGAAAGAAACTTGTCAGAAAACACTATAAAGATTTACAGAGTACCCATATATTTCATCAGATCAATAAGATCAGGGTATTTATCGAATTTCAGCTTGTTTTTCTTTATAAATGCCTTCAGTTGTGCTGCTTTATCGGGGAAAATAGCAAGAAATTGCTTTTCATTCGAAAAATCACTCCATTTCTCTCCCTCCCTTATCCAATAAATATTGTCAGTAGTTACGGTATAATCGGCGGGAAGGGTCAGGTTTACCTGCATGCCCGAAAGTTCGATGCTTGAGATATAAGTCACTGACGCTACCTGCGATGTTCCTCCATAACCAACCGGTTTTCCGGGAGGCGACAGCATTCCTTTGTGGTGGACGAACAAAGAAACAGGTCCGCTGATCAGCACTTCATAGAATGACTTTCCCGAAGGAATGAATTTCGAACCGTTAAGATATACAGTATCAACGGCTTCGGGATTTGTCATATCATAATAGTTATTATTACTGAGGAACACCATCTTCCCTGAAACGAGATTAAAATTCATCACCGGGGTGTTTACCTGGCCCGATTTCATCAGAACATCGCATTTAACAAATGAGGGAAAAAGATATTGAGGCATCTCTCCCTTGCTTGTGGTTTGTGCACCGGAACGGCACGGGAGGAAAATTATTAGAACACCCGAAAGAAGTATCAGAATAGCTCTTTTCATCTGGTTATCTGTTAGATTATTCAACGTATTTGTTTAAGTTTTCCCATTTTACATTCCATTTTCCATTATGCGGGAACTGGTCCTGCACACACATCTTTGCCACGGCAGTCAGTAACCCTCCATTACCCGGCAAATATAATGCCAGTCGTGCATCCTGGTAATTATGACCATTAACCAGATACCTGTTTTTGGGCGCATCCATCAGTAGAAAATCAATTGCCTGTTCTTCGCGTCCTATTGAAGCTGCCGACATTCCGAGCATCGGGAAATCCCATCCCCATGTTGTTCTCCAGTTCCACTTTTTCAGTATGGTGTCGAGCGAATTACCAAGTATCTTTTCATCAACAAGCCTTGTTTCGGGCATTACACCTGATATACCTGAAACGATAGGATGGTCGCTCATATATCGTGGATTCTGATATGAGTCCTTAGTATCTTCGGAACAGAGATAAAGACCATCCTGAACAGGGAGCTTAGATATTTTCTTCACGATTCCGGTCCACAAAGGATCCGGCTTCTCTCCCAGCCTCTCCTTCCACTTAACTGCAGTCTTCAATCCCCAGTACCAGTAAACAGTTTCAAATATCGGATTTATTGTCGTTTCCCGGTTAAGGCTCTCCTGGGCTGGTATAAGCACAGGACCAAGGACATACCTGTCAGCTTCAGATTCATAAAATGCATAGGAAGCCATGAAATCAGCCGTTTCAAATACAATATTCCTGTATTTATTCAGAATTTCCTGCTTGTTTTCGCTGTTCAGGTAAAGCAACTCTGCAAAGAAAACAGGATGCGGCTGCTGCCAGATAAGATATGTTCCTACTCCGCTTGGACTTTCCCGGCCTTCAGGGTCTGTCATTTTCGGCCATCTCACGCCCTTATATCCCTGGTGCAGGGCAGTAGCGCTGGCGTTACCTATTATTCCGGAATAGTACTCCATTTGTTTCTCGAGGATCTCCTCTTTCTGCCACATGGCAAAATGGACAGCATGCCACCAGTGCATTTCAAGGTGGAACTTACCGAACCAGCTGTTATAGGTAAGGCCTGTCTCTGCCGGCGGCAGGAAACCGCTGCATTGGATACGTGTCAGATAGCGTGATAAAATCACACGCCGCTCTAACTCAAAGGCACGGGGATCGGTACATTCTGAGAAATCGACTGCACCTCCTGTCATCCAGAAATTCTTCCAGTCAGCGCTGCTCTGCTCAAATATTTCATCAAACGGTTGAGGTGCAGCATCATAAGGAATACTGCTGAACCTGAATGAAACATCGATCACAGATCTGCCTCCGGAAGGCTCAATATAATATTGATGTTCCCCAAACTCC
>ERZ1645192.2309-NODE-2309-length-15813-cov-11.660934_pt1 | contig 15813 bp, 14 predicted proteins | sample MGYA00575354_ERZ1645192 | MGnify/ENA primary metagenome ERZ1645192 (study PRJEB40844, sample SAMN11349763) | freshwater sediment metagenome | isolation source: river sediment | host: Sediment | place: India: Faizupur Khadar , New Delhi | collected 2017-02-21 ... | reverse complement strand
GAATTCCGCTAACCTGTTTTCAGTTTTGAACAGATATCTGATTCATTAAACGAAATCGGCTCAGGTTTACTCACATGAGCCGATTTCTTTACTTTTTCACCAGTTCCACCTTGTCGGCCTCCACTTCGGTCCCTTCCAGCAGGTCGAAGTCGACCTCCCCGGTGATCAGCAACTCGGTTTTGTCGTTGAAGGGCGTGGCCGGCAAATCCTTTTTCTTGATCTCCACCTTGATCTCACCCGTGGAATCCCTGAACAGGTAGGTGTCGCTGTTGTACTGCTTCACGATGCTCCCCTTCAGGGTCACTGTCTCGTCCGATTTATCGAGCTTCGCTGCCTTTTCCTTGATCTCCTTCACGGTGTAAACCTTGCCCGTAGATCCCGGGCCAGTGTACTGCCCGTGTGAAATGCCGGGAATCATCAGTAAAAGCCCGGCTAAAAACATATATACTACAGTTCTCATGTTTTGAAATTATTACATTATAATGGTTCATACTGTTAAACACACGACCTATCCTTGTGTGCGATCATAAAACGGGAACAATCCTTTAGCATACCTGCGCGTAAGGTTTGTCCCATTCTACGCCGTCTTTCAAAGGTCTATTCTGAGGAAGTCGCCTCCCATGGTAAATTCCAATTCCAGACCGCTGTCCAGTTCCACCTGCTGGTTCCGGTCGTCGAGTTCCCAGCTTCTGATGAAGTTGCCGGGGTATTTCGTGGCCACATACTCCCTGATTTTCTGCGGAACCACACTTTCGGGCAGCGCACTCATGCTCTCGATGTCGGTGATCTTCCGGCTCTTGTTGAACTTCAGCAACACTCCCCCCTCGAGGTACACCTCCCAGCTTTTATCGGCCAGTTCGGTCTCCTTCACCGATTGCACTACCGCCGTTTCACGGAAATGCTCCTGGATGTAAGTGGTAATCTCCTTCGGAAGCTCCGTCTCGGGAACCAGCGTCTCTTTCTCACAACTCACCAGCGACAGGGTGAAAATCGCTGTAACAATTACAAATAGCTTTTTCATGGTTTTCTGTTTTCTGAATGCCTTACTCTTTATGGGATTTTCAGGCTTGCTCCCTCAGAACTCCTGTCATTCTGAAGTTCTGATGAGACAAAGGTAGGGGGCGATTCTGGAGGAAATCTGGAGTTTATAATCCCGGAAAGGAAATCTTCAGGGTGTGGAGTGTTTTTTCGGTGATGGTGTAGCCGATCTCCATCCGGTGGAGGTCGCAGATCTGCTTGACGATGGCCAGGCCGATGCCCATGTTGCCCTGGGTTCCCTTCACAAACCGCTCCATGAGTCCCGATGGATTGCCGTCGTAGGGAAGCCCGCTGTTGGCGATCACCAGTTCCCGGCGGTTCAGGGTGACCTCGATAAACCCCCCTTCTACATTATGTTTGACGGCATTCTTGACCAGGTTGGTGACCAGGATCTCCGCCAGTCCGGGATCCATCCTTAAGGGACACGCCTCCACACGGGTGGTCAGCCTGATTCCCCTGAGCTCAATGGCCTCCCTGAACAAATCGAGCGACGCCGTAAGGTAGTCCTTTAACTCCAGGTCCACGGCATTGCTGAACTCCTGGTTGCCGATCCGGCTCAGCAGCAGCAGCGACTTCTGAACCCCCGAGAGCTTGATGGTCGCATTCTGAATGTTCCTCAGCTTCTCCGGAAATGAGGGGTCTCCGGGCGGCAGGTTCAGCAACTGCTCGGTATTGGCCCTGATGAGGGCCAGGTGGGTCTGCAACTCATGCGAGGCGTTGGCGTTGAAATCGCGCGTCCGCTGGTAGTCGCCGTTCATCTTCTGGAGCAGTCCCGCCACCGTCTGGTTCAGGGAGCTGAACTCCTCAATGTTGGTCTTCGGAAATGCGGGCGGCGGCTGGCTGATCCGGTACCCCGACAACAGTCTGACGGTCTGGTAGAAGGGCCGCCAGATCCTCCCCGACAGATAACTGACCATCAACACCAGCGCCACCACCATCAGCAACATCACCCCCGCGGTGATGAGTAAGGTCCCCTCCAGAAGATCGTCCTTTCCGGGGATAAGATGACGCAATACAATCATGAAATCCTCTCCCTTGTGGTGGATGCTGAAAACCAAGTCCCGGTGGGGAACCATCTCGTTGTCGCTGGGCTCCAGGATCAGCGTATCCCTGAAGTAGGGCTTCTCCACCTTCTGCCCGGCGATGATCTCCGCCACACGGTGGTAGTCGGGAAGATCCTGGTACTGCCGGTGGTATTCCACCAGCCGCTCCATCTCGTAGGTGAGGAACTCGTCGGCCTCCTCATAGATCACATACCTGAAGGTGAAATAGATGATGGCGCTCCCCACGATGAAAAGCGGGAGGATCAGCGCGGACAGCGAAAGGAAGGTGCGCCTGAAGAGTTTCATGATTCCCGGGAGGTTTCATATTTGTAGCCTATGCCGTAAACCGCCCTGATGGGATCGGCAGCGCCTGCCGTGGTGATTTTCTTCCGCAGGTTCTTGATATGCGAGTAGATGAAGTCGAAGGAGTCGGCCAGGTCCATGTGGTCGCCCCAGATGTGCTCGGCCAGTGATTCGCGCGAAATGACCCTGCCGGTATTCGAGAAAAGAAAAAGTAGGATGTCGTATTCGCTGCGGGTGAGGTCTATTTTAAGGCCGGCGGCTGACACCTCCCGCGTTTGGGTGTCGATGGCAATGTCGCCCTGGGTGACCACCGACTGGCCCCCGAAATGGCGGCGCCGCACCAGCGCCTTCACACGGGCTACCAACTCGGCCATGTCAAAGGGCTTAGTCACATAATCATCGGCACCCAGCTCCAGCCCCTCTATCTTGTGGTCGAGGGAGTCGCGCGCCGACACCACGATGATCCCTGTCTCTCCGCCCAACCGTTTCACCGCCCTGATAATCTCCAGTCCCGACCCCCCCGGAAGGTTAATGTCAACAATGATAAGATCATACCTGTAAAGGTGCACTTTTTCGTCTGCCACGGGAAAATCGGCGGCCTGCTCTACAAGGAACTTCTCCGCCTCCAGCGCTTCCCCGATCGCCGACAGCAAGCCGGGATGATCTTCTACCACCAGTATCTTCATAATCGGACATTTATACAAAAGTAATTCTCAATTTGGGAGAAAATCGGGATTTTATTCGTAAAATAGCAGGAAATACCTACGCCATGACCAACCAGATCTCCTCATCCGGGCGCATCGCCTCCATCGACATCCTCAGGGCCCTCACCCGCCTCTTCGAGAAAATGAAAATCACCCTGAAAATCTGATCAGCACAGCGGGATAGATGCGGAAAACGTAAAATTCCGCTTTCGGCAACTTGTGAATGGCATCTGACGGTCCAATTCCCCGGGTGGGAAAGCGATTCTGATCGCCGGGCATCAGGGCTATCCAGGCACCGGTAACCCCCATCATTTGCAGGAAACTACCTCTCTGCAACTCTTTATTTTGTAAGGGCTCCAACCTTGAAGCCCTTATGATTTATGTCAGGTTAATCATGGCCCTTCAGATCCGTATTGCCGTTGCCTTCACCGCATAAGGCAGGAAAGGCAGCAATCCGCAGCCGGGCAGCTCCCATCGGGATGAGGGTGATCTTTTCGACTGGCCGGTCGGTGCGGGCCGGAAACCGGGGCAATACATCTACCAGTCCGTAACTGTCGATGGTCCAGGAGGGGATTTGCCGTCCCCACCCTTCTAAAAGAAGCGGTGTACTTTCAGCAGAAAAGGGATAGTTGTCAGCCGGCCACCCTTTCCGGATGATGGTAAATGAATTGGCCGGCGTTTCTTCATCCACAACCAGCCCATAGTTCCATGCCGTTGTGGGGATGATTTCATATGCAGGCCATTTGTCGGGATCAGCGTCCTTCTGCCACTTGGAGTCCTGGATGGCTGATGCTGTACTACTCAGTTTCCGGTATTCCTCCCCGATTTTCAGAGAGAAAGTCAACGGGCCGTAATTAACCGACAGGCTGTTCTGGTTGACCTGCCAGGTGCGCACCCCGATTTCCATGGGCAAATAAAGGGTAACCTGGTCTCCGTTGGACCATTCCCGTTCAATGCGGAGGTAAGATCCGGGAGGCGACACCAAATCAACAGGGCGGCCGTTGATTTCCGCTGCGGCCTTTTTACACCATCCCGGAATCCGCAGATAGAGCGGAAAGGTGACCTTTTTGCCTGTGTGAAGGATGAAACGGACCTTCTCCTCAAAAGGATAGTTGGTCACCTCTGTCAGCCGTATTTCCGTATTTTGGCCCACTTTGGCTGTGGTCTCACAACCATTGTAAAGGAGTGCTGCCAGGCCGTTGTCGTTGGTGGCCATGACCAGGTTCTGGAGATAATAGGGGAGGGCATGGCCATGGTTGTGCTGGCAACAGCGGCTGCTGAAGGGATTCATGGTCAGGAAGGGCCCCTCATTGGCGATTCCGGGCGCATGGTTTTTGTCATCGGCCGTCACACCATTGGGAGAGGTGATATACCTCAGAGCCTTCATATCGGAAGTAAAAGCCGCGGTAAAACTATTGAAAAGGACATCTTCGCAGTTGTCGGCCCAGAAAGGATCACCGGTGATGGCCGTCAGGATGCCGTCGGAAGTCATTTGCTCGGCAAAACCGCAGGTTTCGGTGCCCTGTCTGGGATCTATATAGCCCATCCGGGCATTTTCATCAGCACCAAACATCCCTCCGGGGACCTGCCCGAAGGTTCGGCGAATCAGGTCATAATTGTTGTAGGTGGCCCTCATATGGGCCGAATCCCCTGTCTGCATAAACCAAGTGGCTGGCTCGCGGAAACATTGTGCAATATTCACATTGTGCCAGTTGGGAAGAGAGGTCTGTCGCATCCAATTGGCCGTGTTCCGGTGAATTTTAGCGGCCAGCTGCAGCAACCACTCTTCCCCTGTCAGGTTGTACAACCAGTAGACACTGTATAGGTTATCGCCACCGCGGCTTTTCTCCCAGTAACTGGTCAGGAACTCATTCTCAGGAACCCCCCATTCGAACCGGAAATAGTTCTTCATGAAATCAATCACCCGGGCATCGTGGCTGTACTCATAATAGTGCTGAAGGGTGAACAGCACCAGCATATTAGGCCAGTAGTCCAGCTGTTTTGTATCTCCTGACCTGACTTCCGGACCAAACCATCCGTTGTCCTTCTGGCTTTTCAGGATGGCCTCAATCCAGACCATGGTCTCCTTTTTCATCTCCGGATCCTCAAAGATGAAGGCCATATCGGCATACCCGCGCAACCAGTAGGGGACCTCTTCCCATCCGTGTTCACCCCCTTCCGACAGCCAGGCATTGTTGTTTTTGTCAAGCCAGGCGCTGATTTCGCCCAGATGGCCACAGAGCCCCTCTTTCTGCAGCTCCAGGAGCCTGAGAATCCATCCCTGGGGGGCGATGCTACCCAGAGGTAACTTTATCAGGTGGGCGGGTTGTAGCGGAGCCCTGTTATTCAGGTAATTACTGCTGCTCATCCCTGCCGGCGGCTGGGTAACTACCGATACGTCATTTTTTTTTACCCGCGTGGTGTTTCCGGAAAGCCCTGAAAATAATAGGGCCCCTGCCATGAAAAGAAAGATTTTTTGCACCATCATATTCATATAAAAAGTCGATGCCGGAAAAGAGTTACCGGCATCGACAGGGTTTATTTTTCAAGCAGTTTTATGAAATAAGCTCCCACCACAGAGCGGGCCTGGAAGCCCACCTGTTTGGCGTTGGTGGTTTCATACCAGTCGCTCATCGGCACCCTGGTGGGGGTTTCCGTGACATAACGGTGCACCGGAGCGATCAGACTCTGAAACGCCGCGTCATCTTCGGCCAGAGTGGCTGTCCAAATGATCCAGTCTGACTTGGTGTAGGTCCGGCGGTTATCCAGTGGAAGCCCGTAGGGATTCTGCATGGTCAGGTAGTAGGCGATCTCCTTTTGGGCCACTTCCTTCGGAAAGATATCCAGGCCGAGGATTTTATCCCATACCAGGTTGTATTTCTGGCTCCAGGTGCCGGGTTTGTCGAAGGTCAGCCGGAAATGGTCGCCGTCGTTGGCCATTTCGACCCATTTCTGGGCCATTTCCCTGGCCGCCTGGGTATATTTCTGTGCGATCTCTTTTTTGCCTAGCATTTCAGCCATGCGGCCATACCCGGCAATGCCCAGGATGGCTTTGATGGAAAGGTTGGTGTTGTGGGCAAAATGACCGGCAAAATCATCGGTACACAACTGGTTTTCAGGATCAAGCCCCTTCTCCAACAGATAGTCGGCCCAGGTGGTGAGAACTTCCCAGTGCTGTTCCGCATAACGGGCATTCCCCTCTTTGACCGCGAGTGCTGTGGCCAGAATCAGCATGTTGCCCGATTCTTCCACCGGCATGTCCCCACCATAGGTTTGACCATTGGCCAGCGGATAGGTCCCCACATCGTGGGCAGCAAAAGGCTTGGTCCACTTCCCGCTTTCCGAAAAGTAAAAGATGGGATTCATCATGCCCTTAAGCAGTTCCGGATTGTAATAAAGGTAAAGCGGGGCCGAAGGGTAAGTCAAATCTACAGTGCCGATAGATCCGTTGCTGAAATTCTCCTTGGAGAGAAAAATCGTATTCCCCAGCGTATCTTTAACCAGTTTATGAGCGGCAATGGATTGGCGGAAGGCCAGCACACACAGATCGGCATACTTTTGCCCGCCGGCTTCCATGACCTCCTTCCACAGCTTGTTGTCAAAGGTCTCGCACTTTTTCATGATTTTCCGATGTTCTGCCTCAGCGGCCACCAGCACTTCGTTGAAGGTGACTTTACCTTGTTGCGTCCACCATCCTTTCAGGTTGCTGCCAAAATACTGGATCGATTCTATGTCATCATACCCTACCATGACAAACCCGGAGGTGGGTTGGGGCCCCACTTCTCCCAATGAATCGGTACAAGCCATGACCGGCATGCTTTTGGCCATCCTGGCCACAATTTTCTCAGGTCCGGCCGGAATCTGACCCGACCGGGCGAATTCCGACTTGACTTCTGCATAATCCCCCATCGAGAAGCGCATGGAGGGGGTTTTTCTCCCGCTGAGGTAAAAATAGCCCCAGTCGATACGTACATCATCGCCTTTCCGCCCCAGCACCGGCTGCTGGGTGGTGCCGGCTTTCAGAAACTGAACACCCTCGGTCTCTCCTGATTCTACGACCACTTCCTGGCTGATATGGTTAACCGCCCACTCAGGCGTGGCCTCAAAGTATATCTGTACATCGTGTTTCTGGTCATCATTGGCCTGGAGGGTGTAGTTGATGTAATTCACAGGGCGTGAAAGCAGATCCAGATCAGCAGGTAACAGGGGCGCGACGAATTCAAGGGTCAGGTCCACGGGACCGCAGGTAAATTTATAGTGGGTTTGGGTGGCCGACAGGGCTACTCCCCTTTGAATGGCCGTTTGTTTAAAGGCCTCGCCAGCAACACTCTTCTGGAAAAGACCAAAATCAACCAGCCCTCCACCGGTGCGGTTATGGCAGTGGGCCGCGATTACATTCTTCCCCTCCTGGTTTAACAGGTTCTTGTCAATCTGCAGAATGACGTTGTTGTGCCACTCGTAACCGGTTTTCACCAGTTGTACCCCGTTCAGGTATAGTTCAAAGATGTCGTCGTGCGAGTAGATCAGGAAAAGATCGCCGGGCCCCATATTTTCAGGGAAAGCGAATTCGCGGCGCACCCAGATATCCTCGGTTTCCCATAAGGTATTGAGGGCTTCCATGCCGCGGGTGCCAAAAGCCCCTTTCCCTATTTTCCAGTCGGCGTCGCTGAAGTCAGCGGTCTCCCATCCTTTTCCGGGTTCGGTCAACAGAAATCTGCCCTCCCAGGCTTCATAAGCGGCCATGGGCACCAGCGCTTTCCAGGGAATCTCTTCCTTCCCCAGAAAACGGTAAACCTCTCCGTCTACCCTGACGGCACCAATCAGAGCATGTACTTTCCCGGTCCAGTGACGCACTGCATCATTAAACAAGGTATCGGTACGAGACCAGGCACTGGTGTAGGGGTCGATGGTGATCAGCGGATAGGCCGGGGCACGCAATACCGTGGTGACCGTTTTATTGGACTCACCACCCGGTGATTGACAGGCATTAAAGATCATTCCTGCCATGAAAAGAATCAACACTTGCAAAAGAAAATAACGTGACTTCATTTTAGCTTTTTTTATGATTTGAATTTAAAATGATTTCTGATAGGACCGGTGCCTTCATGAATGAAAATTCCGGAACTTCCGGTTTTAATCTTTTTGGGTGCCGAATAAAAGGCTTCCCTACCCAAAACGTTCACACCGACCCGGGCGGACAGTAAAACATTGCTCACGACCGGGTGGAAATTGTTACCGCACCTAAACGTCAGAAGTCAGGAAGGATTTATCAGGGAAAATCGGTAATATTGCTACTCAAAACATAAAACCAACGCATTGATCCTGATTACTATCAATAAGATGATTATCCCGGCCATCATGATAGGCCTGGGATGGTTACAGCCGACTCAAGGGAGGGCGCAGAATGAAAACTGGTCCCATTTCAGAGGTTCTGAGTTAAGGAACAATCCTTCACGATAAAGTGCTGTTCAATCCTGAGGATATTGAGTCGAAACATGCGATCAACACCTATGCCACTCCCGCCATCCTGCGTAGTACTCTCCTGATAAGAACTGACAAGGCCTTATATTGCATCCGCCAATAGGGTGGCCTGATCGTTTGATATCCTGTCATTCAGGTGTGATGCAATGCCCCCGAAGTTTAAATGGGCTCTTAAGGGAGTTCAGTGAGGGCCCGATCGCAGAAAGTTTTGAATAAACCAGGTTAACTTAATATCTTTGGAAGCATGAAGCATATATTTTTAACAGCAGGGATGCTGGTGGTCCTTGCACTGAACTTCTGTAAAGCACAGAATGTTGGCGAGGCCAAAAGCTCAGGTGGTTTTTGCGTGATGAGCTATAATGTGAGGAACTGCAAGGGTATGGATGATGTGGTAGACTATGCCCGGGTGGCGGCGGTGATCAATAAATACCAACCGGTGGTGGTGGCCCTGCAGGAACTCGACAGCGCTACCCAGCGCAGCAATGGGGTGGTGGTCCTCGATACCCTGGCGGCCCTCACCGGCCTGGTGAAGAGCTTTAGCCCCTCCATTGATTTTCAGGGCGGTAAATATGGGGTGGGGCTTCTCTCTGCCGAAAAACCGATAGGATATCAGCTGTTTTCTCTCCCCGGAAGAGAGGAGAAACGGAGTCTTCTGGTGGTTGAGTTCGCTGATTACTTTTTTTGCAGTACCCACTGGACCCTCACCCGTGAAGACCGGATCACTTCTGCCCATTTCGTCAACCAGTTGCTGGCCTCTCTTTCCAAGCCCGTTCTGATCGCGGGGGACTTTAATGCTGTTCCCGACTCCCCCGAAATCGCCCTGATGCTCGAAAAATGGGTCATGCTCAATTCTCCTGATATCCCCACCATTCCATCCGAAAATCCGGAACGTTGCATCGACTTTATTTTCGGGTCCCGCACGGCAGGCATCTCCTGGGAGGTGCTGCAAACCTCTGTGCCCCAGGAACCCGTGGCCTCCGACCACCTGCCGGTCCTGGTCCGTGTCAGGATGCACAAAGAGTGAGAAAATCCGAAAACAGGAAGAGAAAACCCGAAATCAGAGTGAGATCCATCCCTTCAATACCGGAGCATAACCCTGGAAAGCTCAAAAATGGGTGCGGGCCATCTGTAACGAATTCTACGGAACCGAAGGAATTCATGGGTGTGGCTATGGCCAGGACGAAGATCATGGACAGTTGGGGGCCTGGTATGTCATGTCGGCCATCGGCTTGTTCGATGTGAAAGGACTGACTCAATTAGACCCGGAATTCCAAATCGGCAGCCCCTTATTTGATAAAACCACCATTAAACTGAACCGCAATTATTACAAAGGCAAAACCTTTACCATCAAAACCTGGGATAACTCAGCAGCGAATCAGTACATCCAATCGGTACGCTGCAAGGGGAAACAAAAGAACGCTCTCTTCATTCCTTTCAGGGAAGTGGTGAAAGGGGGTGAAATGGTCATTACTCTTGGTAACGAACCAACCTTTTTACCACGGTGGGCCTGCTGAAATCCCCTGATGGAATCCAGAAAATACTGGTATTTCCAGCCATCGCCATTCACCCCGGTCTGGGGAGTCCAGGTATGCATCCCAAAAGGTAAAGCGGTGGTAGGATAGGTATTCCCCCGCGTCAATTCAAACCTTGAATTGGTCCCCTGCAGCGTGTTGACATAACTGACCAGATCTTCGGGCTTCGAGGCAGAAATTTCTATACATGCCAGAGCCATCAGGACCAGCAAACCATATTTTCTCATCATCGTAGAAATTATGATAAATAATTAATACTGGCAGAAACCAGTAAGAGTCTGCAGGTCAGTGTACAAATGGACTGGCCTTAAAAATCAAGCAGTCCGGTTTTGCCCTTATCGATCAGGTTGAGGATGAGTTCGCCGAAGAGTGTGTTGGCCCAGGCAAACCATTTGCGCGTGAACTTATTAGGATCGTCTTTATGGAACGACTCATGCATAAAGCCGGTATCCCCGTCGGTTTGGCACAGGGTCTTCACGCACCAGCCTATCTCGGTGTCGTCGTTGCTGGTCATCGCGCGCATGATGATGCTCATGGGCCATATCATGTCGTACCCGATATGGGGCCCGCCAATCCCTTCGGCTGCACTCCCCTTGAAGAAATAGGGGTTGTCGGTGCTAAGCACGAGTTTCCGGGTATTCTGGTAAACAGGATCTTTTCTATCCACGCAACCCAGATAGGGCAGGGCCAGCAGGCTGGGCACGTTGGCATCATCCATATAGGTGGCGTTGCCAAAGCCATCCACCTCAAAGGCATATACCTTCCCATATTTCGGGTGTTTCACCACCGCATATTTCCGTATGGCCGACTCCACTTCCCTGGCCAATGCCAGGCAGCTTTGTGCAAAAGATTCATCGTGGGTGACCGCCCTGCTGATTTCGGCCAGTTGTTTCAGCGAGTTGACGGCGAAGAGGTTAGAGGGAATCAGAAAACCAAAGGTGGTGGCATCGTCGCTCGGGCGGAAGGCGGAGTTGATCAGTCCCACGGGCTTCAGGGGACGCCCCCAGCCATCGTTCGACAGGGTATCCAACTGGCGTGTGGTCTCCCGCTCGAATTTGTAAGGCCCCAGGCCTTCCTTGCGCTGCTGTACCTTGAATGTCTTCACGATTTCGGCCGCCGCCTTTTGCCAGTCGGCATCAAAAACAGAAGCGTCACCCGTCGTTTTCCAGTAGTGATAGGCCAGTCTGATGGTATAACAGAGGGAATCAATCTCCCATTTCCGCTCATGTAATCCGGGTTTCATGTCCGTGCGGTCGCTCTCCCACTCTCCCGGAACCAGCTCTTTATTAAAGGCATTGGCATACGGATCGAGCAGGACACACTGCGTCTGGCGGTGGATGACGCCGGCAAGCAATGATTTCAGTTTCTCATCCTTGTTGGCCAGGGGCAGGTAGGGCCATACCTGGGCCGAGGAATCCCGCAGCCACATGGCGTGGATATCACCGGTGATCACAAAGGTGTCGGGCTTGCCGTTTTTGATCCCCACCTCCACCGTTGTGTCCAGCGTATTGGGAAAACAGTTCTCAAACATCCAGGCCAGCTTCGGGTTTTTAATCTTCAATTTGGCCTCCTTCAGGGCGGCTTCCACCGCTTCCGAGGTAAAATGCCGCTGACCTGGAGCTGGCCGGTTACTTACATAATTCATACTGGTCGGGGACCCCCATAACCGGGTCGTGGTCGTCCCTGCCAGGGTTACCCCGGCCATCGCAATGGTTCCTGTTTTGATAAAATCTCTTCTGGTGCTCATATGGTTTTCTTTTAATAATACGCTGATCCTCCTGTGATGAATCACCTGCGGAAGCCCGTGGCTTCCTCTTCACGCCTCTAAACTAAGCAAGTTAAAGGATCTTTCACCATCCCGGTCTCCTTTTCCCGCTTTTTCATGCATGTCAGAAACCCCCGCATTGGACAAAGATAGACCAAATCTACATCTACGTGAATTCAATATATTCTCCCAACATGCTTCTCTTGTGAATTTATTATCTTGCAGCTTTTCCGGGGCATTACTGCGCTTGCTGAAGTTGAATGCCAAATGCAGAGGGCTGACCCGGTTCTTTTTGCTAGCAGATCGCTGTACTGTTTTATGAGTGGAAATAGTCGTCAACTGGAAAGCCAATGGGTCAGGAACCTGAAAAACGGGGATCCCCTGGCTTTTGAGGAACTCTTCAGGGGGTATGGAAAACGCCTGTACCACTTTTCACTAGGATTGCTTAAATCCAAACCCGATGCGGAAGAGGTCGTGCAGGAGGTCTTTTTCAAGGTGTGGCAACTGCGTACATCCCTGGATCCCGACCTCTCTTTCAATGCCTACCTCTTTAAAATCGCCTATCACCAGGTCACAGAACGGTTCCGGAAAATCAGCCTTGAACGCCGCTACCTCGCCGAAATTTCCGCCGAAGCCATCTCCTTTACCGATGAACTCAATGAACAGACCAATTACCATTCGCTCCTCCAACTGGTAGAGCTATCGATCGAAAAGCTGCCTCCCCGCCAAAAGGAGATCATCCTCCTTCGCCGCTCCCAGGGGCTTTCAATCGCCCAGATTGCCGAAAAGCTGGAAATCGCCCCTAAAACCGTGGAACACCATATTACCGAAGCCATTAAAAACCTCAAAGCCTGCCTTAACCATGAAAATCTAGCCGGAATGCTCTTCTTCTATCTTTTCCTGCATCAGCCTGAACTGGACTAAAACCAACAGTTCTTCTTTCTTCGCGAACTAACAGGTGGAACGAATCTCCATCAAGAGGCCTGGTTGAAAAATTTTTTTTCGGACTGGCTAAGGGTTTCGCCCTTCTCATTCCTATATATCATAAACGAGAACTAAAAACAACTGCAGCATGACTATCAAACTGTCAATGAATCTTCCTGAAGCTTTCATCGATGAAGAGGGGCGTCATTTCAAACATTGTGAATGCTGACCTATGGAAACCAGGATGCAATCCCTCCGGCGATTCTTCGGCAATAATTATTCCCGCAAGGATTACCTCACGGTGATGGAGATGGTCTCTGATCCTTCCCGCGAAGAGGAGTTCAGGCAACTGTTGACGGCTCAATGGCACGAAGGCAGTGACGAAGCCGTTCCTGACCAGGAGGTGGAAAATCTTCTCTTCCGGCTCCAGCAGCGTATCGTTTCCGAAGAAATAAGAACCCGGAACAATAAGAAGTTACTCTATCTCCTGCAGAAAGTGGCCGCCATCCTCTTCCTGCCCTTGCTTCTGGGATCTTTGGGCTACTTCCTTTTTCTGACTCCCCGGCCGGAATCTTCGGCAGGTATGGCCGAAATCGAATGCCCCGAGGGGGTGCGCACCCGCTTTTCCCTTCCCGATGGGACTACTGGCTACCTCAATAGCGGGTCAACGCTAAGCTACCCCGTTCATTTCAGAAAGAACCGCAGTGTAGCCCTCACCGGCGAGGCCTTCTTCCAGGTTAAGGAAGACAAAAAGTCCCCCTTCACAGTAGAAACCCCCCACCTGGCGATCCGCGTCACCGGAACCATCTTCAATGTGATCGCCTATCCGGGTGAAACGACTGAAGAGGTGATTCTCGAGTCGGGCAGCCTTCAAATCAGCCAACCGGAGGGAACTGCCGTCGCCCGGCTGACAGCCAATCAAAAGGTGAAGCTGGATCTGTCCAGCGGTACCGCAACCAAAAGCGAAGTCATCGCTTCACAATACACGGGGTGGACCGAAGGGAAACTGATTTTCAGAGATGAAGATATGGGGCAGGTGGCCCAGCGCCTCAGCCGTTGGTACAACGCCGAGATCCTGATTGCCGACAGCCGGCTCCTGGAGTTTACCTTTTACGCCACCTTCCTCGACGAACCTCTCGATGAGGTGCTTAAACTCCTGGCCTATACCACCCCAATTCTCTATGAGGAGGAGAAACGCCTTCCACGGCAGGACGGCTCCTTCCCCCGACGGAAGATCACCCTCCGCCTTAACCCTGCGAAGGTGAAGAAATTTATATAAAAAACAGGAAAGTGGTGCAACACTCTCCTGTCAAATATAAGCAGCAACTTAACCAATATTAAATTAACTACTTAAAGTTCAAAGGTATGAAAAAAAAGTGGATTTGGCACACGGACCCATTTCCGTGCTTAACTAAAACCTTAAGAATTATGCGCTTAAGCCTGTTCTTCCTGTTCCTGATGACCGCCCAGGGTTGGGCCCTGAACTCCTATTCCCAGTCGACGCGCCTATCCCTGGCCGTTAAAGATTCACGGGTGATGGATGTGCTTCAGGAAATTGAACAAAAGTCGGAATTTTATTTTCTCTTCAACCAGAAGTATGTCGATGTGAACCGCAGGGTCGACCTGGAGGTCAGGGACAAGACCATCGAAGATATCCTGACGGAACTCTTCGCCGGTACCAGCGTGAACTACATGGTCAGGAACCGCCAGATTGTTCTGACGACTGCACGCCCCGAAGATATCATTGCCCAGCAGCAACCCTCCGTACTCACGGGTAAGGTCACCGATAGCTCAGGATTGCCGCTCCCCGGTGTCTCCGTGACCATCAAGGGAACCGTCACCGGGACCATCACCAATCCCGACGGCATCTTCTCCATGGCCGATGTCTCCCCCGAAGCTACGCTGGTTTTCTCCTTCGTGGGCATGAAAACCCTGGAGATCGTGGCCGGCAACAGAACTACCCTCACTGTCGTTCTCGAGGAGGAACTTATCGGGGTCGATGAGGTAGTGGTGGTGGGTTACGGTATCCAGAAGAAAAAACTGGTCACCGGCGCCACCCTGCAAGTCAAGGGCGAGAACATTGAAAAACTCAACGCTTCCAGTGTGCTGGGTGCCCTTCAAAGCCAGTCCCCGGGGGTCTACATTACCCAAAGTTCCGGACAGGTTGGCGAAGGATACAACATCAACATCCGCGGGTTGGGCACCACGGGCAATGCCGCTCCCTTGTATGTGATTGACGGGGTGGCCGGAGGTTCGCTGAATTCCCTTAACCCCAGTGATATCGAGTCGATCGACATCCTCAAGGATGCGGCTTCGGCAGCCATCTACGGCGCCAGGGCCGCCAACGGGGTCGTCCTGGTCACCACCAAACGCGGGAAAGCCGGTAAACTGAAAGCCACCTACGACGCCTATTACGGCATCCAGAATCCCATGACCAACGGCGTCACCCCGCTGAATGCCAAACAGTACATGGAAATCATCAACAAGGTGCTGCTTACCCAGGATCCCTCGGGAAGCCTTCTCTATAAGTGGCAGGATGAACTTCCTGCGGCCTTGCTCTCCTCCATCGAGGATGGTACCTGGACGGGCACCAACTGGCTCGAAGAGGGGACCAACAAAAACGCCCCCATCACCAGCCATGCCGTGAACCTCACCGGCGGCTCCGACCAGTCGCGATTCGCCATGGGCTTCTCTTACCTCATGCAGGAGGGAACCATCGGCTACCCCGCTACTCCCTACTACGACCGCTTTACCGCCCGTATCAACTCCGACCATTCTCTCCTGAAGAAGAACGGCCGCGACATCATCAAATTCGGTGAAAACCTCATCTTCTCGAACTACAGCAAATCAGGGGTAAGCATCGGTGCCATGTACAGCAATAATGTCCGCAACCTCTTGAAAGCCAATCCGCTGCAGCCTGCCTACAACGCCGACGGCAGCTATTACCTCTACGACAATATGCTGGCCGACGGATGGAATTTCGACCAGGGTACGGTCAACCCGCTGGCGCAGCTCGACTTCAC
>ERZ1645192.2308-NODE-2308-length-15814-cov-10.920109_pt1 | contig 15814 bp, 13 predicted proteins | sample MGYA00575354_ERZ1645192 | MGnify/ENA primary metagenome ERZ1645192 (study PRJEB40844, sample SAMN11349763) | freshwater sediment metagenome | isolation source: river sediment | host: Sediment | place: India: Faizupur Khadar , New Delhi | collected 2017-02-21 ... | reverse complement strand
CTGCAGATATCCTGTACTGTCTGCTTACAAAAGAAAAGCCTTTGCCAAGTTCCAGCAGGAAGCCCTGCAGCTTATCGATAAGGGCCTGTTCTATTTCCCTTTCATAAAAACTCACATTGGGGTTCAGGTTCAGGAATTCCAATACATAAGGGTCCTTTATGATATGTGCGGGCTGCATAACTTCCTTTTTGCCATCAGCCTCCTTTCTTACAAGTGGTCGGTCTTTCTTACTACTCATCAGTATGCGCTCAAAATAAAGACTGTTAATCTGCCTCTCCAACTGACGTGTACTCCAGTTACCCTCAACGCATTCATGCAGGTAAAACTCCCTTGCCGGGTCTTCTTCTACACGCATCAGTATCCTGTAATGTGTCCAGGATAATTCTTGACGCAGTGAGTCGAGAATCGGAAAAGAGCGATAGAACCGGATCATGTTCCATAAATTGGTCTTATCAAAGCCCTTTCCATATTCTTTAGCCAATGTGGCTGATATATTTTCTACCAGGTAAGTACCATATTCTGCCCGGTTACCGCCTTTCTGCTCTTCTTCAACAATGGTGTGGCCAATGTTCCAGTAAGCTTGCACCATGGTAAAATTTACAGCCCTGTAGGCGTTAGCCCTGGCAGTCTCAATAATGCTTCTTACATCATTGTATAGTCTTTCAAGTGAGGGAACTACCTTTTTATCCATTTTGTTGTTATCTGATTCAAAACTACAGCTATTTTCTTATCGAAACTCGCCTTTAAGGTCACAAACTGTGATCTTAAAACTGCCCCAGAGGATGACACTTATTTATGGGGTTCTGCAGATCCTCAAGATATCCGACCTGGTACCGCTCCTTCGGGCTGATCCGTAGCATAGGGTATATGGATAATATTAGACAATCGTGCCGGTGTAAAATACAAATTCTGCCTGGCCGGCCAGGAAAAATCAGTAATAAAAATAGTTGAATATCGGAGAACTAAGAAGAATAACCGGAAGGATTTCCTTAAAATTTATACCGACAGTTCTGCTTCAATCTCTGTCAACAGATCATCCCTGCAAATATCGGCTTCTATAAACACCATTGGCGATCCCTTGAACTGCTCATTACATATCTCCCTGGCCTGTGACTCATCATTAAAATAGTGCGGCCTCATTCCTACCTGTTACTTCGCTCTCAAGCTAATCCGGTTGTGACCGGCCAAATATTGAATCGTCCTAAGATCCTATCGCTTTAACCAGATTTTGATCACTCTCTGACGGAAACGCATGCGAATATGAGCTTAGGATTGAAAGAAACAAGCAACAAATTGATTATAAAACATGGCCATCAGCGAACCTTTTAAAGGAACTCCGAACAGGTAAAAAGCTGACTCAGTCTGACCTGGCTGCAGAGGTGGGATTGACTTATGTTCAGATAGGAAGGTACGAGACCGGTAAATCATCACCATCCGCAGACGTGTTACAAAAACTCGCTGCAGCTCTCGATACAACTACCGACTTTCTCATGAACGGCAGTAATGATGAAGTGGTTTCTGCCCAGCTCACTGACAAGGAGCTGCTGACACAATTCCGGGAAGTAGAGAAGCTCGATCAGAAGGATAAACACCTGGTTAAAACTTTTATCGATGCTTTCATTACTAAGAGAAAGATTCAGAAGCTTGCTGTATAAAAAAATTCATTATGCTAAGTATAGGTTGATCCTTTCTCATAACCAGACCAAGACTACCAAGTTAATCACATAAAGACAAATCGCTTTCACGTAGATTATTGTTTCTATAATATAAACTTTTGGAATTGGTGTTCCCTTTATTGTCATAGAATATCATTTTCCGTGTCTTATTCATATTTACTTCGACATATTCAGAATTCAAGATTGATTTATTCGGCTCAATCGGATGTTCGCCTATAAAGCCGATCGGCATTGTTGCAATGCTATCTTGGATTTTTAAACAAGTTGTTTCATCAAATCGATAAAAAGATCCGGTATTAGAATAATCAACTTTAACACACATTATACCATACGTTCTCCCATCTCGCCGTATTCTATGAATAGCTAATACTTTACCTTTAAAACATATACTACCATAAGTATTTTCAATGTGTTCGCTAATTTCTTGCTGTGTATTTTTTGAGTCTATTTGTAAAAGAATGAACGCAACACAAATGGATATCACAACCAATATAACAATAATAATTACTTTAAATAAAGCTTTCATAATTTCAACTTATAAGCCACTTAATGCATGTATGATCCAATTCGTAGCAATATTTAAGTTTGTTCTTTCTTTAGTTGGAACAGGCTTGTTTAAGAGCTTTAGTGTCCCAACGCCACTACCTAATGAGCCACTGCCACCAGCAACAACTCCTACTTGGGGTCCAGCTGACACTGATAAGCCTACATTAAAACCTTGCCAAGTTTTATCTGCTGACTCAAAGAATTGACCATTTAAATTAAGACCAGCAACAATTCCCTTCAACGAAGCAGAACCTCCGCCTATTCCATACTTGCCGCCAAATCCTTCAGGGTTATATGTTTCCGCATCGTAATTGAAAGCAACAAAGAAGTTTTTACTTATTCCAAGAGATGCCTCACCAGACAATGATCCGGTTATCTGTCCTTCTGCCCCTAGGTAATCATACCAATACCCAGCATAATCTCCTCCTAGAAACATTGTACTTGTTTTTGATATGCTGCCATTTGTACCAAATATTGCTGCTGCAGTACCAGTTAAATCTTCATGGAACCCAATTGCAACATTTGATAGATCATTTATTGTATGGTTACCCTTAAAATCAACCTCTGTTTTATACTTGACATCAACTAAATCAGTTTTTATAGTTACACTGGAATTGTTTGAGCCTGTAATCTCAATATCATCTAAGTTTCCATCAGGATCAATTCTGATAATAGGATTATTCTGACAATAATTGTAAGGGCTAATCCAAATCCTTTTCTCAGCAAGCGGATCTACAACACTCCACCGTCCGATTTGCGGGTCATAAAACCTCGCTCCGTAATCGTAGGTATCAAGGTTAATTCCGCCAAGGAGGTTGTTCTGGAGTTCCTTTCCGTTAAAGAGGTACCTGTTATCACTAGTCGTAATAGCCTGTGGCTTATGTGTCATCCCATAAGGGTAATAGTCGCTTTGCTGAACTATCACGGCTGTGCTGCCCGGCACATTGAAACTTACCCTTGTATTTCCCAGATGATCCTTCATGAAATACTCGTAAGTGTATGTGCCTGCAGAATTTGTCGCCCTCCCTTCACGTGTAAGAATGCATTTCACTGCAATGCCATTTGCCGTGCCATCAAGAATGTACACGAAGTTCCCCAGGTACAGAAGCGTAGTTCCGGTCGAAAGCCTCTGCTTCAGCTTCTCCCCTGCCGAGGTATAAACATATTCTATCTTGTTTGCAGTATTGACAGTGTCACTTATGCGTGCAGGAAGATTCAGATAATTATACACTGTCTTCATCCTCTTGTTGCGGTCGAGCCACATGTTACCATTACGATCGTAATAGTATTCCTTGTTGGTGTATCCGTTGGTGGCATCGTGAAAATCACCTCTGCCTGCCACATCTGTGACAATATCACCTATCGCCCGCACCTGGTTGCCCGTTCCGGTATATTTATACGCGAGACTGTCGATATTTCCGAAAACTCCAGTGCTTACCTGTCCGTTTCTGTAAAGCTTTCTTATGTTCCCGTTCCTGTCATATGTCAGATTCTCATCATACCTGCCCACATTGCTCGTGTATGATGTTCCTTCGCCGTATTTGGAAGTCGTCAGACGGTTCAACTGGTCATAAATAAAACCATAACCTTTTTGTGGCGCTCCCGAGGTACTGTTTCTGAATTTCAAACCCGAGATATTGCCATTCCACTGGACGGATCCGTTTAAAGCTGCGAAACCCTCGTTATACAGCAGTTCCATTCCAAAAAAATCACTCTCTCCGCCACTCAGATCCGGTTCGTTGATCTTCTTAAGCCAGCCCCGGATATTATAGGTGTAATCCATCTTCTGTAACCCCGCTCCCGATGTGACGTGCAGCTTTTTTGTCAGAAGTTGACCCAGCTCATTGTAAGAAAGCGTTGAAAGTGTTTTTTCATTCCCGGAATTGATCTTGTGATATGTGTTCAGAAGCCTGCCCTGGTGGTCATAGCCGTTTCTTGTCAGAACACTGTTTGTCAGTGTGGTCGTTCCCTGAACTACAGTCTGTGTCTCCTTGCTTTTCATGAGCCATCCGGGGAAATTATACTCGCTGGTAGTCTTAACGCTTCCGCCCTGAACACCTGACTTCTGCGACTGGATTGTCCGGTAGTACTTGTCGTAAAAGCTGGCAGTTGTGAACCATGCTTCTGTTGAGGAAGCCGGGTCGAGCTGTCTCAGCTTGTTTACTGTAGGTTTATCTGCCACACGTGTCAGAGCTGAATTGGATGGAAAATCAGAGTCTGTAATATAGTTGTAATCAGCAATGTGTGAAGCATCATAATTACAGTCATAATCATCATAATATTTTACAGACAGATAAGTTTTTGAGTATCCTGAATTAGGGAATGACTTATCCGTGAAATAATGGTTGGTTGAGCTACTTGTCCTGTCTTCATAGAGATTAACACCTGAATATGTATTTACTGCAGTCTGCATCTGAACTCTGGTATTGGATGATTTGATTGTCCCGGTCAGAACAGGCCTGTCTAATTTGTCATATTTTGTAAACGACCAGTCCCTGTTTGAAGCAGTTGCGCTGCTCCGCTGAACTCCGTCCTGGGTAGCAACAAGTCTGTCGCGTAGGTCATAACCCATCAACACCGAATCTGCTCCCAGAAGCTTTTTCACTACCATTCGCTGCCTCTTATCGTACTTGTAAATATAGCATAAATTGGCCAGATCGCCTGATTTAAAAACGGCATTGACGCTACTGGATGAATTTTAATACAGGCATGATAATTACCGATCTCAGAAAGGCAAAGGATTGGTCTCAAACGGATCTCTCTGGCAAAAGCGGAGTCTCCCGTGAGATGATCGGTAAAAATGAGTGCGGTGAAGCTGTGCCTTCCATTGAAGCTGCTAAAAAGATTGCTAATGCTTTCGAGGTCTCACTCGATTACCTGGTAGGGGAAGGTTTAAACAGTAAATTTGATAAGCGTACACTAAAGCGGCTTCAGGATCTTGAACTCCTCGATGAGGATAAGAAAAAAACTCTGCTGGACCTGATTGATACTTACATCTGTGACAGTAAGGCAAGATAGGCTTATACGGTGTAAAAAATAAACCCGGTGTGATAGACCGGGCTTTGCTATGTAAAAAATTTTCCTAATTAAAAAATCCAATAGGGTTATTGAAGTTTTTTCAACAACAAATACTTAAAATAGGGTCGGTCTTTATAAATATTCCCTAACTGCCCATAGTAAATTTTAGTATTATTTTCATTATACATTATATCGCCAAGATAAAAACCTTGTAACCCAACCTCTTTTCCAACAAAAAGAACAATGTCGTCATTACTAAGATTAATCCCAAAATCTTCTAGTCTGACTTGGTAAATAGTATCAGATAATGTTGCATCAAGAAACTTATCTTCAATAAGTATATTAAATTGTTTCTTAATTGTATCTCCCTTAGTAATTATCTTATAATTAATTGGTTCTGTATCCCCTATCCCTAAATCAAAATCAATTAATTTAAAATCAGATAAAGCATATTTTAGATGCAGAAAAAGACAATTATTATTTGAAAAAATTATACCATCTGTAACTCTTGCTTCGTCCAAGAAAATTAATGACTTGAAGTAATAACCTGTTATTATGTTCTTTGATGAAATAATAGAATCAGTATCTATAAAAAAAACACTCATATCGCGTCCATGGCCTAGCGGATTTGTTTGTTTTCTAAAAAAGTCGGGATTCTTATTAAAAACGTTCTCACAAGAAAACATAGATATAGAAAATAGCAATATAATTAAAAGCCTGCTAAAATTTTGGTATATACTCTTTTTTTGCATTTCTATCCGTTTCAGTAATGTCTTTCTTTGCCTTTGATCCTGCATATTTTGGATCACTTCTCACCTCATTATCATCTGGAGACCAATTTCCAACATTATAGTTATAATATGATTTATGATCCTCTGCTGTTGTAGTAATTTTCCCATTAATATCATTTACCGCATGAGAACCTTCTTCATGTAGAACAGTAGCAGCTGCATTTGAAAGCTCAGTGGAGTTTTCATAGTCTAATTGATTCTCATTTATACCAATAAAGATAACTCTCTTCCCGCCAGAAAACATTTGTTCAATTTCCTTGTCATTAAAATCCTTAAACAAAAAACCAGTCCCGCTTTGGTTGGGAATAATTCTTCCATTGTCATTTTCGTATTTAAGAGATCTATATTCTTTAGCACTGTTAACAACTCTTTCATAACCAGTACCCCAAGCCTCTTTACCGAAAGAATAGTAATATACATCAAACTTAGTCTGGCTCTTAACTAAACTTTCAAATTTACTATGAGAAGTTGTATTAAATGCAACATTTTGAACTTGTTGCCAACCTTTACTATTTTCCAATTTCTTTTGAAACCATATACCTTCGAGGCCATCCAATTCAATTTTCGAAATTGGATTATTACTGCAAAATTGGTATGGACTCATATATGCAAATTTCTCTGCAAGTCTATCTTGCGTAAAGAATCGGCCTATTTGCGGATCGTAATAACGCCATTTGAAGTCGTACCAGTCAAGATTTATACCTCCTAACAGATTATTTTGTAACTCTTTCCCATTATACAGGTGCCTGTTATCACTAGTCGTAACAGCCTGTGGCTTATGCATCATCCCATAAGGGTAATAGTCGCTTTGCTGAACTATCACGGCTGTGCTGCCCGGCACATTGAAACTTACCCTTGTATTTCCCAGATGATCCTTCATGAAATACTCGTAAGTGTATGTGCCTGCAGAATTTGTCGCCCTCCCTTCACGTGTAAGAATGCATTTCACTGCAATGCCATTTGCCGTGCCATCAAGAATGTACACGAAGTTCCCCAGGTACAGAAGCGTAGTTCCGGTCGAAAGCCTCTGCTTCAGCTTCTCCCCTGCCGAGGTATAAACATATTCTATCTTGTTTGCAGTATTGACAGTGTCACTTATGCGTGCAGGAAGATTCAGATAATTATACACTGTCTTCATCCTCTTGTTGCGGTCGAGCCACATGTTACCATTACGATCGTAATAGTATTCCTTGTTGGTGTATCCGTTGGTGGCATCGTGAAAATCACCTCTGCCTGCCACATCTGTGACAATATCACCTATCGCCCGCACCTGGTTGCCCGTTCCGGTATATTTATACGCGAGACTGTCGATATTTCCGAAAACTCCAGTGCTTACCTGTCCGTTTCTGTAAAGCTTTCTTATGTTCCCGTTCCTGTCATATGTCAGATTCTCATCATACCTGCCCACATTGCTCGTGTATGATGTTCCTTCGCCGTATTTGGAAGTCGTCAGACGGTTCAACTGGTCATAAATAAAACCATAACCTTTTTGTGGCGCTCCCGAGGTACTGTTTCTGAATTTCAAACCCGAGATATTGCCATTCCACTGGACGGATCCGTTTAAAGCTGCGAAACCCTCGTTATACAGCAGTTCCATTCCAAAAAAATCACTCTCTCCGCCACTCAGATCCGGTTCGTTGATCTTCTTAAGCCAGCCCCGGATATTATAGGTGTAATCCATCTTCTGTAACCCCGCTCCCGATGTGACGTGCAGCTTTTTTGTCAGAAGTTGACCCAGCTCATTGTAAGAAAGCGTTGAAAGTGTTTTTTCATTCCCGGAATTGATCTTGTGATATGTGTTCAGAAGCCTGCCCTGGTGGTCATAGCCGTTTCTTGTCAGAACACTGTTTGTCAGTGTGGTCGTTCCCTGAACTACAGTCTGTGTCTCCTTGCTTTTCATGAGCCATCCGGGGAAATTATACTCGCTGGTAGTCTTAACGCTTCCGCCCTGAACACCTGACTTCTGCGACTGGATTGTCCGGTAGTACTTGTCGTAAAAGCTGGCAGTTGTGAACCATGCTTCTGTTGAGGAAGCCGGGTCGAGCTGTCTCAGCTTGTTTACTGTAGGTTTATCTGCCACACGTGTCAGAGCTGAATTGGATGGAAAATCAGAGTCTGTAATATAGTTGTAATCAGCAATGTGTGAAGCATCATAATTACAGTCATAATCATCATAATATTTTACAGACAGATAAGTTTTTGAGTATCCTGAATTAGGGAATGACTTATCCGTGAAATAATGGTTGGTTGAGCTACTTGTCCTGTCTTCATAGAGATTAACACCTGAATATGTATTTACTGCAGTCTGCATCTGAACTCTGGTATTGGATGATTTGATTGTCCCGGTCAGAACAGGCCTGTCTAATTTGTCATATTTTGTAAACGACCAGTCCCTGTTTGAAGCAGTTGCGCTGCTCCGCTGAACTCCGTCCTGGGTAGCAACAAGTCTGTCGCGATTATCATAAACTAAAAGAACTGAATCCGCTCCTGGCAACTTTTTTCTCACCATCCTTTTCCGTGAATCATACTTATATGAATAGCAATAAAGTGCCAGTTCGGTGGCAGTCACTATTGAGTTATTGCTGCCATCAAGTGAAATTGTAGTCTGAGGAGGAATAACGTAACGCAACAGTCCAAAATCATCATAGACATAATAAGCGCTAAGTACATTAGTCCCGTCATGAGCTCTTTTCAGCACTATCCTTCCACTTTTATCCGTTAAACCAGCCGAGCTAAAGGTACAAGGATTTAGTAAAGACAACAAATTACAGCAACCGCAGATTGTGATAGGGTTGCTGGTTACTCAGGAAGGATTTCCTTAAAATTTATACTGACAGTTCTGCCTCAATCTCAGTAAGCAGGTCATCCCTGCAAATATCGGCTTCTATGAACACTATCGGCGATCCCTTGAACTGCTCATTGCAGATCTCCCTGACCACACCGAAATCTTCCTGCCGCTTAATATAGACACGCAGGAGCGAGAATCTGCCGGGTTCATCCTTTCCGGTGAGTGAACTGATACGCACCCTGTCAGCAACCTTCCTTATGTTTTCAATGGTTACCATGGTCTGTTCGGCAACATCACCCCTGCCTATCGTATCCTGTCCGATTATTGATGCCGTTCCTGAAACGAAAAGAGTGCTGACGGTTTTATTGACTACCAGGAGACCCCTTTCAAACTGCGGGGGATTCTTTGCAGAACTCAGGCCAAGGGGCTGTCCCTTAAGCACCTCCTGACCGTACTCATAGGCATTGACCTGACTGGGATTGCTTACGGGCTTAATCTGAACCCTTTCATCCGATCTGATTGCACAGAAATCGAGAAAAACACCGCCATATTTCATGCCGACACCGGTTGCTGCCGGGAATCCGTGTATAGTTCTGTATTTATTGTAGTATTCAGCTCTTACTTCATTGAATACCTGGTAATTCTGGAATCCATTATGGATCCCGAGAATATCCCCTATAAAATTCCACTGCCGTACTATATGGTTGAAATTGAGATTTTCCCTTTCAAGTATCTCTCCCATTATGTCGAAAGCCGCTTCTGCCCCCTTCCTGGTATCATCCGCGTACTGATCCCTACCCAGTCCCGCTGACCAAACTTCCTTGCCGCTGTCTGATTCGATAACGACATAGGGGAATTCGCCAAGGAATCGTGTAGTGATACCCGACCTGCTTCCGGCCGGGAAAAGGGCCTCGACAGCCACACGAAATGGTTCCTGAGGAGGATGGATTGAAACATTGAATGCTGGGCAGTGATCACTGAACCCGGCAATGACCGATCTTGAAATGAATTGTTTTTTCTCAGCATAAGCTGAATAATCGGGAACGCTGATGAAAATATTCAGCTTAACAGGCCTTAGGCCTTCTGAAATGTCCGCTGAAATCTGCTTCCTGCACTGTTCCCATTCATTCTCAACACTTCCTTTCACTGCAGGAGTGTATATCCTGTATTCCTTCACCATAAAAAATTCAATCTGAAAGGGCAAAATTAACATCTTTTGCCGGAGAACCAATTATTTTCAGCATAGCCCTCCCATCAGTGACCACCTTGCCGGTTACAAATTCAGGAATATTGAACGATCTGAGACACGAGTCATAGAATCCGGGGTCCTTCTGCGGCACCATGAATGGTTTGCTGAATGTTCCGTATTCATCCATGTGGGCAATAAAAGGCCGTGTATACAAACCGTCAACCCTGCGGCTGCTGAAGATCATCCATCGCGAGTTGGATGACCATGAATGGTAACTCTCCGTTTCGGAACTGTTTATCACATCAATGAGCTGATAATTTCCAGTCTTCATATCGAGCCTGTACAGGTCGGCCTCCCTGTGCCATATCGAAAAATTCCCATAATCAGACAAGGTGAACACAAGTGTCGTTCCATCAGGGGATATCCTCGGAAATGAAACGCTTCTGCCTGTATGCTCCGTACTCACCAATGTATCGGTCTTTTCACCGAAGCGGCCTGTTGCAGAATCAAAATCAATGCTGCACAGACTGTATTTAATTCTGTCATATTCCTCGGGCTGCTTACCCTTCCTGGCGCTGCAGAAATACAGTTTCCGGCCATCGGGCGAGAAGCAGGGGAAAGTCTCGAAACTGTCTTCACTCATCAGCCCGGAGGTTGATGTAAGCCTGTTATTCTTTATATCATATACGACAATGTCCGATTTCGAGTCGAACACCTCTATCCGCTTGTCGCTCACCGAATGGAACACCTGCTGGATGTTGTTCACCGAATATGCAATATAATCCTCCGAGGGATGCCAGTAAGGATAAACACAATTGGAGATTGTTTCTCCGGTCTTTGTATTGAGTTTCACTGCCTCTCCATCCTTTACAAGCATGGTTCCCCCTACGTTGCCCCTGAGGTGGAACATCATCTTATCCGGACTGTTGGCCTGGAATGAGTGGCAATTCATGCAGGCGCCCGGCAGAAGACGGTTGTCGATTATGGTTGCCTGTTTAAAGGATGAAAGCTCCCGCTGATAAATTCCCATTTCACTCCATGTTTCATAACCCGGGGCAATCAGCCTGTAGGCGATCCAGGGATCAATGGGATCGTCGCTGATATTGATGCTGAATGGTTCATACTTCTTCCAGCCGTCTTTATATCCGGCATACAAGGTTACCTTAAGACTTCCTCCCATGTTGCCCGCAAGAAGTTTTTTCCACTTCGCCACGGGAATAATTATTTCTTCCTTCCCCCTGATCCTGAGAGTCTCTGATGTGCCCTTTATCATGGCAACTGACGACTGCGGCTCACCTTCAATCCTGAAGTTCAGAGGAGCTATTCCCGAAGGTATCACAACATCGCAATAGTCGGGAAAGATAACCGGCTTCGAACCGGCTTCCTCCGCATCCTTCCATCCTGTTCCGCATGAAGCAGCCAGCAGAAGCGCCGAAAATAAAAGAATATATCTTAATGAATTTGTCATGTCGATCCTGTGTTATCCCTGGTCTCCTCCACCTGGCTCAGCTCTGCATCGCCGAAATGCAGGTAATACCAATACGTGGCGGCGTATTTTTCTGCAAGTCGCGACTCTGCGTCAGGTCTCGATGTATATATGCCGGCATATGCCTTCATCCTGGCCTTAGTTTCACTGCTTATATAAGAAGGGGCATTACTTGCCGGATCCGCGCTGTTAAGGCCGATAATGTACATTATCGCCTCCTGGTACGAGACCGGAACAGACTTGTACTGCATCTTTTCCATTGCAGGGATCAGGTTGACGAAATTCCGCAGATCCTTGTTTATCATGTAAAAGGCCATCAGGTATTCGAAGGCCACCCTGTTGCCCGGATTCTCCTTTACCATCCTGTTAAGGACCGCCTCGATGTTCTTTATATGAAAGAAATAGTCTCCCCTCACTTTGAATTTCCGCTTTTCACCCCAGTCGGGATGACTGTTGATTTTATCCTCATTACCGAGATAAGTCATCGAAGTTTTCGCCCATTTCCTGTAAAACAAGGTGTTCTCAAGAATTTTAAGGTATTTCTCCGAGACCTTGTACTGACCGTTTATCAGGTTCGTCTCTGCCAGGCGCTTTATTACCCTCGCCGACTGCCCCATGTCGGGGATGGTCTGCATGCTTTCAAATGCATATTCCTGGCAGGCGTTTGTAAGGCTCAGATGGTAAAGGATCTCACTTCCCATCAGGGCGGTCACATATTCTCTGTTGAATGCAAGAAAAAGTCCGTTAACGCCATGCTGGTTGTATCTGAACATGCTGTTTCCAAGCTCGCCCGCTTTTGCAAGCGACAGGTTGAGCATTGAAAGCGACAGGTAGTTTTTGGGGGGCTTTTTTTCAGCATATTTAATCACATTCTTCCACCTTTCATTCCTCACCAGGTAGTCGTAGGTCATTATCTGTTCCGCTTCAAAATTTGCAAAGCTCCTGAAACCGAAGAAGGCCAGCAGGGCAAACAATCCAGCCTGGACTGCAATGGCCGGCTGCATATGCTTTTCCCGGATAACCGCCAGCTTTACAATGATCATCAGAACGGGCGGTAGAATGAAAAGAAGAAAAACAGCGCTGGGCAGAGTGGTGCGAAGATTATAATAGTACTCCGTGACGTAAGTAAGCATGACCGGCTGCTGGATAAGAAACTGTCGTACCAGAAAGGGAATGCCGGCTGAGAGGATGATCAGGGCCGGGAAATACAGCCACCGTCTGAAAATCCCGTTGCCGGCTTTGCTGACTTCTTCGTCCTTGCCAGACCTTCGCCATACAAAAAATTCATACACAAAGATGACAAGAAGAAGGCTCAGGTACGAACCTCCGGCAAGCCAGTAGACAAGCGGGATAAAGAAAATACCGGCAATAAACCTTCTCGATTGAACATCTATCCTCATATAAATCAGGCCGGCAATCATTGCAATCAGGAAACCTGTAATCGAAGAAAGCGGATAGAATTCGTTGCACAATATCATTCCCGCAAGCAGTGAAGGGAGAAAACTTACAGGGAACAATCCGGGATCGGGATTAATGAAAGCCAGCATCCTTTTTAATATCAGCTGTAGTACAAGAAGCAATCCAACGATGATAAGAGGACCAGCAAAAGACAGGTAGTAAAATTGTGTAAGAAAATCTCCAAGCCATCCGTTGAAACCTCCGGGGAATGCAAGTTTTGAGACAAAATAATCACCTGTCAGAAGGAATAGCTGAAACTGCTCCGCAAAATGAAGGTGGCTGTTGTAGAAGAACATAAAGAATATGAAGATCCCGGTGAAGAAGATCCCGGAAAACACTAGCTCTGAATTGCGAACAGACTTTTCGTTCTTCATAATATTGGCTGCTCAACTGTAACAAAACTAAGGATTTTTATGATACCTGATTCCCCTGCCTCCTCCGGTTTTAAGAACCAGGCCATAGGCCTGGAATATTTCATGGATGGGCGAAGCCCGTCCTCGTGATCACCAAGGGTCAGGGTTTTAAATATCGGGAATCCCAAGGTCCTTGCAAATCTTGCGACAAAGATTTTCCTTTTTGCCGGGGTGACGGGGAACAGTAGATATTACTCCGCTACTATTATAAATATTTATGGGGATAAAGAATATTATTTAGCGGCAAATGGATCTTGTGTCGTAAATCTTCCTATCTGCGGGCCATAGAACCTTGCGCCGTAATCATTTAAATTAAGTCTCACTTGGTCCAGGTCAGGCTTTCAAGCATTTTTTGGAGTTCCGGTAAACTCTCTGAAGCGGTTTTCCAGACAATATCTGTGTCGACATCGATGTAATCATGGATTAGAATATCTCTCATACCTGTCATGTCAGACCATGGCACATGGGGATTATTATCTCTCAACTCCCCGGATATATGTTTGGTAGCTTCTCCGATGATTTCAAGTTGGCGTATAACTGCATCCTGTGCTAAAAAATCTTCTGAAAAGGATTGATAATTTTTACCTTCAATGTATAATTTTATCCTGGCAATGCCCCGTTGGATATGTTCGATATAGATTTTGTCATCTTTCATTCAAAAATGACCTTAAGATCTTTATAAATATATTTTTTTAGTCTCTCATTTTTCAATGAAGCTTCAGTTACAAGATCAATCTCTCTGCCCAGTATCTGTGATAGTTCTCTGTGTATTTTTACAAGATCTAGCAATGAAATTGTTTCCCGGAATTTAACAAGAATATCTATATCGCTTGTGGCTGTCTGTTCTCTTCTGGCAAAAGAACCAAAAATCCCGATCCGCTCAGGATTATATGGTTTGAGATAATTTATGATATTGATATTTATTGCATTCTGATCCATGCCAAGACAAATATAATGCATTTTATTCTAAAAGAAAACGTCAATAAATCCGACAAGGTGGTACAAACTCTGAAAGATGCAGAGCTGATTAAACAATTCAAACGGCTCGATCATATGCCTGAGGAAGAAAAGAAGTCTAAACATAAAGTGCTGAGTGCACTTATCAGAGATTTTAACGCCAGACAGGCGTATACGCTTTAATCGTAGATAGCTATTTCTATTTTTGAGACACCAATTCTTAGAGAATATGCGTCTATATTTTATTGATTCTTTTAAAATCCGGAATCTGATTTATAAGATCACTAATTAATTGTTCATCTTTAAACCGTATCTTCTCAGATTTAATTTTATATATCATCATATTAGTTCCGATTTTAAACTCTCTCCAAATAAAATCCCATATATCTAATACCTGTAGATCAAGTATTTGAGAAGTTATACCAATATCAATAGTAATATAATTTCGTTTTCTCATTAACCTCATTCTATTACAGCCTCGATCGCCCCAAGATGATATTTTGCCATCGACACGAAAAATAAAAGACATCTCAAAAATCTCATCACTATAATTGGTCTTACAGCTATCTTCTAAAATTCTTTTAAAATTTAGAAAAATAGGCTTGAATTTCTCTGTTGCATCAGGGCCACCAAACTGAGCTGCTACTATAAAGATCGACTTACTCATTCTCCATTTTTCTTTTTCCGGCCCAGGGCTCCTTATTTTCAGGTCCTGGATCAGTTTCTACCATATTTCTCTCTTTTGCATGAATTTCCTTAGCATTTCCAGAATCCATTTCTTCTAACCATCCTCCCCTTAATTGTTCATTTGAATATCTGGTGTTTAAATCTTGTGTTTTGCCCCATTTTAGGAAGTTCCCATCTTTATCAAACTTTTTATATAAAAATTTTTCAGCATCAGAAGATAGACTATTTCCATGGACCTTATCAACACCTACTTTTCTTATTGCTCCAAGTAAGTTATCTGCTGCCTTTATAAGTTCATCCGTTAACCCTACATTATCAATGACTTTTTTAGCTGCACTACCACTAACCAAAGGAAGAGCAAGTCCTATCCCTGTAGCTATTTTATCTTCATTTGTAGCGTTACCCCCTTTTATATTTACAGCATTATCGCCTCTTGTAATCGTTGTACTAATGATTACTGCATCATTAAGGTCAGTATAAGAAGCTAAATCTGCTGCACGATTTAATATTGTTGTCCCGAAAACTTTTGCATTACTCCAATTAGTATACTGAGATCTTACTGCTGCAAATTCATTAAGAGTTTTCTTGATAGATCCATATAGTGCATTAGTGTTTGGCCACATTCCATCAGGATCAGTAAAGCGCATAGGATTATCAAATGTGTAGGTATATGGACTCCATCCACGACCTAATTCAGCAGCTGGATCGAGGGTAGTAAATCGTCCAATTTGGGGATCATAGAATCTTGCTCCGTAATCATAATTCTCAAAGAACTCGTTGTTTAATTCCTTACCATTGTAAAGGT
>ERZ1645192.2307-NODE-2307-length-15814-cov-21.754553_pt1 | contig 15814 bp, 12 predicted proteins | sample MGYA00575354_ERZ1645192 | MGnify/ENA primary metagenome ERZ1645192 (study PRJEB40844, sample SAMN11349763) | freshwater sediment metagenome | isolation source: river sediment | host: Sediment | place: India: Faizupur Khadar , New Delhi | collected 2017-02-21 ... | reverse complement strand
ACTTCATCACATAATGCGCCAGCACTTTCTGCACTTCGTACACATCCACCGAGCGCGTGAAGTTTTTCCGGATACTTGGATGCTGTTCGCTCGAAATCCATATTTTCAGTTCTGCCTCCAGGTCGAATGTCCCTGCAGACTCGATGCTGAAACGGGAGATACTCTTGTAAGGTACGGAGAAATACTCCAGTTTATTTCCCGTAACTCCCTGTACATCAATCATTATCATACGTTTATTGGTAAAGATAAATGTATCGCGGATCAATTTGAAACCCAGTTCGATCACTTCGCTTTCAATCAACAGTTTACTGTACTCTTTTTCCAGTTTTTCTCTGTCAATGGATCCGGCATTGCCCATAAGTGCTGAAAATATTCCCATTTTATAGTTAATTGGTTAATTGGTTTATTGGTTAATTAGTTTATTAGTTTATTAGTTTATTAGTTAACTAGTTGACATCAAATTGGCACATTAGCATATTGGCATATTGGCACATTAGCACATTAGCACATTGGCACATTAGCATATTTTTCCTCTCATCAACCCTTTATCTAAAAAGTGACCAATAAGTTCCATCGTCTCTTCTTCATTTTCCTTCCTCGGTGTATGAGCCGCATCCGGAATTACCTTTGCAATTACCGGAGCTGTTATTTCCTTCTCAAGCACATGCAGCTGTCCGATTGTGTCAAAAGGATCATTCTCACCCCGAAATGCCAGCACAGGACACCGGATATTTTTCAGTATGGGAACGATGGTCCAGTCTGCAAAAAAATCACCCAGCCACGCTTCGTGCCAACGACGGAAAAGCTCTGCCGTTTTTTCTCCGTGATATTTTCGGAGTGACTGAAGTAACGAATTGGTAAGGGCTTTATCACGGCTTTCGCGCACGGCGGCTTTTCCCTTTTCCTCCACAAAACTATGCGCACCTTCCACTATAATGGCCTGAAAACGATCCGGTTGCGTTGCTGCAGCTATCAGGGCAATGGTTCCGCCGTCGCTGTGGCCGTAGAGAATGGCTTTCTCTATTTTCATCACATTCATCACTTTTATTAACTCATCCGAAGCTTCATGTAAGTACCTTTTTGTCCGAATTTCATCCGAAAAACGGGAAGATTTTCCATAGCCTCTCCGGTCGTATATCAAGGCATTCAGACCAAACAATTCCGATATTTTTTCCGGAAAATTCTCCCACATTTCTACGCATCCCCACGAATCGTGCAGAAAAACGAGCACAGGTTCATCCTGATTTTCTGAGTATTTCAGTAATCTGTAGAATAATTTGTATTCTCCAACATTCAGGAAGTTTTCCAATTCCATTTTTCGAAATAAATAAGCATGCAAAAATACACAAATTGGCTCAATTATGGATATTTCCGAAAAAAATTTACTGTTAAGCATTTTTCGAGTAAATTTGCAGTAGAAAAATCAATTTCTTCTTTAGATAAACCGGATATGGGCATAAAAATAATTATCGATAAAAATATCCCTTACATCAAGGGTGCGTTGGACAGGAAAGCCGAAGTTGAATACCTGACATACAAAGAGATGACGCCGGATGCAGTGCGTGATGCTGATGCACTCATAATCCGTACACGGACTAAATGCAACCACAATTTACTGGATGGTTCCCGGGTGAAAATCATCGCTACAGCCACCATCGGTTACGACCACATTGATACGAAATATTGCAATGAAAACGGCATAAAATGGGTAAATGCACCCGGTTGCAATGCACTTTCTGTGACTCAGTACATGGCTTCAGTACTCATTCATTTAGCCGAAAAAAACAACTTCGATTTAAGTTCAAAAACGCTCGGGATTGTAGGCGTGGGAAACGTCGGTTCACGAGTAGCTAAGTTGGCTGAAGGCTTTGGAATGCAAGTACTTCTGAACGACCCGCCTCGTGCACGCGTGGAAGGCAGTCATCAGTTTGTAAGTTTGAAAGAAATTGCTGAAAACGCTGATATTATAGCGTTTCATCCGTTTCTGAATTTTGAGGGAATTGATAAAACCTTCCACCTGGCGGACGATGATTTTTTCAGTTTACTTGCTCGCAAACCGATCATTATCAACGCATCACGCGGTGAAGTAGTTGAAACTTCTGCTTTGAAAAAGGCGATAAAAAATGGCTTGATCTCAGATGTGGTGCTGGATTGCTGGGAAAATGAGCCGAATATTGACCTGGAATTGTTGGAAAAAGTGGTTATTTCCACACCTCACATTGCCGGTTATTCTGCCGACGGCAAAGCGAATGCCACTACACAAAGCGTGCAATCGGTAAGCCGTTTTTTCAATCTTGGATCAGATAATTGGGAACCAAATGCGTTACCTGACGGATTGAAAGGAGATTTCAGCGTTCTTTCCTTTACAGAATTTTTCAAAAAAACATATAACATTCTTTCTGACAGTGATTTGCTAAAATCCTCACCTGATACCTTTGAGCAACAGCGCTCCAATTATCCTGTTCGTCGGGAACCGAAAGCTTATAAAGGGAATTTACCGGAAGGATTTGAGGAGAAGTTCGGAGTGTTTTTTTGAATCCTTAGTACAAGGCACTGTAATACTTAAGATGAAGAACTGGTTTGTATTTTTATTCAGATTGGTAATTTTATGAAATAAATCGAAAATCAATGAAAATTAAACATATAAGTCAATCAAACAGTTATGATTTTCAAAAGCGACACGAATGTGTTTCCATTAGGAGAGTAGTGGGCGTGTTTATGCTGTTTTTCAATATTCTCCTTGTTGCCCAAAATCCTGTTAATGGTTTTTTTAACAACAATCTTCACCGAAACGCCACTATCAGCCTGTTGGTTAAGGATCTGAAAACTGACAAGGTGCTAAACAGCCATCGGGCCGGGAATGCCGCCACTCCTGCTTCTACCGTCAAACTGATAACTACCGCAACAGCTCTGGAACTGCTTGGTGCTGATTATCAGTTCGTCACCACACTGGAAATTGATGGAAAAATCACTGCCGACAGTATTCTGAATGGAAACCTCTACATTTCGGGTAGTGGCGACCCCACGCTAGGTTCTTCAAAACTCGGTGACACCGGATTTCTGACCGGTTGGACTGCTGCAGTGCGAAAAGCCGGAATCAGGCAGATAAACGGCGATATCATTGCCAATGGTTCGGCCTATGACACCGAAGGTGTGAATCCGAAATGGATATGGGAAGATCTTGGAAATTACTTTGCAGCCGGCGCTTACGGCCTTTCATACAAAGACAACACCTTTGAAATGGAGTTGAAATCGGGAGCAGTTGGTACTACGCCTGAAATTGTAAAAATCACACCAGATATCCCCGAACTGTCCTTCAAAAATTACCTGAAAAGTACGACCATCGAGTTCGACAGTGCTTATTTTTACGGAGCACCGTATGAAAACCAACGTAGCATCTACGGCGAAATTCCGGCAAACAGACCGGTTTTTCGTATAAAAGGTGATATTCCACGCCCTGGATTGATTTTGGCACGCGATTTTTTATGGAAACTGAAATCGTCCGGCATCTCTGTCAGCGGAAAAGCCACAGACGAATTTCTTTCGGTAAACAGAAAAGTGATTTACACTCATAAATCACCTATTTTAAGCTTGATAATCAAAGAAATAAATACCAACAGCAACAATCATTATGCCGAGCACCTATTCAGACACCTGACCCTGAAAAACGGAAAGCCAGTCACTACCACCGCGGCTGTAAAACGTATCAGGAATTTCTGGCAGTCGAAAGGATTACCGGTGGATGAACTTTTTCTGTACGACGGTTCGGGATTATCACCTTTAAATGCCGTTTCGGCCAACTTTTTTGTAAGTTTGCTCAGTTATATGGATAAATCCGGAAACAGCGCAACATTCAAAGCTTCACTGCCCATATCCGGAAAATCGGGAACATTGAAAAATTTTCTGAAAAGTACTCCACTCGAAGGGAAAGTAGCAGCCAAAAGCGGGTCGTTTACCATGGTTAAAAGTTACGCCGGATACATTCAAACAAACGGCAGAAAAATAGCTTTTGCCATCATTGTAAACAATCCAAACTCAAACTCACTCACACCAACCACCCGCAAAATAGAAGAATTTCTTATAAATGTATCAAAATGAGAGAATCAAATTACTACATCGAAACCACCGAATCAACCAACAGTACGCTGAAAATACTTTCCGACAAAGAATCGCTGCCCGAAGGTTATGTGGTTTACACCGATTTTCAGACAGCCGGAAAAGGTCAGCCCGGTAACTCGTGGGAATCGGAAAAAGGTAAAAATCTGCTCTTCAGCATCTTGCTTTTTCCGCAAAATATTCCCATTCAAAGTCAGTTTATTCTCTCTCAGATTACCTGTGTGGCCATCAAAAAAGTGCTGGACGAATACACGGACGATATTTCCATCAAGTGGCCTAACGATATTTACTGGAAAGAAAAGAAGATTTGCGGAATTCTGATTGAAAATTCTTTGTTACGGGATAAAATCAATAAGTGCATCATCGGAATCGGACTGAACATCAATCAGGAAGTATTTGCAAGCAACGCTCCCAACCCTGTTTCATTAAAGCAAATTACCGGAAAGGAAATGGATCGTGAAAAAATTCTTTTTGATATCCACAGCCAGCTATTCCATCTATACCAAAACCCGGATTTTGAGAATATTCAGAAAGAATACCACCGGAATCTCTACCGAAAAGATGGATTTCACCCCTACAAAGATGCACAGACAAAAGAGCATTTCCTGGCTCGTATAGAAAAAGTGGAGCCGGACGGGAGATTAATTCTGATTACAGAAGCCGGTGAAAGAAGGGAGTATTATTTTAAAGAAGTGGCCCCCTCTAAATCTCCCCCGAAGGGGGAGATTTAAAGAGTGGATTATAGAATTTTTTATACAGTTGCAATTCAAAAGTCCCCCTTCGAGCCTGTCCCGTACTTGTTTCGGGAGGGATTTAGGGGGCTTTTATATTTCCCATTGCTCCAGACTATCCACGAGATCATCGAAGCATTTGATTTTGGATTTTGCTTTTATATCGGCTATTTGTTTATCCATCGCATCGTTGTAGCTTTCGGCAGGAACATCGCGTATGATTCCCAGTGCAACGGGCATTTCCGGACCTTTCATCATGGCCAGTTCCCATTGCAGTGTCGGATTTGGGTTCCGGGCATCGTGTACCAGGATATCGGCTTCGGTAATGCCGTTTTCACCTATTGTTACGGCTTTCAGCTGTCCGTTTTCAAGGATAAGTCCTTTGTCGTTTGCCACTCCGTAAATCATCGGTTTTCCGTGTTCCAGAAATACCATTTTATCCGGTCGGGTATTCTTCTCAGCCAGCCAGTTATGTGCTCCATCATTGAAAATGACGCAGTTAACCAGACATTCAATAATTGAAGTGCCTTTATGTTCTGCAGCCGCAAGCATCACCTGCTGTGCGTTTTTCAGATCCACATCGAGCAAACGGCCGAAGAATGTTCCACGGGCTCCGAATGTGAGTTCTGCGGGTCGGAATGGTTCTTCGATAGTGCCGTAAGGAGAAGATTTTGATACCTGTCCTTTCAGCGAAGTTGGCGAAAACTGTCCCTTTGTGAGACCGTAAATCTGATTATTGAAAAGCAATACGTTGATATCAATATTTCTTCTCACACTGTGAATGAAGTGGTTACCTCCGATGGCAAGGCAGTCGCCGTCGCCGGTAACCTGCCATACTGTAAGTGCCGGATTAGCCACTTTCACGCCTGTAGCCACGGCAGCTCCGCGACCGTGAATGGTGTGGAATCCGTAACTGCTCACGTAGTAAGGCAAACGCGAGGAACATCCGATACCGGAAACCACAGCAATTTCATGCGGAGGAATACCCATTTCGGCCATCACTTTGTGCAGGCTGTTGATAATAGCATAATCGCCGCACCCCGGGCACCAGCGCACTTGTTGATCACTTTTAAAGTCTTTGGGAGTATATTCTAATTTTACAGCTTCCATAGCAGTCTATTTTAAGATGATTTCGAATTGTTTTTCAAGTTCCGTTACGGTAAAGGGCTGACCTTGCACTTTGTTGTATTGCAGGATATTCAGACCGGGAATTTCAGCGCGCAGGTAACCGGCAAACTGCCCGGAATTGAGTTCGCATACTACTACTTTTTTAAATTTCTTCAGAACTTCTTCGGTGTTTCGCGGCAGGGGATTAATGTAATTGAAATGAACCATTGCCACATTTTTACCTTTTTTATTCATAGAAACAACTGAACTCATCAGGTGTCCGCGCGTACTTCCCCATCCAACAATGAGTAAATCAGCATTTTCGTTACCGAAGATTTCCAGATCGGGAATCATGTTTTCCACTCCTTTTACCTTGGCGGCCCGTGTTTCCACCATCTTCTGATGGTTTTCGGGATCTGAGGAAATTCCCCCTTTGTAGTAGTCTTTTTCCAATCCGCCGTTGCGGTATGCAAATCCTTCTGTTCCGGGTACAGCCCAGTAACGCACTTTGGTGTCTTCATTGCGCGTAGTGGCATTGTAGCCTGTCAGGTCAGCCGGTACGTAGTTGGGTTTGATTTCAGGCAATTCAGCCAGTTTGGGCAACCTCCAGAGTGAAGTACCGTTTCCTAAAAATGCATCGGTAAGCACGATAACGGGTGTCATATATTCCAGGGCAATTTTGGACGCCATGAAGGTATAGTGAAAGCAATCGTCGGGTGTTCCGGGAGCAATCACCACCACGGGGCTTTCACCGTTCCGTCCGTGTAATGCCTGAAGCAGGTCGGTTTGTTCCGTTTTTGTCGGCATACCCGTAGAAGGGCCGCCACGCATTACATCAATCACCACGAGTGGTAATTCAGCCATTACAGCCAGTCCGATTGCTTCGGACTTCAGCGCCAGGCCGGGGCCTGATGTATTCGTAGCTGCCAGACATCCGGCAAATGAAGCGCCAATGGCTGTGGTAATACCTGCAATCTCATCTTCGCACTGCATCACTTTCACTCCCAGATCCCGGCGTAGCGCCAGTTCCTGCATAATATCAGAAGCAGGAGTAATGGGATAGCTGCCCAGGAAAAGCTGCAATCCGGCTTTTTCGGCAGCTGCAATCAGTCCGTAGGCTGTAGCCGTATTTCCCGAAATACTGGTGTATTTTCCCGGGAGCGTAGAGTCAGAACGGACAATCGAGTAAGTTGAGATTGCTAAATGCAGGTTGTTTCCGTAGTTAAAGCCGTCATTCAGCACTTTGAGATTGGCTTCGAGTACGGCCGGTTTTTTTCTGAATTTATTATGAATGAAATGTTCGGCTTTATCCATCGGGCGGTTAAATAACCAGCAAATCAGACCAAGAGCAAACATGTTTTTACTTCTCAGGATATCCTTATTGTCCAGTCCGAAACCTTCAAGACTTGTCTGGGTGAGGTTGGTTAGCGGAGTTGGCACTAAGGTTATTGTTTCAGAGACACCCAGTTCAGTGAACGGATTATCGGTGGCGAAACCGGCTTTTGTCAGGTCATTTTTTTGAAAGCTGTTTTCGTCGTAAATAATTGTTCCTCCCTTTTTCACTTTCCGGATGTTAATTTTCAGTGCTGCGGGGTTCATAGCTACGAATACGTCTGCTTCGTCGCCCGGAGTATATATTTTTCCGGAGCCAATATGCACCTGAAAACCGGAAACTCCTCCCAGTGTACCTTGCGGAGCGCGAATTTCGGCAGGATAATCGGGGAATGTTGAAATCTCATTACCGATTTCGGCAGAAATGTTTGAAAACAGTGTGCCTGTAAGCTGCATACCGTCACCGGAATCACCTGCAAACAATACAACGACATTGTCCATTTCTTCAACGTTAATGTTTTCCATATAACTATTTTTTTTCGATTTTAGATAAATTCAAAGTGATAAAATCCTTTATTCTTAAATAATTGCAAATTATTATATTAAAATTGTCGGACATTCTTGTCTGGCTTCTTTATTGTTCAAAAAATTTACTACTCAGATTTTTTTATATTCCGGTAATTCGCGTTAATTTGCCTAAATTATTGTAATTCGTATGTTAGAAATCCGCATTATTTGGCGTGCGGGGGAACGGAATCACGTCGCGGATATTGGCCATTCCGGTGACGAACAGCAGCAGACGCTCAAATCCAAGTCCGAATCCGGCATGCGGTGCGGTACCGAACCGGCGGGTATCCAGATACCACCAGATATCCTTTTCGGGCACTCCCATTCCGGCTGCACGGGTTCTGAGTTTTTCGTAATCTTCCTCGCGTTGCGATCCGCCGATGATTTCACCAATTTTCGGGAAGAGCACATCCATGGCACGAACGGTTTTTCCGTCGTCGTTCAGTTTCATGTAGAAGGCTTTTATTTCCTGCGGATAATCGGTCAGGATGACCGGTTTCTTGAAATGCTGTTCAACCAGATAGCGCTCGTGTTCGGATTGGAGGTCTGTTCCCCATCCTACACGGTATTCAAATTTATGACCGTTGGCAACGGCTTGTTCCAGGATTTTAATCCCTTCGGTGTAAGTGAGTCGTATGAAGTCATTTTCCACCACAAATTTCAATCGCTCAATCAGTTCTTTATCATACATTTCGTTCAGGAAATTCAGATCGTCCTGACAGTTATCCAATGCCCACTTCACGCAATACTGGATAAATTCCTGTGCCAGCTGCATGTTTTCCTCTATTTCGTAGAAAGCCACTTCCGGCTCAATCATCCAGAACTCGGATAAATGGCGTGGTGTGTTGGAGTTTTCAGCCCGGAACGTTGGTCCGAATGTGTAAATTGCCCCGAGTGCCATAGCGGCCAGTTCGCCTTCGAGCTGTCCGGAAACGGTCAGATTGGCCGGGCGTCCGAAAAAGTCGTCGGAATAATCCACTTTTCCTTCGGGGGTTTTAGTCAGGTTTTCCAGGTCCAGTGTGGTCACCTGAAACATTTGTCCGGCACCCTCGGCATCCGAAGCTGTGATAATCGGGGTGTGAAAATAGAAGAAGCCGCGATCATGGAAAAATTTGTGAATGGCGAATGCCATCTGATGGCGAATGCGGAAGATGGCTCCGAATGTATTGGTTCGTGGACGCAGGTGTGCTATTTCGCGAAGAAACTCGAGCGTGTGTCCTTTCTTCTGAAGGGGGTAGGTTTCAGGATCGGCCGATCCGTAAATCAGCACTTCGTCAGCCTGAATTTCCACACTTTGCCCCTGCCCCTGCGACTCCACCAGACTTCCGGTAACACTGATACAGGCTCCTGTGGTGATGGGTTTGAGATATTCTTCGTCAAAACGGCTTAAATCAACTACAACCTGAATGTTTTTTATTGTGGAGCCATCATTTATGGCTATAAAACTTACGTTTTTGTTTCCCCGGCGGGTACGAACCCACCCTTTGACATTTACTTCTGATCCAAACGCTGTACTCTTCAGCGCATCAACAATTTTTGTTCTTTGCATAAAAAAATAAATCTTTGATATAATGTGTTTTGAACTGCAAAATTAATACTTTTAAATCATTAAACTAAATTTATTCGGAATAAAAAAACACCTGCTTTAGAAACAGGCGCTTTATTAACATATTTTTGCGATTTGACAAAATGTCATCTTTTCTAATATGAAAATTGCAGTTAATTCAAATTAAAACTTTCAATTAGTTTGTTATTTCTTCTTTACCGTAGTTTTTTTCTTCACCGGTTGATCGTTGATACTTCCGAGCATGGTCATGGCACAGCGGAATCCGATGTCGTTGGCCGATTTATCCTGATCGAGGTAACGCCTCGTAGCCGGATTGAGCCAGTACGAACGGTCTTTCCACGATCCGCCTTTGTAAACACGGGTTTTGTTCGTGATTTTAGGCGCCAGCACATCGGTGGGATCCAGTTGTGTGTTATTCCGGAGTGCCCTTTCGCCTTCAGGATCGGTGTAAAGCTTGAAATCTGTAACCAGTTGATTCGATCCGTCTTTGAATCCGCGTAAATCCTCGCCGGGCAGCACTACGTAGGCTACTCTTCCGAGCGAATCGATTTTCAGGTTATAATTTCCGTTTTCATCCTTGAAATCAGCCAGGTACGAGCGGTCAACGTTTCCACGGAAAGGATTATATTCGGCTACATCCTGCGAAGATGAAGAGCGATATACATCCATTACCCATTCGTTTACATTTCCGGCCATGTTGTACAGCCCAAAATCATTGGGTTTGTATTCGTTTACAGGTGCAGTTGTAGTGTACTTGTCATTCAGGTCGCCGGCAGTGCCCATCATATCGCCCCGTCCTCTCACGTAGTTTGCCTGCATTTGTCCCTGTTGCTTTCCTTTTTCGGAGTTACGCAGCTGATCACCCGTCCAGGGATAAATCCGGCCTTCTGGCAGCAATCCGTTTTTTTCGGCTTTCAGGCCATAAGCTGCAAATTCCCATTCGGCTTCAGTAGGCAGCCTGAAATTCGGATACATCAGTCCGTCGCCCATATCGGCTTTTCTTGTAGCTCCAAATGCATTTTTGAGCGGTTTGGGTCCGGGTTTCGGATTGTAACTGCGTTGCAACAGGTATTTATCCGTATTGAAAACAAAGTTTTTTGTGATCGAATCCAGGTTGTTTTCTTTCTGAACATAAGAGAAATCGGGCTCAGCCAGCACTCCGGCTCTTACGAGGACGAGTTCGTTCATTCTGTCGGTTCGCCACTGGCAGTAATCCATGGCCTGTTCCCAGGTTACCCCTACCACCGGATAGTTGTTGAAAGCCGGATGTGAATAATAGCGATCCAGATAAGGTTCGTTGTAGGTCATCGGATCACTTGATTTATCCACATTGGGTCTTGCCTTATCTACCAGACGCGGAGCGGTAGCACCGAATACCACCTCCATCCAGTGAACGTATTCCCGCCAGTTCAGATTGCTCACCTCATACTGATCCATGTAGAAAGAGCCTACCGACACCCTGCGGGTGAGGTTATTGCGCTGAGCGGTCATCATGTCTGTTTTTTCGCCCATCATGAAGGTACCGCCCTCCACTACCACCATTCCGGCGGGAATTTGCGGTCGATAATTTTCATGGGCTGCAAATCCCGAAGAGGCATATCCGTTGGCTCCGGTGAAATTTTCGTTTTCATAGGTCCATCCGGTAGCTGTAGATACAGTCGAATTTCTCGGCGGTTTTGATCTTGCTTTTACTTCGGCCGAACCGGTTCGGGATGCACAGGAGGTTGTAAGCAAAATAGCTAAAACAAAACCAGCCAGTTTAACAACGTTCATTAATTTCATACAATGGCTATGATAAATAATAAGTTATTTTTTATGAAACAGATGCATCATTTCTCCCCGTTTTTTTATCGGAAAGTAATTCTGACGTTTACAGTCAGTTGTTTTTGAATGCTTATAAATAACTCAAATTAAACAGAAAACGTATATTTTATTATAAAATTTTTAATAATTCTACAAAAACAGAGCGAAAAAGCGTTTATTTTCTTACTTTTGTAGAGCATAATTCTAATGTGAAACGCATTTTTATCAAACATATTTTGTGATTTCTAATGAGTTCCATCCCTTTTCAGTTAAATTTGGGCGGTAAATTGTTTGATTTGTCAGAACCTGCAATTATGGCCATTGTCAATGTGACTCCGGATTCATTTTACGGTTTGAGCAGACTATTTACCGAAAAGGATGTGCTGAACCGCGTAGAAAATGCACTGAAAGAGGGAGCTGCCATGATTGATATCGGGGCCTATTCCACCCGTCCGGGAGCAAGACACATTTCCGAAGCGGAAGAACAGGAAAGGTTGCGTGAGCCCCTGAAATCGGTCAGGAAACATTTTCCGGATGCCATCATTTCGGTAGATACTTACAGAGCCGGCGTGGCACGCTGGGCGGTAACCGAATGTAATATACAGATTATTAATGACATAAGCGGTGGAACGCTGGACGATTTAATGTTTGAAACAGTAGCCGATACGGGTGCTGCGTACATCCTGACCCACATGCGCGGCACACCTCAAACCATGCAACAACAGACCGTGTACGAAAATATGCTTGCCGAGATACTGGAATTTTTCTCAAAAAGAATAGCCAGACTTGTACATCTGGGTGCTAAGGACATAATCATCGATCCGGGATTTGGATTTGCAAAAACGCTGGATCAGAATTATGAGCTGCTTGCCAAAATGAGCTATTTCAAACAACTGGAATTACCCATTCTCTGTGGTGTCTCGAGAAAATCGATGATTTACAAACTCCTGGATTCCAGCCCCGAAGAATCGCTCAACGGCACTACGGCACTGAATATGCTGGGTCTGCTGAACGGAGCAGATATCCTGCGCGTTCACGATGTGAAAGAGGCTGCAGAAGCCGTAAAGATTTTCGGAAAATACAAATCGTATCAACCTCAATCATAAACCCTGAATAGCTGATGGCATTTAATATCGGATTGAAAGACATAATAGATATCATCCTGACGGCTGTTCTGTTGTACGGCACATTCAAGGTTTTGAAGCGCTCGGGTGCTTCCACTGTATTTGTCGGGGTGATGACCTTTGTAATCGTTTGGTTCGTTGTTTCGCAGGTGCTCAAGATGGAACTGCTTGGCGGTATTTTCGATGCGGTAGTCAATGTGGGTGCATTTGCGCTTATCGTGCTTTTCCAAACGGAGATTAAGCGTTTCTTTTCGCGTGTGGGATCCAGCAAAAACTGGGGCATCCTGAATTATTTCAAAAAATTCTTCAAAAACACCGAAAGTGAGCAAACCAAAACCGATTATGACCTGGTTCAGATAGTGCTCGCCTGCCGCAATCTATCGAAAACCGCCACAGGTGGAATTATCGTGCTTACGCGCGAAAACGACCTGCTGTTTTTCACCCAGACAGGCGAAACCGTGGATTCACGAATCAGTTCGCGGCTGATCGAAAATATTTTTTTCAAAAACAGTCCGCTCCACGACGGAGCATTAATCATTTCCAACCGCAGACTATCTGCTGCAGCCTGCATTCTGCCTGTTTCGAGCAACCAGAACATACCCAAAAGACTCGGATTAAGACACCGGTCAGCGCTGGGGATTACCGAACAGTCGGATGCTATCGCCATTGTGATTTCTGAAGAAACCGGCCATATCTCTTGGGCTGTAAACGGAAAACTAACCATCAATGTAAAACCCGAAGAACTGGAACATTTCCTCTCCGAAGAAATGAAAGATGTTAAATAGCTGACTATCATGATATTTTCAAGAAAACAAATCCTGCTGATCGTTCTTATACCTACTATCTCATTTTGCCTGACTTCACCTGCATCAGCACAAAATGTGCACAACATTCAGGTGTTTGAGCAGATGAATATTCAGTTCAATCCCGGCTCAATTCCCGATGGACTCAATGAAACTGATGGTATAATCCGCCTGGGGAACGGACGGATAGCCATTAAAAAAATCAGTATTCCGGTTTTCAAACGCAATACTACCGCCATTGTCAAAATCACCCTCACTTCAAACGGCGATCCGTGGGACAAATCCGGTTCTTGCTTCATTATTCCGAAAACTTCAGCTATCAACATGATAAATATTGCTGCCGGAAAAACAAGTTATCCTGCAGTGGACACCACGAAGCTGGAAAAACTCGTGGGAATAATAGCCGATAGCAATTATCAGCCCACGGTGGAAATCATGCGGTTTATGACTCCGTTCGGAGTGGGACATTTCAGCGGAACGAACGACTCAGTTTCAAAAAAAAGAATGCCGGTTTATATCGACGGATGGGCAAAAGAAGTGGTGTGGAAACAGGAAGTGAGTGATTTAATTCCGTTGCTCACCGGCGAAGTGTATGTAGGAATTTACATCGATACGTGGACCAAAGATGGTTATAATGTTAACCTTCAGCTTGATTTCTGTGAAAGCAAAATCAAGCAGGACAAAATGCCCAGGAGACATGTGGAGCCCCTTATCAACACGGTTTTCTATCTCGGTCAGTCTATTCCCGATATTTTTGCCCGAAAAAACGTGTCAATCCCTTTTTCACTGCCCAAAAAAGCTAAAAATATCTGTTTGAAATACATCGTAACCGGTCATGGCGGACATTCCGGCGGTGATGAATTTGTGCAGAAGGAAAATATCCTCTCGGTGGATGGCAACATGGTTTACCGCTTCGTACCCTGGAGAAACGACTGTGCCTCATTCCGCAGGTTCAATCCATCTACCGGTGTGTGGCTGCAGAAAAGAACGGTAGCTTATATTTCACGTAACGGACGTGCCGAAAAAGAAATCGAAGAACCTCTCGGTTCGTCTGATTTATCGCGCTCCAACTGGTGTCCGGGAAGCGATGTTACTCCGGAGATTATTCCGTTGGGCGATTTGAAGGCCGGAAATCACACACTTACCATTTCCATTCCGGAGGCACAGTCGTCGGTGGGCAATGAACTGAATCACTGGCTGGTTTCGGCGTATCTGGTGTGGGAATATTAGTTTATAAGTTATAGTAATCAGTTAATAGTCAGCGTTTTGTCAGATATAAAAAAACATAAACAACTAAATTGACAATGAAAATCTTACTTATCGGATCGGGAGGACGGGAGCATGCGCTGGCGTGGAAAATAGCTCAAAGCCCGAAACTCGGCAAACTGTACATTGCCCCCGGAAATCCGGGCACAGCAGCTATAGGTACCAATCTCAACATCCATGTTTCCGACTTTGAGACTGTGAAGCAGGCTGTGCTCTCAAATCAGATTGATATGGTTGTGGTAGGACCCGAAGATCCGCTGGTAAACGGAATCGTTGATTTTTTTGAAAATGATGCCGCACTGAAAGCAATTCCCGTAATAGGTCCAAACAAATCGGCTGCCCGGCTGGAAGGTAGCAAGGATTTTTCCAAAAAGTTTATGGAAAAACACAACATCCCCACAGCCAGGTATAAAAGTGTTTCGATTGCGAATCTGGCAGATGGAATCGATTTCATAAAAACCCTGAAACCACCTTATGTACTAAAAGCCGACGGACTGGCTGCCGGAAAGGGGGTTCTGATTATCAATGAGCTAAACGAGGCTGTAAACGAACTAAAACAAATGCTGGACGGCAAATTCGGCAAAGCAAGTGATACGGTGGTCATCGAAGAATTTCTTTCGGGAATAGAATGTTCTGTTTTCGTGATTACCGATGGCCAAAACTACCAGATCCTGCCAGAAGCCAAGGATTACAAACGGATTGGCGAAGGTGATACAGGCCTCAATACCGGCGGAATGGGCGCCGTGTCGCCGGTAAACTTTGCCGACAAAATTTTCATGCAAAAAGTAGAGGAGCGAATCATCAAACCTACCATTGAAGGACTTCGAAGCGACGGCATTACTTACAAAGGTTTTGTGTTTTTCGGCTTGATAAAAGTGAACGATGATCCATACGTGATCGAATACAATGCCCGGATGGGCGATCCCGAAACCGAAGTGGTGATGCTGCGGCTCAAATCTGATCTGGTGGAACTGCTCGAAGGGGTGGCAAATGAAAACCTCAATGAAAAAACGGTAGAATTCGACCCACGGTGGGCAACTGCCGTAATGCTCGTTTCGGGTGGGTATCCCGAAGATTACACGAAAGGAAAAATCATTACAGGACTGGAAATGGTGCAGGGCAGCATCGTATTTCATGCCGGCACCAAAGAAAAGGACGGAAACATCGTAACAAACGGTGGACGGGTCATTGCCGTCAGTTCGTATGGAAATGATAAAAACAATGCCCTGGCTGCTTGTTACAAAAATGCCGGAATTATCGGTTTTGAAGGGAAATATTTCAGGAGAGATATTGGATTTGATTTGTGATTTACAAATTACTTAAATTACGAATTACGCGAATTAGAGCGAATTTCGCGAATTTGGATGAGTGCTGTTTTGAAAAAAGAGATAAAATTAA
>ERZ1645192.2304-NODE-2304-length-15824-cov-6.175661_pt1 | contig 15824 bp, 12 predicted proteins | sample MGYA00575354_ERZ1645192 | MGnify/ENA primary metagenome ERZ1645192 (study PRJEB40844, sample SAMN11349763) | freshwater sediment metagenome | isolation source: river sediment | host: Sediment | place: India: Faizupur Khadar , New Delhi | collected 2017-02-21 ... | reverse complement strand
AAGAGGAGCGGGCGTGGCAGGCCAGCACCATCGGCCTCGGCGAGGTTACCGTCCCCACGACCATCCCGATGTTCAAGAAGGTCAAGTACCACTCCCGCGACAGCCTCGGCTTTGAGCACCTCGATTTTGGCGCCCTTCTTAAGTTCCTAAGCCGAAGGCACCTTGATGATATCACTTGTCAGGGGTTGGGGCGGCGGGGGCGGGGGCGGCGTTTCCGCGCCGACCAATTCCACGTCAAAGATCAATGCGGCTCCCGGCTCAATATTCGCGCCGGAGCCGAAGTCGCCGTAGGCCAGCGTCGAGGGGACATATAATTCCCACTTTGCGCCCTCTTTCATCAGTTGCAGCGCTTCTGTCCAGCCGCGAATGACGCGATTAACAGTGAATTGCGCTGGTTTGCCGAGCTTGGCCGAACTGTCGAATTCTTTCCCATTGATCAGAGTGCCACGGTAATTCACGGTCACGGTGTCATTGCTTTTGGGGGTGGCGCCTGTGCCTTCCTTGATAACTTTATACTGGATTTCGGCCTTTGTGCCGTCGGGCAGAGCGACCGCATGAACCTTCACGCCGTCCTTCTTTTTGTTTTCAGCCAGAAACTTCTCCCCCTCCTGTTTATTCTTGTCGGCTATTTTCTTCCGCTCTTCCTCCCGTTTTGTGCGGGATTCCTGCTGGTAGGCCATGAGGGCCTCCTGGGCTTCCTGCTCCGTCATTCTGGGCTCCGCACCCTGGACCACGTCCGACATTGCCTCGCTGAGTGTTTTGAGATCCAGTTCCACGCTGCCGCGCTTTATGTTGTTGCCGATGCTCATGCCAATGGCATAACTCATCTTTTGTTTTTGATCGGCAAGCTTCGGCTTATCGTCTGCGGCAGTTGCCCCAAATTGCATGGCTGCAAGCATCAACGCCACGCCCAGTACCACGTTTGCGGTTAATTTCATAGTTCAAGTCAAAGATTAACAGAGCTTTCGTGTACACGAACATACAGGAATGTCCAGCAGGAATGCGATTGTTTCATCCAGGCGGTTGCGGCATAATGGAAATTCTTATGGCTGGACGCAGACAGTACCCTTTTCATCTGATTGAGCCCAAGTGGCAGCAGCACTGGCAGCGCGAAGAGACTTTTCGCGCCTGGAATCCGGGGCAACCCGCGACGCCGGGGCACCCTTTTATCCAACGACACAAAGGCGTTCCGCCCGAACAACTTCCAAAGTTTTACATTCTTGATATGTTTCCTTACCCCTCCGGCGCGGGCCTCCATGTAGGGCACCCGGAAGGCTACACGGCGACGGATATTTTGGCCCGCTATCGCCGCGCCAAGGGTGATCACGTGCTTCACCCGATGGGCTGGGACGCGTTTGGGCTGCCGGCTGAGCAATACGCAATTAAGACTGGACAGCATCCAAGAAAGACGACCGAGCAGAACATCACGACCTTTAAGCGTCAAATTCAGTCATTGGGTTTCAGCTATGACTGGTCACGCGAGGTCAACACCACCGATCCCCGGTATTTCAAATGGACGCAGTGGATTTTCCTGAAGCTGTACAACTCCTGGTTTAACCCGGCATCGAACAAGGCTGAGCCCATCAATACGTTGCAGTATCCTCCTGAATTGTCTTCAGAAGCCCGGGGGCCTGAAATCGACGCAAGGCGAAGAGCCTTTCAGGACGCCCGCCGCCTGGCCTACGTGAGCGAGGCGCCTGTCTGGTGGTGCGAGCAGCTTGGCACGGTGCTTGCCAACGAGGAGGTAGTGGACGGCAAGAGTGAAGTGGGCGGCTTCCCGGTTGTGCGCAAACCGATGCGCCAATGGATGCTGCGCATTACTGCCTACGCAGAGCGCCTTTTAAAAGACCTGGAAACCATTGACTGGACCGATTCCTTGAAAGAAATGCAGCGCAACTGGATCGGCAGAAGCGATGGCGCCGAGGTGGATTTTACGGTGGCGGGAGTCGATCTCGCGGCGGGGCCAATGAAATTGCGCGTATTCACAACAAGGCCGGACACTCTATTTGGTGCGACATATATGGTGCTCGCTCCCGAGCATAAGCTGGTGGAGGCAATCACGAGCGACGCGCAACGCAGCGCCGTCGAGGAATACCAGGCGGTTGTGTCCAAAAAGTCGGATCTCGAACGCACAGAGCTCGCCAAGGAAAAGACCGGGGTGTTCACCGGCGCTTATGCGATCAACCCTGTAAGCTCGGAGCGGATCCCAATCTGGATTGCGGACTACGTCCTCATCAGCTACGGCACAGGCGCGATTATGGCCGTGCCGGGCCATGACACGCGGGATTTTGAATTCGCAACGAAGTTCAAGCTGCCGATCCTGCAAGTGGTTCAACCGCCGGATGGCGCCGACTGGCGCGGCTACGTGGATGACGGCGTCTCGGTGAACTCCGCAAACGCCGAAATCTCGCTCAATGGCCTTCGAACATCCGAGGCGAAGCAGAAGATCGCTCAATGGCTCGAGCAAAAGGGCCTTGGGCAGAAGACGGTGAATTACAAGCTGCGCGACTGGTTATTCAGCCGCCAGCGTTATTGGGGTGAACCGTTCCCCATCGTCTGGAAAACGGATGCGCTGGGCAACAGCTTTCATGAGGCAATCGCAGAATCGGCACTGCCGCTTATGCCCCCCTCGCTGGATGATTACAAGCCGACTCCCGATGGACAGCCACCTCTTGCCCGGGCCGCCGCGTGGGTGAACCTCCCGGATGGTTCAAAACGGGAGACGAACACCATGCCACAATGGGCTGGCAGTTGCTGGTATTATCTGCGGTATCTCGATGCGCAGAACGACTCCGCGTTTTGCGATCCCAGGACTGAAAACTACTGGATGTCGGGCGACAATTCATCCGGGAACAAAAAACCGGGTGTGGACCTCTATGTTGGAGGGACAGAGCACGCCGTTCTTCACCTGCTTTATGCCCGCTTCTGGCACAAGGTGCTCTTTGATTTGGGTTACGTTTCGACTTCAGAGCCTTTCTATAAACTGGTCAATCAGGGGCTCATCCTGGGTGAGGACGGCCAGAAGATGTCCAAATCCCGCGGCAACGTCGTCAACCCCGATGATATCCTCCGCGAATACGGCGCTGACGCCTTCCGGCTTTACGAAATGTTCATGGGGCCTCTGGAAATGACCAAGCCATGGAATACCAAGGGCGTGGAAGGGGTTTATCGCTTTCTCGGCAGAGTATGGCGGTTATTTATTGATGAAGACAGCGAAACAGAGTTTGAGCAAAGCGCCACTGTGGCGGGAGACCTGTTCCCTGAAGCGTTGGACACGATCAGGCTGAGTCGAGCCATAGCCGATGCAGAACCGCAACCGGAGCAATTGAAGGCTCTCCATGCCTGCATCAAGAAGGTCACAGAAGATCTGGACGGAATGCGATTCAACACAGCGATCTCTGCGCTCATGGTATTTGTAAACGAGGCGATCGCCTGGCAGACGAGGCCGGTCCGGGTCATGCGTGATTTCCTTGTTCTGCTCCAACCCTTTGCGCCGCACCTTGCCGAGGAACTTCTTAGCAAGCTTCCCGGGGCGTCGGTCGAGAAATCTTCTGCTTATCTCCCATGGCCGGTGCATAATCCTGCACTCCTTGTCGAGAGCACGATCGAAGTTCCCGTGCAGGTTAATGGCAAGCTGCGCGATGTTATCCGGATCGCCGCAGGCGCATCACGTTCGGAACTCGAAGCTGCCGCCCTCAAAGCCCCGAGGGCACAACTGTTCATGACGGGGAAAACGGTCAGAAAGGTCATTGTCGTTCCCGGAAAGTTGGTGAACATCGTCGTCGGGTGACATAAACCGTGCGCTCGACACACGAAACGTTTGACCCGCACCGGGCGGTGCCGGGTAGGGGCGTTTTGTGAATCCGGGCGCTGTGTGGTCGGCAATAAACCCTGGGCGGCCCCCTCACGTCCGCCAGTTGAGTTCCACCTTCTGCCCGTGCAGCTTGTGAGCGCGGTTGACGCATCGCAGTTCCAGGCTCATGCCCTGCTTCTTAAACGTGGCGAGCACCCATCCTGACGGGCTCTCCTCTCCGAACACATGCGCCAGGGCCGGGAGGTTCACCAGATGAATACCGCTCGTGTCTTCCGCAATATGCCATTGGTGGGTGTGACCAAATACGTACGCCTTGACCTGCTTGCGAGGTCGCAGCACATCAAACAGAGCCTGTGTATCCTTTAATGCGCCCGTGTTGGGCTCGTCCATGGGATTGTGGTGTGCCACCACGATCGCGGGCTTTCTTTTTTGAGAATCCAATTGTTTTGCGAGCCAGAACAACTGTTCCTCACCCAGCAAACCCGGGGTGGAGTTGGTCCTTTCGAGGGAATCGAGCAGGAAGACATTCGCGTGGGGCGTCTTGAGTATCAACGCGTGCTTGTCTTTCAAATAGCTCTTCCTGGCTTTTGGAAATGCTGCCCAGAACCTCTCGCGGTTATCATGGTTACCTAAAGCCAGGTGCAGCGGCAAACCGGCCGCACGCAGTGGATCAAGCAGACTCACCAGATTCCGGTAGTCCTCGGACAGGCCCTGACTGAACGCGAGATCGCCGCATATCATCAACGCGGCGGGTTTCCTGGAGAGGTTCAAAACCTCCGCCGCTGCCAGCTTGAAATTTTCGGTGGGACTAATTCCGCGCACGATCTTCGCAGGATCGCCGGAGATGTGAATGTCCGAAAACAGTGCCCATGTGTCTTTATCCGTTCGCCTGGACGCAGCGAGCAGCTCAGGTGAAACGCCAAGCGCGGCGGAGAAGATGAGGGCATGACGGATGAAATCGCGGCGAGAAAGCGGAGCCAGATGTGCAGCCATAGTGGATGTTTCTTAACCGCTGTGCGTCTGGCCGTCAAACTTTTCGTCGGAGCAGGCCAGGGTTGAATGGCGAAGAAGAGAGGGACCAGCCTGCCTTCCGGCTGGTCCCCTGGAAATTGCCTCCTTCCCTTGCGGGACAGTTCCTGAGTTCAAATAGTGGAGCTGCCGAAGCGGCTGCCAGACATCCGGAGCAGAACATCTAGGCGCGCTCCATGTATTTGCCCGTGCGAGTGTCGATCTTGATTTTCTCTCCGGTCTTGATGAACAGGGGCGCCTGGACGGAGATGCCCGTCTCCAGAATGACGGTCTTCTGCACATTATTGGCGGAGTCCCCGCGGATGCCCTCGGGGGCGTCCTTAACCGTCAAAATCACGCTTGATGGCAGTTCAACACTTACGGCTTTGTCCTCGACGAAGGTAACCGTCACCGGCCCGTTTTCGACAAGGTACAGCTTCGCATCTCCGACTAATTCGGGCGAGAGAGTGACTGTTTCGTAAGTCTCAGGGTCTGAGAAGACGAAGTCTTCGCCGTCCTTGTAGCTGAACTCCATTTTTCGGACCATCATGGGGACCACATCAATGCGTTCCGTGGAGCTGAAACGCACGTCGGAGGACTTGCCGGTCCTGAGGCTGCGCAAGCTGGCCTGCACGAAGGCGCGGAGATTGCCAGGCGTGCGGTGCTGACTATCGAGCACCACGCACACATCGCCATTATAGTTTATCGCCATTCCTCGGCGAAGATCATTTGCTGTTGCCATAGAGATTGAGTACTTCGCTTCCTGCCATGTCAAATGGGCGGTCAGCGAGTCTCAAAGACTATCAAAAGCATTTGCCCCTGCAAGCAGTCAGTTGAAAATTGCGCATGATTTGTTGAGGGGGCAAATTGACTGCAGAGGAGGACGGCGAGCGGTTTGACGGAAAAAGGCCCGTTTCCTGCTCTTGCAAACAATATGGTGATGGGTTCGGGTTTTCACAAGAAACTGCGTAGCGATTCGATCATAGGGCTGAGAGGAGCTGTAACCCAGGTCCTCAAAGGCCCACGTTTTCGCGTGGCGCTGCCCGATGGCAGGCAGGTGCTTGCCTGCATGGCTGGGCGCATCCGGAGGGGCTTTGTACGGATTAATGAGGGCGATCTGGTCCATGTCGAGCTTTCTGCCTATGACCTCGGTAAAGCCCGGATCACCTTTGCGCAGTCAGCACGGTGATGCGGAGGATCGAGTGGTCCGGAGGTTGGTTTCTTCCAAGCACCCCTGTAGGGCCCACGGCGCGAAAAACTTGCAAGAAAATCTTATTGCTTTCGGGTGTTTGCCCCGTATTCTTTTCCGTCCACCCCCCAAGCGGGGTATAAGGACTGATTGAACGCTGAACTGACACGCAAAGCATTGGAGAAGGTTGGCAACCCCAACATTCTGGTGAACCTCGTATCTCGACGTGTGCGCCAACTCACTTCGGGCGCAGGCGGTTTGTGCCGTCCGCTGGTGAACGCGCCAAACCTTGGCGCTGCCGACACTGCGCTTCTCGAGATTATCGAGGAGAAAATGAGTTTTGAGATGCCCGAAGCACAAAAACCAGGCCGGGCACCGGCCAAACGGCGCAAGAAACACTAGACGCACTGCGTTGGTGGCATCATTTTAACGGCCGGGAGTTTATGTTCTCCCGGCTTTTTTTATGGCAGAGATTCTGAGGAATCCAACAGCGTTGCGGGACTATCACATACTCGAGACTTACGAGGCTGGAATTGTGCTGCACGGGACCGAGGTAAAAACTCTGCGGGCGGGCAAGGGGCAGATCCGGGAAGCTTTTGCCAGGGTCGAGAATGGGGAAGTCTATCTGTACAATGCCCATATAGACGAGTACAGCCATGGCAATTATCAGAATCATGAACCCAAAGCCGTGCGCAAGTTGTTGCTTCACAAGAATGAGATACGGAAGCTCATTGGCCTGGCCTCTGCGAAAGGTCATGCGCTGGTACCGCTCTCTTTTTACTGGAAGAACGGCAAGGTGAAGGTGGCGCTGGGTGTTGGCAAAGGCAAAGCCGAGTACGATAAACGTGAGACGCTTCGACGCAAAGAGGCCGAGATGGAATTAAAGCGCGCCACGATGAAGCGAGGCCGTTAGGCGGTGTCCACCAAGAACCCGCCGCACTGCCTCTGTACGCAAAAACACCGCCGACTTGTGGCCGACGGTGTCCTTAGTAAACCTTCTCTCGGTCAGTGCTACCTTGCAAAGAGAGCGCTAAACTTGCGGGTCAAACCAAACGTGCCGAGAAGCCCGAGTCCGAGCAGCGCGACACTTGATCCGCCATCGGGAACGTTTTGGCCAGGGCCCTGTTGAGGGGCACTCGTCTCGATTTCGAAGGTGATGCCAGTCTGGTGGTAATAGCAGTCCGGATCGAACGCCAGGCCGAAGTCACTCTGCCAGGGCCAGCGCGAATCGCCGACATAGGCATTTAGCACAGAAAGGTCTGACGCGCTGAAGTCATAAACGAAATCAAAAGTTCTGTTTCCGCCCATCTGCGCATCCGTCCAGGTGGTCAGGTGCAAGCCAACGCCAGCGAAATAATCCTGGATGCCGGGGGCATAATCGCGCTTGGACCACTGGACCGTAAGCGGGTCGTTGACGAGGTGAATGAACAGCGCATTGTCTCCACGTTCCCAATCATACAGATCATTAATGGTCAAGCGGGCGCTGCTGATGACTTCCCCCTCGGGAATGTTGGCATTCATTGCCCACACAACGGCTCTCTCGTGATCGAGGTTTCCGAGGTTGCCGTTGAACTTCAAAGTGATCGCATTCGCGTTCAAGCTCAGAACGATTACTGCTGCAAACGTCAATATGTTTCTCATACCGGCAACTATGATAGCATTACTCATGCCCAATAAATTGACACAGCATAAGGCGCTGCAATCAAGTGATTTAAAGATTTTAAGAGTCCTGGAAAGGTCAGGAAAACGTCGGAAAACCTTACAAATTTCGGGTTTTCTTACACTTGCTCCTCGGACCAGGTGTGCGGTATCATTCAACTTGTTGAACGACAATCCCCAAAGTTGTCCTTTGAACTTCAATAGAGCGTTGGCTTTCGCGGCTGTTTTTTGCCATTGCCTCTGGTGCTGCGGCGCTGAACTTCAGCCCGGCTATAGAACCCGCACATGGCAAAGCGATGACGGCCTGCCGCAAAACTCCGTGCTGTCGCTTGCGCAGACCCGTAACGGCTACCTTTGGGTGGGCACTCAGCAGGGATTGACCCGTTTCAATGGCGTGGAATTCAGAGTTTTGCGAGAGCCGGAGGCGAGGCACCTGGAGAGCGGCAAGATTACTGCGTTGCTGGCCACGCGGGATGGGAGTCTATTCATCGGGTGCGAGGGGTTTGGGGTGACGCGGTGGAAAGGCGGGGCATTCACTCATTATGGGACCAACAACGGCCTTCCGAATGCTGACATTCACTGCTTTGTCGAGAAGCCGGATGGCGCGGTGTGGGTAGGAACAGAGGGAGGGCTTGTGCTGCTGCGGGATGTTCCGGTAAACACCACCACGGTTAGAGACGGTTTGGGGGATAATTCTGTTCGCGCACTGGCACTGGATCTCTCGGGCAATCTGTATGTGGCTACGAAGCGCGGTCTCACGACGATCGGGGCCGATGGATCGATTCGTACGCGCATCTTTCCGGGCCGTTGGAATGCGAATGCTCTGAGGGCGGTGTGGGCTCGGGATTCCTCCAGTGTCTGGGTGGGAGCCACGGATGGGCTTTATCACATCACTCCGACGAATCAAACGGCCTTCAACATCCGCGAAGGCCTTCCGGACCCTATCATCAATGCAATTTGGGAGGACCATTCCGGTGCGGTGTGGATTGGGACCTATGGAGGATTGGCGCGAATTCGCGACGGCATGATCCGGCTTTTGCCGGGGCTCAGCCCTATGGCCGAAGACATGATCAATGTGATTCTGGAGGATACTGAACACAATATCTGGGTGGGCACCAGGGACGGGCTCATGCGGCTTTCGCCGTCGAGATTCGCAACTCTCACGACTCAGACGGGACTTTCGGGGAACAACATTATGTCGGTTCTCGAGGATCGGACCGGAAGGATTTGCCTTGGGGTATGGGGCGGCGGTCTGAACGTGATAAGCAACGGGTCCGTGCGTGTTTATCCGCATCCGAGCGAGTTGGCTCGCGACTCTGTGTTGTCGCTTCTGGAAACGCGTGACGGATCCCTCTGGGCCGGAATGGACTTTGAGCTTGGGCTGAATGTTCTGAGCAACGACACCCGGATAGCGCTGTCCGGCCTCGTTACAAACGGCCCGATTCGGGCGCTTTACGAAGACCGGCACGGTGCGATGTGGGTAGGCGGTGATGGTGGCTTGATGGTTGTCTCCGCCGCAGCTACAAACATATACACTACTTTCAACGGGCTGCCTGGCAACGTTGTGCGGGTGATCACAGGCGACCGCCACGGCAACGTGTGGGTTGGCACGGACAGGGGGTTGAGCTGTGTCGGGGGAGGGACGATCCGGAGGGGGGGCAAATCCGACGGTCTTTCGCACGAAATGATCAACGCCCTTTATTTTGATGAGGAGGACCGGCTGTGGATCGGAACGCTCGGCGGGGGTCTCAACTGCGGCAAGGACGGCAGGTTTGTTTTTTGGACAACGCGTGACGGGTTATTCAGCGATGACGTTTACGAGATCCTTGAAGACGACCAGGGTTACTTTTGGATGAGTTGTCGCAAAGGGCTGTTCAGGGTGGCGAGGCGTGATCTGTTCAAACAGAAGGATGGCGGACTGGAGCGCATTTCGAGCACGGTGTTCAGCAGGGCCGACGGCCTGGTTAGTGTTCAGTTCAACGGGGTGGCCAAGCCGGCGGCCTGGAAGGACCGTTCCGGTCGCCTATGGTTTGCGAGCATTGGGGGAGTGGCACAAGTGGATCCATCGATTCCCACGAACATGCGCCGCCCCCCCGTCGTGATCGAGCGGATAGCCGCTGGCACCCAGGTACTGTGGGCGACGGATGATGGGGCTTCAGCGGACAAAATCACGGTGCCGGCGGGTGCGCAGGATGTCGAAATATATTACGCGGCTCTGAGCCTGACGTCCCCGGAGAAGAACAAGTTCAGTTATCGGCTTGAGGGCGCGGATTCCAAGTGGACATACGCCGGGTCGGAAAGGCTGGCCCGTTACAACAAGCTCGCACCCGGGCGGTATCGGTTCTGTGTGATCGCGTGCAATAACGACGGGGTTTGGAACGAGGATGGGGCTGCGGTGGCCGTGACCGTGCTGCCAAAGTTCTGGCAGACGTGGTGGTTCCGCGCGTTTGCAGCCGTGGCGGTGGCCAGCCTGGTGTGGCTTGCCTTTTCGATCCGGTTGTCCCGGTTGCGCGCACTTGAGGACCTTCGCATGAGCATTGCCGCGAACCTTCACGATGATGTCGGGGCGCGGCTGACAAAAGTCGCCATGATTACTGAGCACGTGAACCATCAGGTCGGTAGTGAACACCGGATTAAGCCGGGTATTGATGCGATTGCGCGGGCAACGGCGGATGTTACGCGGGCAATGGATGAAGTGGTATGGACGATCAACCCCAAGAATGACACGGTTGAGAACCTTGCGAATTACGTTTTTCACTATGCGCAGGAATACTTTCAAAACACGAATGTGCGATGCCTGCTTGATTTTCCCACGGAGCTGCCGGCGCGAAGCATCCCCACCGCGATGCGTCATAACCTCTTCATGACGCTCAAGGAAGCGCTCAATAACGTGCTAAAGCATTCCAAGGCCTCTGAGGTGCGGATCCAGTTACACACGCGCGAGCGTGGCCTGGTGATCAACATCGTCGATGATGGCAGTGGCTTCGACGTGGAACGCGCGCGCGGGGCAGGGGATGGGCTCAAGAATATGCGGCAGCGGGTCGAACAATTTGGCGGCCAGGTGGGATGGTTCACCGCGCCCGGGAAAGGAACGCGGGTTACCATTGAAATGCCCTGGGCGTAAGAGCCCTGGGGAAGGTTTTGGACAAGGAATACGAAGCATCTTCCCGGGGTCTTTCGTCGGGGCCGGTTTTTTTGCGGCCCATTTCAACCAGGGGTACCCGTGCCGTTTCCCCGGGCAGACGGGCGATGCGCCGCAACTCCCAGGTGTCCTGACTGTCAGGGCAGCAGTCTCCGGCGGTTCCCGCCTTACTCGTCCGCCGCTGGCAGCTTTCCTTGTTTGTAGCTCGACAGCGCTTTCTGGAGGCTGGCCTTGAGCTTGTCGTCGCCGGCAAGTGAGACTGCCTTCTCCTGCAGTTCAATGGCTTTCTTCTTTTCACCCTTCATCCATGTGGCGCGCGCCAGGGTGTCCAGAATGGCGGGGTCTTTGTCCTTTGCGAGTTCGTTCGCCCGCGTGGCAACCCCGTGGGCGATATTTACCACCTCAGGCTTGCTCGAGTCCTTGGATGTGACCAGTTGCCAGGCAATTTGATTGAGCATGGGGGCGGACTTTGCGTTGCGGGAAAGGCGTTCGGCCGCTGTTGCCGCCGCTGCATAGTCTGCCTTGCCCAGGCAAATCTGAATCCTCACGGAATCCAATGCGGCGCGGCTCTCCTCCGGCATCAGGTTTGAGATTTCGTCAACGGTCTTCTCCGCGGCGGCCCAGTCTTTTGCCTCCATTTGCTCGCCGAGGGCTCTTGCCTGCTTCATGAGGGCGTCATTGTTTTTTTGTTCGAGTTCGGCCTTTTCCGCCGCTTTCTTGAGGTCGAACTTTCCGGCGAGGACCTGCTCGATGGTTTCGTCTTGCAATGAAGAGGGATGGCCGATCCAGGCAATCCTGCCCTGCTTGTCCACCAGGAACGCCGCAGGGATGCCGTTTCGCTGTGCGGCCTGCATCCAGTTTACGGCCATTGCCCCCTTTTCATCCTTTGACTTGTCATCCAGCACAACACGATACGTCATGTTCGAGCCCATTTTCTTTACGAAGGGCCGGACCAGTGTCTCGTCGCGTTCCCAGACGTTCTGGCCGATCACGATGAGCCCTTTATCGGCGAACTTTTTGTGCAAGTCGTTCAGGTGGGGAATGGTGGCCCGGCAAGGTCCGCACCACGTGGCCCAGAACTCCACGATGTAGGCCTTGCCGTTCTCGAACTTTTTCACAGGTTCGCCCTGCACCCAATCGCCGGTTTGAAGCTTTGGCGCCGGGTCCCCGGCCTTCAGGGTTGCGTCGGCGGCGTTGAGCATTGTCGAGCCCGCAAGCAGAATAAGCCCTACGATTGTTTTGATAGAGATTTGCATGCCCGACTCTGGCCTTGTTGAGGCTGCTTAGCAACTACAATTTGGAGTCCGATTTGGAGTTTGTTTCGTCGGCTTGATACAATGGAGGCCAGCAGGGATGGATTTGGCTGCCGGATGATGGAGTCGTGAAGCTGACTAAGGCGGCTTTTTGCTTCCGTGTTGCACGACAAAGCTGACCGGGCTCCGACCACCCCATGGTTTCGGGCTGGCTTGACGGATCGAGTTGCTTCACCTAGCGTCCCCAACCAGTTGAAGACGGATCAATACTTCTTATCGCATAACCTGGCGGCCTGGCCGGGAGCTTCGGGCTCGGGCGACCAGGCAGCAAAGGCCGGTTCGTCGGATGAACCGGACGACTGCGAGCGGAGGTGCGTTTATGGATAAGGTGTGGATGGCGCTGGGCCTGACCGTTTTTGCGGGAATGGCTACCAGCATCGGCAGCGTTATAGCATTCACCGCCCCGCGCACGAATTTTCGTTTTCTCTCGGTAGCCACCGGTTTTTCCGCCGGGGTTATGCTTTATGTGTCATTTGTCGAGATATTTTTCAAGGGAGTCAACGCCCTTGTGGAGCGCTACGGATCTCCTCTGGGTCACTGGGTGAACACGGGGTCATTTTTTGGCGGCATGCTCCTGATTGGCCTCATTGACAATCTCATACCTCGCGCTGAGAACCCTCACGAAACGCCAACAGAGGCTGAAACGAAGCATCTGCACAAGCCGGACCGAGGCGGCGATTTGGGAGCCGGCAGTTCCGGAGACCTTGCGGCCGTTCACGCTTCCCAACATCACAGGCTCTTGCGCATGGGGCTGTTCACCGCTGTGGCGATTGGCATTCACAATTTTCCCGAGGGCCTGGCGACGTTTCTTGCCGCATTGCAAAACACGAACCTGGGCATTGCAATTGCGATTGCTGTTGCGCTTCACAATATTCCCGAAGGGATCAGCGTGTCCGTCCCGATCTTTTACGCCACCGGGAATCGAAGGAAGGCTTTTTTCTACTCCGTATTGAGCGGCCTTGCGGAGCCTGTCGGGGCGATTATTGCTTATCTTGGAATTCGCGTATTTTTTGCCGGCGAAACAGGCGTGATTCCGCAAGAAATCATGGGAATTCTCTTCGGAGGCGTGGCTGGCATTATGGTTTATATAAGCCTGGATGAGCTGCTCCCGACGAGCCGGGCGTATGGCAAAGGCCATGACAGCCTTTATGGACTTGTTGCCGGCATGGCTGTGATGGCGCTAAGCCTTCTCCTGATGAAGTAAGAATCGCTCGCCGGGCTTGAGGTCCGGTCGATCGTTACAATCTTCGCGCCGGTATGCGGGCTAGCGCCCCGCGTTGCGTAAATACTCGCCGTAGAGGCCTTGCAGTTCCTGGCCGGACATGGTGTTTTTGTGCACCAGGACGCGATATTTGCAGCGGACGGATTTCCCGGGGGACAGGGTTTTTCCCTCGACCCCGGGCCACCCGACGCACAGCACGCCGTAGTGACGTGTCAGCCAGGTTGGGGGATAGTCCGGGTGAGAGGCGGAGACAAAGATCGCCACGCCGCGAGGGGCCTCAAGTCCCGGATAGGTGGCCGTCAGGTCCGCCCAGCTCAGCGGGGTCATGGGCAGGTCCTTGTCATGGATGCCGGAGGAGGTGGTGATCAGCCTTTGAGATCCTGGTGCGAAGCGGAGCGTGAGTCCGCCATAACTCTTTCCCTCTGCGCCCCGAAGCGTGACCGGTTGTCCGATCGGGGTGTAAACAAAGGATAGATCCATTGCTCTGCAGTCGTTTTGTGCGGGATAAACGGTGATCTCGACCACCTCCTTCATTGCTTTGCGTCCCTGGGCCACCCAGTAATTTTGCGCCTTTAACACGGCGCTGCTTTTTCCGGCGCTGCGTTTTAACCAGCGGTCAAATCTCTGTTCGATTCCTTTTAACATCCACAGGTCGTGCTCGCTGCCTTCGATGATCACATGCGGCCATGCCCAGAACAGGCCACGGTGGTGGTAGTGGTCTTTGGGGAAATCGTCTGTCAGGACTTCGCCGTCCAAGCCGTACAACGGATGAATATAGGTGCTGCGGGCGCGATCCGGCGGCGCATTTGTGCTTTGGATAATTCCGTGATTGTAAACAAACACGGGCTTTTGCCCGTCATAAAGGCATAAGGACTTGTCGTCCATCGGTTCAAAGCGAAAGACTGCGGACTGGGCCGGCAGAGTGGCAAGCCATAAGGAGAGAACAAACAGGGTTCTGTTCATATGCAAGATTTGTATTTGAAACCGTGGCGAAAGCGAATATGAAATATGCATTCCGGCGCGGTAATCCCGCCGGGCAACAACATACGATAAGTGAAGCTGACTGATCTGCGGGGCATCCTGCGTTACATCCCTCAATACCGGGATAGGACTTTCATTATTGCGGTGGACGGGGCGGTGGTGACGGATGAGAACTTTCCGAACCTGCTCATGGACATTGCCATTTTGCGCTCGCTGAACATTCGAGTGGTGCTGGTGCATGGGGCCTCGGCGCAAATCCGTCAACTGGCGCAGGAACACGGCGTTGCGCCATCCAACTTCGACGGCAGTGGCGTTACCGACACCCCCACGCTGAACCTGGCGCTGACCGCCAGCAACAGGCTGACCCATGAAATTATGGAGGGGCTTTGCGCCAACGACTTGCGCGCCTCTTCCACCACGGCTGTCATTGCGCACCCTGCGGGCATTTTGCACGGGGTTGATCACCTCTTCACCGGCAAGGTTGAGCGGGTGGATGTCGAAATGCTTCAGAGACTTCTGGATGCCGGGATCATTCCTGTGCTTCCTCCGCTGGGTTTCGACGGGGACGGCAAGACGTACCGGGTCAACTCGGACAGTGTTGCGCTCGCTGTGGCGGAGGCCCTGAAAGCCGTTAAGCTTATTTTCATCACGACCCAGGACGGGCTGAAAGTCGGGGAACACTTTATTCGCCAGATGCCCATCGCAGACCTCGAATCCGTGCTCGCCCTGCAAAAGGACGATATACACCCGGACGCCCTTTCAAAGGCGATGCACGCGGCTGGGGCGTGCAAGGCGGGAGTTCCCAGGGTGCATGTGATCAATGGTGCGGTGGAGGAAGGATTGCTTGCGGAGGTGTTTACGAACGAAGGCGTGGGCACGCTGATTTACGGCAACGAGTTTCAGCAGATCCGCCGCGCGATGAAAAAGGATATCCGCAGCATTCAGAACCTGACGAAACAATCTGTTGCCACCGAGGAGCTGGTGAAGCGCACCCGATCATCCATCGAACGACAACTGAGCGACTACTACATATTCGAAATAGACAAGAACCCGGTGGCGTGCGTTGCGTTGCACACCTTTCCGGACCAGGGAAAAGGGGAACTGGCCTGTCTGTATGTGAGTCCTGCGCATGAGAACCAGGGCATCGGACGCAAGTTGCTTCAGTTCGTTGAGAACAAGGCAAAGGAAGCCGGGCTGAATGAACTGATTGCTCTATCAACCCAGGCATTCACTTATTTCCAGTCCAAGGGAGGTTTTGCGGAAGGGTCGCCTGATGACCTGCCGATTGCGCGTCGAGAAAAATACGATGCCAGCGGACGCAATTCCAAAGTGTTGGTCAAGAAGCTCAAGTAAGTCTGCGTGTCAACCGGCTGCCGCCGCCGCCGAAATCCGCTGGTTACAGCGGTTGGGGCATTCGGGAACATCATGTGGAGATAGAACTCCCGATGGCGGCGCCCCTGCCGGTGGAAGACAGGAGCGCCGCTCGTGGCGAGCCG
>ERZ1645192.2302-NODE-2302-length-15830-cov-5.000254_pt1 | contig 15830 bp, 11 predicted proteins | sample MGYA00575354_ERZ1645192 | MGnify/ENA primary metagenome ERZ1645192 (study PRJEB40844, sample SAMN11349763) | freshwater sediment metagenome | isolation source: river sediment | host: Sediment | place: India: Faizupur Khadar , New Delhi | collected 2017-02-21 ... | reverse complement strand
GCGATTCGCCTTACTCGTTGATGCGTTTTATCTTGGACTCGAAGCCTATGAAATCAACGACGACTTTATTGATTATATGCGTGAATTTGCTACACATTATAACTATGAACTTGTCGCGTTTCCACATGTTAAATATGTCAAAAGGGATGATGCGATTAATCTTGAACTCGCAAGAGCAATCAAAGACAATTTACTCTTAGGAACACTTAAGACCCAAACCGGTCCTTATTACTTATATTCGCTTGACGAACTCAAGCCCCTCTATCGTGAAAATGAAATGCATAATACGCAAGTGATTGCTGATAAAATCACGTTTGAATTTGATCAAAACCGCGGAACATTACTTCATTTTCCACTCCCAAAAAACCATTCAAATAAAAGCTATTTAGCATGGTTATGTGAACAATCCTTTTCACACTATAACTTCGATGATCACTATCGACAACGCTTGATTTATGAACTAAAAGTCATTGATGATATGGGCTATAATGACTATTTTTTAATTGTCGCAGATTATGTCCGTTATGCAAAATCCGTTGGAATATTAGTCGGACCTGGGCGGGGTAGTGCCGCTGGATCATTGGTCGCATTTTTACTAGGAATTACCTCAATTGATCCGCTCAAATATGATCTCTTATTTGAACGGTTTTTAAACCCTGCCCGTCAAACTATGCCGGATATCGATATTGACTTTATGGATACAAGACGCGATGAAGTTGTCGCGTATTTAAAAGACAAATATGGGGCGGATCGAATTGCCAATATCGTCACCTTTCAAACGAATGCCGCTCGTGCTTCTATTCGTGATATTGGGCGCATTTATGAAATCGAGCAAAAGCACATTAATCTCCTCACAAAATCACTGGGTGTCTCTACGCTTGATTTACGCGATTCCTATCGAAGTATTCATGCATTTAAGGGTCTTGTTGATAGCGATAAATTCTATCTAGATATCATTTCGCTTTCCTCTAAGATTGAAGGATTCCCTCGTCAAACCGGAATGCATGCAGCGGGGATTATCTTAAACAACGAACCGCTGATTAATTGCCTACCAATCTTCACGAACAATCAAATTAACCTTAGTCAATATGAAATGGAATATCTCGAGAAACAAGGATTCTTAAAGATGGATATCCTCGGCCTAACAAATCTATCCACCATTGAAACTTGTTTAAACCTTATTAAAAAGAACTATGGAATTGACATCCAATATGATGACTTACCTTTTGATGATCCACGTGTATATTCACTGATTGCAAGTGAGCAAACGATGGGAATATTCCAACTCGAAAGCGCAGGGATGTTACGGGCGATTCGCCAAATTAAACCAAGTGAATTCGCTGATATTGTGGCAGTCTTAGCGTTATTTAGACCGGGTCCCATGGAAAACATTCCTCTCTATGCAGCGCGTAAAGCCAAAGGCGATGATAATCTATTCCTTGATCAAGGTTTTAAAGACATTCTTTCCTCAACTTATGGCATTATTGTCTACCAAGAACAAATTATGCAAATTGTTCGACACATGGCTGGTTTTAGCTATGCCGAAGCCGATCTATTCCGCCGGGCCATTAGTAAAAAAGACGAAAAACAATTAATTAAACTCGAAAAAGATTTCATGAATGGTGCACTTAAAAAAGGCTATAAGTCAAATGATGCTAAGAGAATCTTTGATGATATCCATAAATTTGCCGATTATGGCTTTAACAAATCGCATAGCGTCGCCTATGCTAAACTCGCTTGTCAAATGGCCTATTTAAAAGCTTATTATCCACTTGAATTCTACGCCGCTATCTTAGATAAAACGACGAGTTCGGATCAAAAGTATCCGCAAATCGTCTCGGAAATTCAAGCCCGTGGACTAAAATTACTTCTCCCAAGCATCAATGAATCGGAACAAACCTTTACCCCATCGGGCCAACAACTTCGATTACCTTTGAATATGATTAAAGGTTTTAGTCACGATAAGGCCCTACGTTTCATTCGTGAGCGAGAGAAAAATGGCAAGTATTTAAGTCTCGAAAACTTTCTCACCCGGGCGAACTTTATTGACGTTACAAAGAATGATATTCGCCTGCTGATTGAAGCCGGAGCTTTAGATGAATTCAACCATAGTCGCGCGACCATGCTTCGCCAACTGGAAAACCTTGACTATTATAAAAATTATAGTTTTGATGGTGAGCAAAGTTTCTTAACCCCAATTGTAATCGACGAAATTGATGATAACTTTAAAGTCAAAATTAGCCGCGAAATTGAATTAATTGGTCTAGCCTTAAGTGATAATCCGCTTAAGTATGTCAATAGACAAATTACGGCCAATCAATTGACCAACATTGCGCATATAAATCAAGCCAATCCCCGAATTTATGGCTATGTAAAAGCGATTAAATCAATCAAAACGAAAAAGGGTGATCAAATGGCCTTTCTCACCTTAAGTGATTATGAAAATGAAATCGACGTCACCATCTTCCCTAATATTTACGCTAGTTACTTTGATCTCCTAGCCGTTAATAAAATGATTGGTGTAATCGGTCAATATCAAATTCGTGAAGATAAAGCCCAAATACTAGCTAATGTCATTCTTAATCTTGAGGACCAATTATGAAAAAATTAATCATTATTGACGGAAATTCATTACTTTTCCGCGCTTACTATGCCACGATTGATTATCGAAATCCTGATAATATCATGAAAACATCATCTGGCATTTATACCAATGCGATTTTTGCTTTTAGTAATATGATTAGCAAAATATTAGCCAGTTTAAACGATGACGAGCACATCTTCGTCGCCTTTGACACGGGTGAAAAAACCTTCCGCCACCTTGACGATGAAACCTATAAAGCGAATCGGAAGCCGGCCCCTGAACCATTAAGTGTTCAATTTCCGATTGCCCGCGAATTCTTACAATCACTCAATATTTTTACCTATGAAATCAATGGCTACGAAGCCGATGATATTGCTGGCACATTAGCGAAACTTGGTGAAAAAGAAGGGTTCAATGTTGAAATCTACACAAGTGATCGCGATTATTTACAACTTATTTCGCCATTAACCACCATCAAACTCATCAAAAAAGGCATGAGTGACATTGTCGACTTTACCCCAGAAGTGATGAAAGAAGAATATGGCTTTAGTCCAGATTATATGATCGATTATAAAGCACTTGTGGGTGACCCGAGCGATAACATCAAAGGTATTCCAGGAGTTGGCGACAAGACCGCGACAAAACTGATTGTTGAATATGGTCATCTTGATGAAATCTTAGCGCAAGCCACTTCAATAAAAGGCAAACTAGGAACAAGCTTAGTTGAAAATGCGGAAATTGGTCGCCATGCTTTAAAACTAGCAACGATCTTTACTGAGGTTCCACTTCCATTCCGGGTCAAGGATACAAAGTATCATGGTTATGACTATAGCGAAGCAACCAAATTTGCCAATAAATATGAATTACGCACCTTTTTAGGTCGCTTAAAACCAAACCAAAACAATGGGAAGGCTCAAAAAGAAATCGTGATTAAAACGGTTGATTCGAGTCAAAACATTCACTTTAAAGATTTCTTTGCTTTTAGTTTTACGCTTACTAATAGCAATTACTATGAAAGTGATTTTGAAGGACTTGCGTTTAGCAATGGTCCCGAAGTCTTCTACATCACGAAAGCGGATCTCTTAAGGGATCAACGCCTTTTAACGATTTTGAAAGATGAAAAAATTAAGAAATACACTTATGATTTTAAAAAACAAAAAGTCGCTCTTAACCAACATCAAATTGAAATCAATGGCCAATATTTTGATTTACTCTTAGCCGCCTATCTTCTTGATTCAAACCTTAAAGATGAACCATCCTTTGTCTTTAATTTCTTCAACATCCCATTAACGGTTACCAAGGAAACTCCCTTAGAACATATCAGCGGTTACCTGGCCTTTTATAGTTATGATTTAGCTTTAACCGTCACCAATCGACTTAAAGCGATTGATGCGCTAAAAATCTTTAGTGAGATCGAAATTCCCCTCTCGATTGTCCTCGCCAAAATGGAAATTGAAGGATTCCCCTTAGATAAACAAACGCTTGAAACCCTAGCGTATGAATTTAAGGCTAAATTGAATGAACTCGAAAGTAATATTTATGATCATGCCGGTCACGATTTCAATATCAATTCACCGCAACAAGTAGCGACCGTTCTCTATGATGAATTGGGATTAAAAACAAATCGTAAACGCTCAACTTCCGTCCAACATTTAGAAGCCTTAGCCGATATGCATCCGATCATTCGCTCGATTTTAGAGTACCGTAAGTACGCTAAACTAATGTCGACTTATGTTGAAGGATTAATCGGTAATCTTTATAAAGATAACAAACTTCATTGCCAATTTAATCAAGCATTGACAACGACCGGCCGCCTCTCCAGTTCGAATCCAAATATGCAAAATATCTCGATTCGCGATGAAGAAGGAAGAGAGATTCGGAAAGCCTTCTTCTATCCAGATGATCATTATCAAATTCTCTCCCTTGACTATGCGCAAATTGAGTTGCGTATTCTCGCCAGTGTTAGTCAATGCAAACCACTCATTGATGTCTTTAATCAAGGCTATGATATTCACCAAGCTACCGCTGACGCCATTTTTGGACCTCTAGCTCAAGAACCGGGCGCAAGACGAAAAGCCAAGGCTGTCAACTTTGGCATTGTCTATGGAATTAGTGACTGGGGCTTAAGTGAACAGCTTGATATTAGTCCAAGAGAAGCGAAAGAAATCATCGAGAAGTTCTATCAAAATTATCCAGAGATCGCCAGCTACCGTGAGAGTATCATTGAAAGTGTCGGTAAAAATAGTTATGTCACAACCTTAAGTGGTCGAAGACGCTATTTAAACGAGATAAACGATGAAAAATACCAAGTCCGTGAATTTGCTAAACGGGCAGCAACCAATGCTCCCATCCAAGGAACGGCGGCTGATTTAATTAAAATCGCGATGATCAAGGTTGATGAATTCCTTGAAAGGAACGCGCTAAAAAGTAAACTTGTCCTCCAAATTCATGACGAACTTGTCTTTAAAGTTCACGTCGATGAAAAAGATTTTGTGATTAAAAACGTTAAAGAAATCATGGAAAATGCGCTTCCTTTAGCCGTAAAAATGCATGTTGAATATAACGTTGGTCGTACCTGGTTTGAGGCCAAATAGGAGTCCTTTATGCCTGAATTACCTGAAGTAGAAACGGTTCGTCAAGTCTTGCTCCCCATCATTAAGGGTCGTTCTATTACACAAATTGAAGTGCTTAAAGAACGAATTATTCAAGGTGATGTCGCAGTTTTTATTCACCAATTAACTGGTCGTAAATTTATCGATATTGAACGAATCGGTAAATATTTGATCTTCTTCTTTGATCATGACCTCGTCATGGTTTCTCATTTGAGAATGGAAGGTAAATATATCGAAATTCAGCCAGACAGAGAGATTTCCCGATTTGCTCGTGTGATTTTTACTTTAGATGATGGACGTCGACTTTGCTATGACGATTCAAGGCAATTTGGCACGATGGAAATCACGACGAAAGAAACCTATAAAAAACTCGTGAGTTTATCGAAACTTGGACCTGAACCATTTGAAGCAAAGGTCGATGAAGTTTATGCTCGTTTTCAAAAAACGACCCGCACAATAAAAGAGGTACTACTAGATCAAACAATCATGACTGGACTTGGAAATATCTATGTCGATGAAGTCTTATTTCTATCAAAAATCCACCCAGAAACAATGGCCAATTTGCTGAGTAAAAAGCAAACCAAAGATATCATCAAACACGCGATCCATGTTTTGAACCTAGCAATCAAAGCCGGTGGTTCAACGATTCGTACCTACCATGCAGGTAATGGCGTTACCGGTGACTTTCAAATTAAATTGAATGCTTATAATCGTGAATATTTACCCTGCAATGTTTGTGGCCATAAGATGAAAAAAATCTTTGTTGGAGGACGCGGCTCTACCTACTGTCCACATTGCCAAATCAATCCAAGTCGTCCACTATGTGTGGCAATCACAGGTCTTATTGGTGCCGGTAAATCCACTGTCGGCCAATACCTCCGTACTAAGAATTATTCAGTCATTGATGCGGATGAAATTGTTAAAAACTTGTATCAAGATTATCTCGTTACTAAGGACTTGGAAAAGCACCTCAATCGACCACTTCATCATGGAAAGAATTTTGATAAAAGCCGCTTAAAAAACGCCTTGATTGAGGACCCAAAATTAGTCAAAAAACTAGAGAATTATATTCATCCTTTAGTCAAATCTCGGATAATTGACAGGATGAAGACGTCCCAAGAAAACGTGCTTTTCTTTGAGATTCCTCTCGTTTTTAGTCATAAAATCAATGAACTTTTCGCTTATATCATTGGGGTGGAAACTGACCAAGCAACACAAGAAAAATTCCTCTTATCACGCGGAAAATCGGTGGTTTTGAGTCCTGACTTAGCGTACAAAAAAAATCGAGTTAAACTCGATTATATCATCATCAATAATAGTAATCTTGCCGCCCTTTATGACAAGGTCGATCATGTCCTTAAGCAAATGAATCTAAACTAAAAACAATTAGTAAACTTTAGCCCCACCAAGTTCAATGGGGCTTTTTATATTGTCTTTAATCGTTTCGACTAATTGACGGGCACGAACTTGGTTGTTCTTGCCGCTTTTATGTAGAGACTCCAGTTCTTCTAAGGAAAGCGTTGAAAGAATGATTGTAACTTTTCCATTACTATCACGATTACTTAATAAAGGCATGGTAATTGCATTCCGAACCATTTCATTTAGTTCTTCGTTACCAAATTTGTTAATCACTAAATAGTCAACATTGCTTAACGCCGTCACTAAATAGTCAACTTGAGCTCGGTTTGCAAAATAATCAACCATGTTTTCGCTGACAAATTGGGGAAAATCAATCACAGCAAAACTCATCTCTGGGTTCTTTTCTACGAGTTCATTTAAGGCACTAACAACCATATAGGTTTTGCCACGTCCGCTTCGACCATAAACATAAAGCCAATGTTTATCGCCTTTAATCAGGTTTAATAACTCTTGAAGTAAAGGCGCTCTAGTCCGTTGTGTGTCAATATTTTTGATGCGGTTATTAATCCAACTAGCAGGAAAATCAGCAAAGAGATAGCGAAGACGCATTTGATCTAATTTAATTTGATGGTGACATTGCCCTAATTTGCGAATAATGCGACCATTTTCATAGGCTAACTCAACAAGTTGGGTATTACATGGTTTATCACCATGAATATGGTGGAACGTATCACACTCTAAATGGGTGCGTTCAAAATCAAGAATGTTGCCAAGATTTCCATCGACCATTTCCTTGGTGATTCCTCGTTTTGCTAATTCATTAAGGAGCGTTTGATCGGCTAACACACGCTTCAATTCTTGCGCATAAAAAGCATCAATATCGCTGGTGGCAAATTGGGCAATTATCGGGTTGATACCGCGTTCTTTAACTGACATTTTTTAGTTCCTCAAGTAGGCGTTTATATTCTTCGTCACTCATTTCTTCTTCGTCTGTTTTCTTCACGGATGAAGGTGGCGTAATCGTTTGGGGTTTCACTTTGCGCCCACTTTGTTGTTCATCAAAATAATTGATGACATCAATCGCATGGCTAAATTTTAGGCGCGAGAGGTTAGAGGCTATTGATTCGACATAAGCGGGTTGTAGTTGCATATTTTTCGCCATCAATACTTGATAAACAAGCGCGTTGATGACGCCATTGGATAGATTGTATTCGTTACTCAGTCTAAGAAGGAGGTTAATTTCACTATTGGCGACGACTGAACCTTCATTAAACGAGGAAAGGAAGTCAAGACAGGATTCTAATTCCATCCGATTAATTAATTTCGCTTTTTCGCTATCACTACTAAGGAGATTCGCTGGTTTAATGCGTTTTGGTTTCGCAATGTGTTTATAGCGTGATAGCTCCTTTAGATTACGATTGACATAGTCATAGTCAACCCGTTCCCCTAATGGTTTTGAGCCATCATAACTTGCCCCAATTTGGGCGGCCATCGTTTCTTCATTGAACGAATAAATGACCGTTAGATTTATAATCTTACGCATGTCTTCTTGGTTAAGTCCAAGATCAGCCATAATCATATGATTCTTTCGTAAATATTCTTTGAACAACTCAGGATTAAAGGGTGATTTTCGTTTGAGTTCGTTTTTGCCTAAATGAGCGTTATCGACTTCTTTATTAAAGGAAGGACTATTAAAGTCAGGGGTATAGACTTCACTAAAGGAAGTGGTAATCTCGTTCTCTTTTAAATCATATTTTTTATCGGAACTAAAAAGGCTGGTTAATTGTTGGACACGTCGTTCCCCCACATAGCTCGTTAATAGACCACTAAAGACAGGGTCAGCAAAGAAACCTTTCGCGCCTTTAGGTGAGAATAATTCGTAATAGAATAATGTAAAATCATCGGTTTTTTGCGCGTAACTTCGTAATAATTCACAGGCTTCAAGTCGGACGATGGCATTAGCAAAATCAAGTGAGGTTGTCCCTAATTGGTTGAATAAAAACTCGTGACTTGAAGGGCCATCCTCATAAAGAGGCCGGGTTAAAAGTAATGTTTGATAAATACTGACGGCAAGGTTACCTAAAAAGGGCTGATAAAGTAAATTTAAAACCCGCAGGTCCTCATTTGAAACCTGACTAAGTACTCTCAACTCAAATAAATCATTACTTTTAATCAATCGCATAATTGCCTCTTGCGCTTAATTATACCATATCGACTTTGGCTTGTGACGTCTCTATCTTGCTATTTTTGCCTTTAATCGAACCATCGAAAATGTTTCGTTTAAAAATCGTCACACAATTTCGTGTTCTCACTTTAAATATGTATTTAAAAGGTTTAAAATAACATTGGATCGAAAGATAAAAGAGGAACGATGATATGGCAAAAAGAGTTGCACTTCTAACCAGTGGTGGCGATGCTCCAGGCATGAATGCCGCAATCCGTGCTATCGTACGGGCTGGCATTATTAATGACATGGAAATGTACGCCGTTTTTGAAGGGTTTAAAGGTCTTGTTGAAGATTTAATTTCTCCCGTTGATCGCTCATTCGTCAGTGAAATATTGATGCGAGGCGGAACCATTCTCAAAACCGCGCGACTCAAATCATTTGTCGAAGAAAGTATTCAAGACATTGCAGTCGCTAATTTAAAGCGTCATAACATCGATACCTTAGTCATTATTGGTGGTGATGGTAGTTACCGTGGTGGCGCGTGTTTAGCCGCAAAGGGCATCAATGTTATCGGGATTCCTGGAACGATTGATAACGATGTCATCGGCACCGATACCACGATTGGCTTTGATACAGCGCTTAATACGATAACAGAAGCAGTCGACAAACTCCGTGATACATCAAGTAGCCATCTGCGATGCACGATCATCGAAGTGATGGGTAACCACTGTGGTGATCTCGCCCTTTATGGCGGTACAGCCTGTGGCGTCGACCTGATTCTTTCACCAGAATATCGTCCAAGTGATGCCGAAGTCGTCGAAAAACTAAAAACCATCCATCATAGTCGTTCACGTCATGCGCTTGTGCTGGTGAGTGAAAAACTGATTCCTGATCTTCAATCATTTGGTCAAATGATTCGCGAGAAAACCGGTTTTGATACAACCGTCGAAATTCTTGGTCGTATCCAACGAGGTGGATCACCGACTGCCATGGACCGGGTCTTAGCAGCGCGCTTTGGCGTTCATGCGATTGAAATCATTGCCCAAGGGAAGCGTAACCGCGTCGTCGGCACCGTCAACGGTAAAATCGTCGACTACGATATTAATGCCGCTGAACGTCGATCAACCGTTAAAACAGAGGAGTTGATTGGAGTTATCTCCACTCTTAAATAAATATATGTACAATTTATCGAAAAAAACCAAGGTTGTTTGTACAATTGGACCGGCAACCAACACCTATGAAAAAGTCAAAGAACTCGTCAAAGCCGGAATGAATGTCATTCGGATTAACTTTTCCCACGGCAATTACGAAGCCCATAAAAAAGTCATCGATTTAGCCCGTCGCCTAGAAGTTGAAGAGAGAATCTATATTCCAATTATGCTCGACACAAAGGGCCCCGAAATTCGCTGTCACTTCTTCTTAAATGGCAGTGCAGAAATCGTCAAGGATTCAATTGTCCGCATTGGCATGAAGGAAATCTTAGGAACAGCTGAACGTTTTTCAGTCACTTATCAAGGATTATTTGAGGATATCAACATTGGTGACGCCATCAAAATTGACGATGGTAAACTCCGTCTTGATGTCATCGCCAAAGATTTCGAACAACAAGAAATTGTCACCAAAGCTTTTAATACTCACACTATTAAGGATCGTAAAGGCGTCAATATCCCCAGTGCGATTCTTCGTTTACCGGCTTTAAGTGAGATTGATAAACGAGACCTAGATTTCGGTTGCAACAATGGGATTGATTTAATTGCAGCTAGTTTCGTCCGTAATAAAAAGGGCGTTGAAGAAATAAAAGACTACCTCAAACAAATTGGCTATCCCGACATCCCTGTCATTGCCAAGATTGAAAATGAAGAGGGCGTTGAAAATATTAAAGATATTCTAACGGTTGCCGATGGCGTCATGGTTGCTCGTGGCGATTTAGGGGTAGAAATTCCTCCTGAAATGGTGCCCATCATCCAACGGAAGATTATTTATGAAGCCCGTAAAGCAGGGAAACCCGTTATTACAGCGACGCAAATGCTTGATTCAATGCAATCGAACCCGCTACCCACGCGGGCCGAAGTGAGTGACGTTGCTACGGCGATTAGAGAAAGTAGCGACGCCGTCATGCTGAGTGGCGAAACGGCTACCGGTCAATATCCAATTGAGGCGGCTGGTATGCAAGCGAGTATTGCTAGGACCATTGAAGACTATTTAAGTTATGAAAAATTTTCAAGTTTTGCCTTTGAAAATAGTGATAAAACCCGTAGTGATGCGATTGCAAATAGCGTGGCTAATACAGCAAACCTAGTTGATGCCAAAATGATATTCTGCTTCTCCGAAACCGGAAATAGTGCCAAACGAATTGCGAAATCACGGCCCAAGTGTCCGATCATCATGGTCACCTTTAAACGTGAAAGCGCCCTCCGAGTTGGACCGATTTTCTCCATCTACCCGATTGTTGTCAATACCCTTCCTCAATTGATGGAAGAAATGGAAGCCTATAGTTTAATTAAAGCCCGTGAATTCGGACTTAAACCTAATGACATGATTATTATCACTGGCGGAATTCCTACCGGAAGCGGTGGAACAAACTTCTTACGGATTGTCAGTGTCAACAAAGCGAAGGAATTTTAGCTATGAAATATGTGATTGCACTTGATATTGGTGGAACGAACTTACGAGCCGCAATTGTTAACGAAGACTATGATTTAGTTCATGTGCTAATTCGTGACACGGTTAAGGGCAGTTTAGCCACTTTTTATCAAGATATCATCACCATCATCAATGATTTAAATTATCAAAAGTATCAACCCCGCGCGATTTCCATTGGCGTCCCAGGACGTGTACGTGCCAATGGCTTCATTGACGCTTTGCCTAATATTGGCATCGAAAATATTGATCTAGCTCACTATATTGGCCGTCATTTTAACCTTCCGACCTTTGTCCGTAATGATGCGGAAATGGCAAGTGTGGCTGAAGGCGTTGTCGGGGGTGGAAAAGGTAAGCCTTCAACTTACTTTATTACCGTCTCAACCGGAATTGGTGGCGCGCTATTTGAAAATGGAAAGATAAAAAATCCATCCCTTGAAATCGGTCATATGCTCGTTGAGTATAAAAACAACTATTATGAACTCGAAAAGATTGCAAGCGGTGTTGGGATTCTGAAGTTGCTCGAACTTAATCAATTGCCACTACCAAGTGCGAAGGTCTTCTTCGATAAAATTCGACAAAATGATCCACTCTACTTGCCGATTTATCGCGATTGGTTAACCTTGATTAGCAATTTTATCAATTTCGTCAATGATGCCTACACACCAGATGTGATTGTCTTTACCGGCGGTGTGATGAAATCGGGCGATGTCTTCTTCGATGAATTAGTGGATTTAGTGGCTCCTGCCCCGCTTGTTCCGACGCATTTTGCGCAAGATTCGGGCCTCATTGGCGCTGCCGCCTATGGCTTTATTAGTCTCAAGTAAATAAACTTGTGCTAAATAAATAGATATTGTATATTATTAGTGCGACGATGAAGATACGTAAGTAAGTATTTACTTATAGAGACCATCTACTTGGTGCAAGGATGGAGAAATACTTAGTTATACCACTTCGGAGCTATTAACGAAACAAGTTAATCGTTGGTCACGTTACGACCATTGAGTGCATGGAAACATGAATTAAGGTGGTACCGCGCGATATAGCGTCCTTTGAATGGGCGCTTTTTATTTTCTTGGAGGAAAATGTATGGAAATACTCGTCAACAATCAAAAAATCAGCCTTGAAAAAGGCCAAACGGGATTTGATTTATTAAAAATTCTTAATCCTGAAAACAAAAAAGACATTCTTATTTATGAACAAAACGGGCAAAAGTTTGATCTTAGTGAACCAATCGTTCACGAAGGCGAAATCGTGTTGATCACAAAGGAACATCCCGAGGCGTTATCGCTGCTTCGTCATGACACGAGTCATTTAATGGCCCAAGCGATTTTATCACTTTATCCCAACGCCAAATTTGGAATTGGTCCAGCAATCAATGAAGGCTTTTATTATGACGTTGATTTTGGTGATGTCACCCTCACGGAAGAAAACCTTTTAGACATTGAAAAACGAATGAAAGAATTTTCCAAAAAAGACTATCTCATCTCTCACCAATCTGTGAGTAAGGAAGATGCCTTAGACCTCTTTAAAGATAATCCTTATAAAGTCGAACTCATTCAAGAACTTGAAGGAAAAATTACGATTTACCGTCAAGGTGATTTCCTTGATTTATGTGTCGGTCCTCATCTTCCAAGCACCCGCTATGTTAAATTTTTCAAACTGCTTTCACTCGCTGGTGCCTACTGGCGTGGGGATAGCAAAAATAAACAATTAACCCGGATTTATGGCACGAGTTTCTTCTCTGAAGAAGAATTAAATGCCTATTTGCATCAAATTGAAGAAGCAAAGAAACGTGATCACCGTAAACTCGGTAAAGAATTAGGTCTCTTTATGTTCTCCGAATTTGGGCCAGGTTTCCCGTTCTGGCTCCCCAATGGCATGGTTGTTTATCATAACCTTGAAAATTATCTTTTTGATTTACTTCATCAACATGAATATTCCTTTATTAAAACCCCAACGATGTTGAGTCGTGAATTATGGGAAATCAGCGGTCACTGGAAAAACTACAAAGACAATATGTACACCGCCAAAATTGATGACCATGATTATGCGATTAAACCGATGAACTGTCCGGGTTCCATTCTTGCCTATCGGAACGAATTACATTCTTACCGTGACCTACCGCTTCGCGTGGCTGAACTCGGTAACGTTCACCGTCACGAAGCTAGTGGCGCTTTAAGCGGACTCTTCCGTGTTCGTAATTTTACGCAAGATGATGCGCACATTTACTGCCGTAAAGATCAACTTAATAGTGAAATTAAACGGCTCTTAAAACTCTTTGATGAAATCTATAGTGTTTTCCATCTTGATTACTCAATCGAACTTTCCACCCGTCCTGAATCCAAATACATTGGCGACATCCGCATTTGGAACCAAAGTGAAAAAGCCTTAGCCAAAGCGTGTAAGAGTTCGGGAAAAGATTTCAAGATTAATCCAGGCGATGGTGCTTTCTATGGGCCAAAACTTGACTTCAAACTTCGCGATAGCTTAGGCCGTATCTGGCAATGTGGCACGATTCAACTTGATATGAACTTACCCGAACGCTTTGAAATGACCTATACCGATCGTAATAACCAAAAACAACGGCCTGTCATGTTACACCGGGCCATCTTTGGATCAATGGAACGCTTTATTGGTATCTTGACTGAACACTTTGCCGGCGCCTTCCCTGTTTGGCTAGCGCCCGTTCAACTCGCGGTCTTGCCCGTCAACAATGAATTCCATCACCGTCACGCCCAATCCTTATCGAAACGTTTGATTAAAATGGGGTACCGCGTGAAACTTGATGATTCCAATGAAAAACTTGGCTATCGCTTACGTAATGCCCAAATGGAAAAGATTCCATTCACGCTCGTGATTGGTGATAATGAAAAGACACAAAACATGGTGACCTATCGTCGTTATGGCACGACCGAACAAGTAACCGTCAAGACGAGTGAATTCATTAAATTACTCAAGAACGAACTTAAAAATAAAACGACCTACTTCCGCGACTAATGACTAAGGGGCGGTTCTAAATATCGCCCCTTTTCTTCGCATAAAATCTTTGATTTATCTTCTACAAATTTTCTTGTTAATCTTATTGACAAACACTCGTTTAGTTGTTAACATATTATCACGAAAGAAATCGTGGAAAGCAGAGGCGCCCGCTTCTCACCAGACTTGAAACCTCAGGTTGGTAAACGCTACAACAAAAGTAATCGTTAAAATGTGGGCTCTCCGTGGGCCCATTTTCTTTTAATCACTAAGGAGGAACTTATTATTACTTTCCAAAATCCAAATCAAAAACGTCCTGATCGTCCAGTCGAATTAGTCAATGAAAACATTCGTTTTCCCGAAGTCTTAGTTATTGGCCCTGAAGGTCAACAATTAGGCGTAATGAAAACCCGTGCTGCCATTAATCTTGCTACCGAGCAATATGGTCTCGATCTCTTCTGTGTTAACCCCAATGGGAAACCGCCAGTGTGTAAGATGATCAATTACTCGAAATATCGCTTCGAAACACAAAAACGTGATCGTGAAGCCCGTAAAAAACAAAAAGTAGCAGAACTAAAAGAAATAAGGATGTCACCTGTTATTGATACACACGATTTAGAAACCAAATCGCGTAAGGCGATTGAATTTCTGGAAGATGGTGATAAGGTCAAAGTTTCGGTTCGCTTCCGTGGACGACAAATGGCCCACATTGAAGTTGGTGAAGAGGCCTTAAATGCCTTCCTCGCCCTTGTCGAAGAACATAGTGTTATCGAGAAAAAACCTGCTCTCGATGGCCGCTTCCTTACTGTCGTTTTAGCATCGAAAGTCAAAAAATAGGAGGAAACTACAATGCCAAAAATGAAAAGCAAAAAAGCTTTAACTAAACGAATTAAAGTCACTGCCAGTGGTAAACTTGTCCGTAAATCTGCTTATACATCACACTTAGCACCACGGAAAACAACAAAACAAAAGAGACACTTACGGAAGGCTCGCCAAGTATCTGCTAGCGACTTCAAACGTATTAAGTATCTCATTCAAAACTAGGAGGAACCCACGATGGCAAGAGTTAAAAATAGCCCTGTTACCAGAGCACGTCGCAATAAGATTCTCAAACAAGCCAAAGGTTACTTCGGCTCAAAACACTTACTCTTTAGAACTGCTAAAGAACAAGTCTTCCACTCATTAAAGTATTCATATATTCACCGCCGGACTGTCAAACGTGACTACCGCAAATTATGGATTCGTCGGATTAATGCCGGATGCCGTTTAGTCGATATTTCTTATTCACAATTCATGCACGGATTAAAATTAGCCAACGTTAATATTAACCGCAAGATGTTAAGTGAATTAGCAATTAACGACTTCGAAACCTTTAAAAAACTCGTTGAAACCGCTAAAAAAGCCTTAGCAAAGTAATCAACATCATTGAATAAACCTCTTCACTGAGGTATTTTCTTTTTATAGTCAGCTATTCTTAGTAAAATAGAAC
>ERZ1645192.2299-NODE-2299-length-15841-cov-10.728620_pt1 | contig 15841 bp, 12 predicted proteins | sample MGYA00575354_ERZ1645192 | MGnify/ENA primary metagenome ERZ1645192 (study PRJEB40844, sample SAMN11349763) | freshwater sediment metagenome | isolation source: river sediment | host: Sediment | place: India: Faizupur Khadar , New Delhi | collected 2017-02-21 ... | reverse complement strand
ACTACCTCTTCCGGTCGGTTCGCAACCAGTGTCTTAACCTGATCCGCCAGGATAAGGTCCGCCAACTGCATGCCGTCAGGCTCCAGGAGGCCTTGCTGGCCGATAACGCTCCCGAAGAGTATTCCATCTCTCCGGAAATGTTAGTGAAGATAGAAGAGAGCATCGCCGCCCTTCCGGAGAAAAGAAGGGAGATCTTCAGGCTGAACCGGGAAGAGGGACTCAAATACCGGGAGATCGCTGAAAAACTGGGCATATCGGTGAAAACCGTGGAAGCCCAGATGGGGGCTGCCCTCAGGTCTCTCCGCGAGAAACTGCGTGTTTTTATTTTTTTCTGCTTTTTTATAAAAAAAGGGAAAAGGGAATAGGGGTTTTTTATTGTTCACTTGTCATTTAAGCGTAATGAAAGAGATAAAGCATATAGAAGAAGTCAACTGGGATTTGCTGGCCAAGGTTCTGAGCGACGAAGCCAGTGTATCTGAAAAGGCGGAAGTGGAAGCCTGGGCTGGCCAGCCGGGTGAAAACGGCGCCGTGTTGAAATCTGCTGATGAAATCATGAAGAAGAGCAGGCTTTACTACAGAAACCGGAGGTTTGATCCAGCTGCAGCATGGGAGAAGATCGAAGGTGAACTGCAGGAGAGCAAGCCGGTCAGGCCACTGACTCCCTCACAGCAGCCGGTGCGGCAACGGCAGGTGGTTCCTCTGCGGAGGAGGTTCCTGCAGGTGGCTGCCTCTCTGTTGCTGGCGGTAGCCCTGAGTGCCCTGGGGTATTATGCCGGCTTCAGGCAGCATGAGACTGCCGTCTTCACGGAGGTGATTTCCAACGATCAACAGGTATTGCGCGGGATTACCCTACCCGACGGCACCCTGGTGACGCTGAACAACAATTCGAAGCTCACCTGGCCCCGCCAGTTCACAGGAGAAGTGCGGGAGGTGAGCATAGAGGGGGAAGCCTTCTTCGAGGTACACCCCGATGCTTCAAAGCCATTTGTAATTACCGCGGGCGACGCCCGGGTCAGAGTGCTGGGGACCTCCTTTAATGTGTGTGCCCGCCCTGGCGACAAAACCGTGGAAGTAGTTGTGGAAACAGGGAAAGTAGAGGTGACGGCCCCCAGGCTGGCTCAGGAGCCGGGTCGTTCCCTGCTGCTTCTCCCCGGTGAAAAGGGAGTTCTCTTTCAGGAGGCCCGTCAACTGGTGAAGTCGGTCAACGACAACCCCAATGTGACCGCCTGGAAAACCAATGAACTGGTCTTCGAGCAGAAACCCCTCGGCGATGTCATTGCTGATCTCGAGAAAACTTACCATACCGAGATCCAGCTCTCCGATCCCGCCCTGGCCGAACTGCTCCTTACCGCCCATTTCAGCCAGCAACCGGTAGAATTCATCCTGGAAGTGATCCGGCTGACTTTCAACCTGGAACTATCGGCACAAAACGGACAGTATTTTCTGACAGCCGTACAAAACAATCCATTAAAACAGAAACCATGAAATATCCATGCACTAAGTATGCCAACATGGTAATGATTAGCCACATGGATATTACATGTGTTTCACAGAATGAGCCATAACAATGTAATAATTTAAACACATGAAAACAATAAATGCCATCAGAAAACGGATCCTGGCCATTATCACATTGATCGTGCTGTTCATGCCGGTTGTGCTCTTTGCCCAGGAATCCAAAAAGGGCCAAACGGCCCTGGACCAGAACATCAGCATTTATGCTGAAAATGAACCCCTCTCAGGAGTGATCGAAAAGATATGCAAATACCTCAAAATCGACTTTTCCTATAACGCACAGCTCCTCTCCGACAAAAAGGTGAGCCTCAACGTCTCCAACAAACCGGTCAAGTTTGTCCTGGATAAGTTGATGAAAGACTTCTACCTGATCTTCGAAATCGAGGATAACCTTATGGTGGTCAGGGAGTATGTTCCCCTTGACCAAAGTATAGATATCGAAAGGAGCTCCAGGGATTACGGGGTCAACCGGGGTTTCCTGATCGAGGATCCGCGGCAGAAATCGGTGACCATCAAGTACAAAACCGCCAGCAACCTAATCATCCTGCCGGTCACCATCAACGGCTCCGACACCCTCAACTTCATTCTCGATACCGGGGTGCGTTATCCTATCATCACGGAACTTCCATTTGTCAACAAGCTGAATCTTAATTATCTGGTTCCGGTAGAAATCAAGGGGCTGAGTGAGAACGAGACCCTTACCGCCTACCGCTCGGGGAACAATGTGATCTCCCTCGACGGGATGGTGGCCCGCAACCAGGAGGTCCAGATGGTCATCGACGAGAATTTCCAAATCTCCCATATGCTGGGCATCCCGGTGCACGGACTCATAGGGTTTAACCTGTTCAAGGATTATGTGGTGAAAATTGACTACCCCGATGAGGAGATTACCTTTTACCGCCCGGAACATTACAAATACCGCGACAGGAAGAGTGATATCATCGTGCCCCTTCATTTTGACGGGAACAAGCCTTTCATCCGGACCAGCATCATGACGGAGGACAAGACGGAGGTTCCGGTGAAGCTGATGGTTGACACGGGGGCGAGCGATGCCCTCTGGCTCTCTGAACAATCCGATGAGCGGATCAGGGTTCCGCAGAACCATATTTCGGCCTTCCTGGGCCGGGGACTGAATGGTGATCTCTATGGGACCAAAGGGCGTATAGATGCCGTATGGGTAGGGCCTCTGGTGCTGCCACGGCCTATCGTTTCCTTCCCGGAAGACAGCCTCATTGCAGAACTCATCTCTGCTAATGACCGCAATGGCACCCTGGGCGCCGAGATCCTCCGCCGGTTTGTGGTGACCATCGACTACCGCAATGCCCGCCTCACCCTCTCTCCTACGCCCCTGGTGAAAGATGGATTCAATTACAACATGAGCGGTATGGAGGTGGTTAACCCGATGCCCGGAATGCCGATTTTCACCATCGCCACCATCAGGGAGAATTCCCCGGCTTTCCTGGCCGGACTGAAGGAGAATGACCAGATCATCTCCATTAACAACAGCAGCCACAATAACATCTCGTTGAACGACATCAACCTGATCCTGCAGAGCAAGGAAAACAGGAAGATCAAAATGAAAGTGCTCCGCGACGGGGAGGAAATCAGAACCTCCTTTGAACTGAAAACATACTTCTGATGATATTCAGGCGGTTGGTATTGCTGCTGTGCACGTTGCTGCCGGCCCTGTTTACACAGGGTCAGCAGCAACGTGATTCTGTTTTAAACAGGATCATCACCGTGCATGCCGACCACCTTCCCCTGTCGGAACTTCTCGGAGAAATCACCCGTCAGAATGGAATCTATTTCTCCTATGACGCCACCCTGATTTCGGTCGACCGCAAAATCACCCTGGCCGCCGAAAACAAAAGGCTGGAAGAAGTGCTTATTGAAATCTTTAAAAACGACAGGTTACAGTTTCAGGGGAAAAACAACTACGTGATTATCTCTGATGGCCAGGAGGCTTCCGGTGGGGGGGGGGCTGCTTTGGAAACAGTAAATCCGGTGATGGTGATCACCGGAAGGGTCACTGACCTGGTGACCCGCCAGCCGATGAGTTATGTCAGTGTTTCGTTACAGGACTATCCACTGGGGACCATCACCAATGCCGACGGGGAGTTTATCCTGAAACTGTTGCCTGAGCATGCCACCGATACGTTGGTATTCAGCAGTCTGGGATATGCCCGCCAAAAGCGGGTTGCCGGGCAGGTTTCCGAAAACGGGGAGATCGCCCTGCAGCCGGTCTCCATCCGCATCAAGGAGGTCAGGGTGAAAGCCGTTCAGGTGGAAGATCTACTGGCCGGGGTGCGTAACCAGATCACCTCCAATTATGGGGTCGACCACCAGTTGCTGACCGCCTTCTACCGGGAGACGGTCAGGCAGGATGGCCAGTATATCAATGTTTCCGAAGCGGTGATGGAGATCCTTAAAGCCCCCTATGGCATCAATGAACGCAATGACAAGGTCAGGCTGCTGAAAGCCCGCCGGAGTCCTGATGTGCAGCCATTCCACTGGGTCAACTTCAAACTACAGGGAGGACCCTACACCATCACCATGCTCGATGTCGTCAAGAAACTGGAAACCTTCCTGGACCCTGAATACCAGTTGCTTTACCGGTATACGATCAGCCAGGTGATCTGGTATAAGAACCATCCGGTCTTCGTAGTTCGTTTCCGCCCGGCAAAAGATGTGGAGATTCCCGCGTTTGAGGGGGAGATGTACATCGACCGCGAGAGTTTTGCCCTGTTGTATGCCCGCTTCAGCCTCGACGATTACGGCCTGAACCTGGCCGGGGAATCGCTCGTCCGTAAAAAACCCAAAGGATTCAAGGTAAAACCCCAGTTTGTGGAATACCAGGTTGATTTCTCGGAATTCGAAGGGCAGTGGCACCTCCATACCGCCCGGGCCTCAGTGGCCTTCAGGGTACGCAGCCCAAAAAACAGAGTCAATTCGGTTTTCCACACCATCTCTGACCTGCTGGTCACCGAGGTCAAAAATACCAATCTCAAACGTTTTCCCGTCAAAGACCTCTTTACCGTTAACGACGTGTTCGTCGAAATGCCCATTATTTACGATGAGGCCTTCTGGGGAAATTATAATATCATCAAACCCGATGAGGACCTTCAGCGGGCCCTTAAAAACCTTCCGCGCGAATCAGCAGAAACACGGCCGGAAGAGGAACCCGACCGGTGATCAGGGCAGAAAAAGAGATCCCATCCAAAAAAAAACAAATTGCCAAATGAAGAATACCCTATTGTTTTTCGCTCTCATCCTGGCCACCATGAACGTCTGGGGACAGGAGGACCACCCGCTGCTTGATAAGGTTGCAGGGCACCTTGAAACATACCGGCAGGCCTTTCCCCTGGAAAAGGTCTATGTGCAAACCGACAAAGAGGTTTATGCGCCCGGGGCTATTCTCTGGTTTTCAGCCCTGGTGGTGGACCCCTCCGGGGACCAGCCCTCTGGCAATAGTCCCGAAATCACCGTCAACCTTTACGATGCGTCAGGAAATTTCATCACGGGTGACCAATTCAGGGTGGCCAGCGGCCTGGGAGAGGGAGACCTTCAGATCCCCGGGGAGCTTCCCCTGGGGCGGTATTATCTGGCCGCCTATACCCCGCTGCAGATCCATCCCGGCAATGTCTTCATCAAACCGCTCATCATCGATCGCAGCTATGAGTCGGATGCCCTGGTGACTTTTCTTTCCCCCGGAAAGATCTATACTCCCGGACAGGAGGCCAGAATCGACCTGAAGGTGACCGACTACAGTGGTCTTGGTGCCGACAAGTTTCAGATGCTTTATGAAGTGCACCATGGCGATAAAAAGCTGAGTGATGGCAAGGTGCGCTCCGTCAGGGGGGAAGCGGCGATTCTGTTTCCGATGCCTGCAGTAACGGGAACCCAGCCGGTAGAGGTGGTGGTGTCCCATCCCAAAGACCTGTGGAGCAAGAAGCTGACCCTGCTTTCCGGAAACGATGAAATTCAGGTGACGTTTTATCCCGAAGGAGGAAGCCTCATCGGTACCGTTCCCCAGAAGATAGGCTACTACGCTACCGCCCGGGAAGGGGTTCCGGTGAACCTGGATGCCGATATTGTCAACAGCAGGGGAGAGGTGATGGCCAAAACCAAAACCTTTGCCCCGGGTTATGGCCTCTTCCCCTTCAAGGGGGCGACCGGTGAAAAATATCAACTTCAGATTACCAGTGAATATGGGAAGGGACAGCGTTTCGACCTGCCCGGAGTCAGGGAGGCCGGCGTGGCTTTGGTCGTCCAGAAAAGTGAACCCGGGTCGCTGACGGCCGACCTGCTGATGGCAGCTGTGACCACACCACGGAAACTGGCGGTGGCGGCCACCCGCGGCGCTGCCCTGCTATGGGCGGCTGATCTGGAGATGGCAGCCACCTCCCGCATCAGGATTCCCACCAGTGAACTCGGTAGCGGCCTGATCCAGCTCACCGTATTCGATGACGCTGCACAGCCCCTCTCCTCCCGGCTGGTCTATCTTCCAGGAAAGAATAACCTTACCGTCAGGGTGAGCGGAGTGCCTTCTGACGACAATAAAGTGAAGATTTCCGTGGAGACCCTCGATGAAAACCTGAAACCTGTGGATGCCCGGGTGATCCTGTCGGTAGCCGACCAGATGCGCACCCTTCCGCCGGTTCACCATCTGACTTCTTTCCTGGCCCTGGAGAGCGATCTCCGGAATCCGTCCGGCCTGGACCCCGATCCGGCCACACTACGCCAACAGGGTGTAGGTCTTGATTTCATACTCATTGCCAATGAGCAAAGGTGTTTTTCCTGGGAAAGGGTACTGAAGGCCAGTGCTGACGACTCCGGAAATCCTCTCAATTCCATGGGAATCAGCGGCAGGGTGACCGACAAGAAGGGAACGGTGGTTCCCGGGGCCAAAATCAGCGTCATGAGCCTCCGTGATATGCAGGTTTATTCAGCCACAGCCGACAACGAGGGCCGCTTTGCTTTTCCCTCGCTTCAGCCGGTCCATAGCTCCGATTTCACATTCACGGCCACCGATGCCAAGGGCAAGGGCAACTATCTGGTGCAACTCGATCCTACCTTCGCCGAAAAAGTAGGCGACAAAGTAAGGGCTTTGGACTATGCCTGGCAGGAAAGGGAGGCGCCCCGTGAACCTCTCGCAGCCTATCTTTCGGCGAACCCCGCACTGCTATCACCCCAGCCAGCCATACGCCCCATCGCTGCCGGGGGAAATGGCGTTAAAAATGAAAGTTATAAAAACTTGCTTCAGACTTCCACCAGCCTTCTGGAAGTGATCAAATCGATGCGCCCCTTTAACCTGATGAATGGGCAGATTGTATTCCCCGGGACTATCAATTCCATCAATTTCCAGTCGGGGGCCCTTATTGTCATCGATGGCCAGAAAATGGGCACCCAGGCCGACGTTCTGAATTCGATCTCGCCCTATGATGTCGACAAGATCAACATCTCCCTTGATCCCATCGATATTCAGAGATATACCGGTCTCAACAATGTAGGGCTCATAGAGATCACGACCAAGCATGGTGAAATTCCAACCGTTCCGGCAGCGGCGGCCGCCGGGCAGAAGGTGCAATACAGCAACGGCTATCGCGTGCCGCGTCACTTTCTGACGACCGATGCCCTGGAAAACCAGTCGGGAAAAGATCTGAGGACCACCCTCTTCTGGGATCCTGCCTTGAAAACCGGCCCCACAGGGGTCCAGGTTTTTACGGTGCCCCTGTCCGATATCCGTTCAGGCTTTGTCATTCGCGCCGAAGCTTTTACCCCTCACCTGGTCACCGGAGCGGCAGAAGCAGAATTCAGGGTGGATTAACCTGGAAAGAGCAAAATGGCGCTGTTGGGCCCTTTTTGGCAGGCCGTTTGCTCTTCTTTGCTATTTTTGAACAGTTAAAAATGAGCAAAAATGGTTAACGAGGTGAGTGAAATGGGATATGTGGACCAGTCCATTGACCCGGGTATTCCCCTGATCAGAGAGATCAACAGGATGAGGCAAGAGAAGAATGCCGTGATTCTGAGCCATTACTATGTGGAACCGGAATTGCAGGATATTGCCGATTATGTAGGCGACAGCCTGGGATTGTCACAGCAGGCCGCCTCGACCAATGCCGACATGATTGTTTTCATCGGGGTTCATTTCATGGCCGAAACGGCGAAAATCCTGAGTCCCGGCAAACGGGTGCTGCTTCCCGACGTCAAGGCGGGGTGTTCCCTGGCTGAATCGGCTCCCGTGGAGAAATTCGCGGAATTCAAAGCGCAATACCCCAACCACAAGGTCATCTCCTATATCAACTGCTCTGCCGACCTGAAAACCCTGACCGACGTCATTTGTACTTCGGCCAACGCGGTGAAGATCGTAGAGAGTTTTCCCCCCGGGGAGCCGCTGATCTTCGCCCCCGACAAAAACCTGGGGAACTATATCAACACCATCACGGGAAGAAATATGGTCCTCTGGGATGGCGCCTGCATGGTCCATGAGCAGTTTTCGGTTGAAGGCATCCTCCGGCTGATGGAGGAACACCCCGATGCCGAATTCATCGCCCACCCTGAATGCCAGAAACCGGTCCTGCTCCTGGCCCGCCACGTGGGATCGACCACTTCACTGCTCCATTACGTCCAGAAAAGCCCCTCCCGGAAGTTTATCGTGGCCACGGAGAGCGGCATCTTCCACCAGATGAAAAAAGCCTGCCCCGGAAAAACCTTTATTCCGGTCCCATCGGTCGACTCCACCTGCGGATGCAGTGACTGCTCCTTCATGAAACTCAATACCCTCCAGAAGGTCTACCTCTGCATGAAATATGAAAAGCCCGAAATCATCCTCTCCCCGGAAGTGATGGATAAAGCCCGGATCCCCATCATCAGAATGCTGGAACTCTCCAAAGGCTAACCGATTCCCGATTCCCGTGGCGCAGCGGAGTCTCGACTCAGTCAAGAAGACTCAAGACTCAAGACTCATGATTCCCGACTCAAGATTCCAGATTCCTGACTCATGATTCCCGATTGTTTCCGACGTTCTCCACGATGAGATTCTGATGGGAGATCTCGATGGCCTTGAGCAGGGTTTTGTCGATTTGCTGGATGATGGGATAGAAGCCCTCTTCGCCCAGGATATTGCGGGCAATATAGGCTTTCAGCTGGGTGCTGATGATGTGCCCCGAAAGTTTAAGCCCGTTCTGATCGGCCGGAACTCCTTTGGAGGCTGCATACCTGACAAAGCTGTCCAGAATACCCTGGCTGTCGAGGTAGGTGGCAATTTCTGCGGCCTGCTTCATTTTTTTGAGGGATTCCCGGTGCTGGTCGGAATACTGGAAAGCGTATTGGTAAACCAGTTGTTTCTGGTAGATTTTTTCGAAATAGGTTGAGTTTCCTGTGGTGTCGGCAGGAACAAAGAAATCGGGCATGATTCCCCCGCCGCCATAGACGGTTCTTCCCTTTTTGGTCTGGTACCGGAGGGAGTCGGCAAAATGAATGCTGTCGGCACTGCTGAACTCCCCGTGTTCCATCCGGGCAAAGAGATCCTCGAAATATTTCTCATTGCCCTCCTGGTAAGATTTCTGGATACTCCGGCCACTGGGGGTGTAATAACGGGCTACCGTGAGGCGGATGGCCGATCCGTCAGAGAAGGGGATCTGTTCCTGGACCAGTCCCTTGCCAAAGGAACGGCGGCCGATCACGATCCCGCGGTCGTTGTCCTGGATGGCTCCGGCGAAAATCTCACTGGCCGATGCCGAGAACTCGTCAATGAGCAGGTAAAGGCTCTTCCCGGCCCAGGCATTGCGCGCGTTGGCTGTGTATACTTTCTTGGGCTGTGATTTTCCCTGGGTATAAAGAATGGTTTCCCCCTTTTCCAGGAAATCATTGACCATTTTAATGACGGCCGCCAGATAGCCTCCAGGATTCCCCCGCAAATCAACGATGATCCGGGAAGCCCCGGCTTTGTCGAGTTGTTCCATAGCCTTGTTAAACTCCTGGTAGGTCTGCTCTGCAAACCGGCTTACTTTGATAAACCCGGTCTGATCATCAATCATATAGGAGACATCCACACTGTAAATGGGAATTTCCCCCCGGATGATGTCAAAATCAAGGCGGTTCCGGAATCCTTTCCGCTGGATACCCACTTTTACGTTGGTGCCTTTTTTCCCACGCAACAGCTTGAGCACCTTTTCGTTTTTGATTCCGGTGCCAGCAACCAGACTGTCATTGATCTGCACGATGCGGTCACCGGCCAGGATCCCCAGTTTGGATGAAGGACCCCCGGAAATGACATCGATGATCATGATGGTATCTTCCTGTATGGAGAACTGCACGCCGATCCCTGAGAAGTTGCCTTGCATCTCCTCTTCCACCTCCTGCATATCCCGCGCAGGGATATAGGTGGAGTGGGGGTCCAGGTTTTCCAGCAGGGCGGGAATGGAATTTTCCACTATCTCATCGGTGTTGACGGTGTCGACATAGGCCGATTCGATCAGCTGAATGATGTTGCTGAGTTTATTCCCCGGCGAATTGCCACGGTCGGCGGAAACCAGAGGACGGCGGTAGAGGGAGGACCCTATCAATACTCCCAGAGCCAGGGTTACCGCCAGAATCAGCGGATAATAAACCGGAAATCTCTTATTCATCTGTATCAAATTAAGTCATTATCAACCTGGACCACCACGATTCCCGCCCGCTTCAGCAGGTTAATCCCGTCTTCGAGGCGGTAATTTTCAGTAAAGACCACCCGCCGGATGCCGGCTTGGATGATCAGCTTGGAACACTCCAGACAGGGGGAGGAGGTGACGTACAGGGTAGCTCCTTCGCTGCTGTTGCCTGATTTGGCCACCTTGGTGATCGCATTGGCCTCGGCATGCAATACATAGGGCTTGGTCTTGCCCTCCTCATCCTCACAGTTGTTTTCAAACCCCGAGGGCGTCCCATTGTAACCATCCGAAATGATCATCTTGTCCTTGACCAGCAATGCCCCTACCTGGCGACGACGACAGTAGGAATTCTTCGCCCAGATGGCTGCCATCCCCAGATAACGCTGGTCCAGCAAAAATTGTTTTTCTTCAGGTGTCATGGTTTCTCCTTCTATAGGTATTACTTCACCGCGAAATCGTTACAAATGTAAACCGTTTTCAAAAAAAAACGGAGTAAAATCACTTTCACTCCGCTTGGATAAGGTTATCCGGATATATAGTTGGGACAAATACGCGTTATTTTTTAATGAGCAGCCAGGTATCGGCATATTTGGGATAATTCTGCCTGATCTGCAACAGCCTTTCACGTGCTGCAGCTTCATTGCTGAATGAATCAACGGTCACCCGGTAATATCCGGTCTCGCTCTGCACGATAATCGGCGTAAATCCTTCCGAGATAAGGGTCTGCCTGAAATTTTTGGCATTATCCATACTGCTGAAAGAACCAATGATGATGAAGTAGCTATTGCTGGTCTGTTCTTCCGGCCGTGTGAAGGTGATGGCTTCCTGCCTTACGGTTACCGGCTTTTCTTCCATAGCAGGCTGCGTGGGAGCAGGTTTGGGCTCAGGAACGGTAAATACTTTGGGAGGAGCCGTGGTCGTGGCGGTCTCCTGCTGCGTGGCCGGAGTGTAGGGCGTCGTGGCAGCTTTCTTCGTCGATTTGCACGATCCAAGGGCTAAAAAGCCTATCAGGGCAAAAAACATCAACTTTTTCATGGCGTAATTTTTTTCAAAGTTTATAACCACTCCGCGAAACTCTTCTTTTGTTTCCGCGGAACTTCACAATGCAGGAGCAGTCAGAGATGCGTCCCATGCCATACCTGCCTGAGCTTTACCGTGTAAAATTAGGTAATACTCAATCAATGTGTTTATTAGAACGTGACAAGTTTTGCACATTCCGTCGTTTGTAACCCCCATTCTGCAGTACATTCCTGTTAATATCAAGGGTTGCAGGAGGTCAACCTGTTCATAATCAATTGGACAGGCTTAGCCCCATCTCATGGCAGACCCTATCGTAGTGCCGAAAATTACAGTAAGCCTCTAATTATCGCACTATCTCTGTGTGACCGGCCTGGGAAAAGGATATCCATAGATGGCCGCAGGCCTGTGAAGGTCACACCCGGGAATATCCGATCCAATGCCTGAGGACCTCAGGATTTTATTTTTTCGCGGAAATGCGGTGGATGGCGGAAAGGAGCGCTTTTTCGATTTTGGGGAAGGGGAGGGGTTCCTTGGCAATATAAATCACCATCAGGGAAATCTTTGTTTCGCCTAGGGCTTCATATAAGGGGTGTTTATTGACGCGCCAGGCTTCGCGCATTCTTCTTTTCAGAAGGTTGCGGTCCACTGCTTTCCTGAAGATTCTGCGGCTTACGGCGAAGGCCACTTGTGCCGGAAAGGGATGCTCCCCCGGGGAGGCCATCCACACTACCTTCAGGGGATAGACCAACAGGGAGTGCCCGGCCTCAAAAATACCGGTGATGGTTTTTGACGAGGTCAGTCTCTCTTCCTTCCTGAAAGTATTCCTTTTTTCCATGGCCATGATTGCTCAAGGTGCGCATTCCGGTTTTCACGCTCTGAACGTTCCTCCCGGAAGGAGGACAGACCCTTGTGACAGGGTGCCGGCACGCTGATGAAAAAGGCCGGCATGGGTGCCGGCCTTTCAAATATAACTGCTTTATGACAATTACTTTATTTTGTTGGCATTTTTAATGTACTGCTCCAGGGCCATGGTCATGGAGGGAGCCTCCGGTGTGGGGGCTTCGATGTCGGGGATGAATCCTGCCTCCCTGACGGCCTGCGCCGTTGTCGACCCGAAACAGGCGATCTTGGTGTCGTTCTGTTTGAAATCGGGGAAATTCTGCAGGAGCGACTTGATCCCGGTCGGACTGAAGAAGACGAGGATGTCATAGTGAATGTCCTTGAGGTCGGTCAGATCGCTGCAGACCGTGCGGTAGAGGATCGCCGTGGTATATTTGAATCCTCCCTTGTCGAGAAGCCGCGGAATCTCCTGCGAATGAAGATCGGAGAGCGGTAACAGATAGCGCTCATCCTTGTGCTTTTTCATGATGTCAATCAGGTCGGGCATCGCTCCGTTGGCATGGAAAATCTTTCGCTTGCGGTAAACGATATACTTCTGGAGGTAAAACGCCGTGGATTCAGAAATACAGAAATATTTGAGGGTGTCAGGAATGGTCACCCTTAATTCCTGAGCAATCCTGAAGAAATGGTCTATGGCTGTGCGACTGTTGAATAAAACTGCCGAAAAATCCTCCAGATGTATCCTGGTCTGCCTGAATTCCCGCGCAGAAACCCCTTCAACTTGTATAAAAGGCCGGAAATCAATCTTCACGGAAGTGCTTTCAGCCAGCTCGGAATAGGGGGATTTGATGGCTGCCGGTTCCGGCTGTGTTACGAGAATTGACTTGATCTTCAACTTCTTATGTTTTTAAGATTAACAATCTCCTTGACTGGTTATATCACTTTGAGAAAGAGCAATAAGGGTAAAAATTCAAGGGTACAAAGGTATAAAAAGAGATAAAAAAGAGAAAACTGTTTCTTCAATAAAATTTTGATCCCTCTTTGCAACGTTTTGAGGTAGAAGAGGGCTATGATAATGAGGCCTGCCTGCAGGAATCCAGAGGGATTGCTGACCGGCGCCCAGGCTGTGAGAAGGACCACAGGCAGCAGGAAGATCCCGGTCACCTTGTTATAGCTGTGCATCATGAAGAGGTACTCGCTGGTCTCGGGCAGGGTTTCGCTGATGAAACCCAGCAGGCGATAAAGGAACTCCTTGATTCTGAAGAAGAGGAAGATGACCCCAAAGCAGGCGAGATACAGGAGGAACCCGCTGATGGGAAGCTGAGCGCCCGAATATTTGACCAGCTGGTATCCGAAGAGGCCTATGGTCAGCAAAAAAAAGAGATCGAGGAGGAGAGCGCCCTGCCGGAGGGAGATATTCTGTTCTCTGAAGAGGCGGGAGGCGGCCGGATAATTAACGGTACTCAGGAAAAGGGCGGAGAGGTACTTCCCGAAGGCCTTTCTGACGGCAGCGCCCAGCAGAAGAATCACCAGCACCACCCCCGTGAGCCAGTCGGAGGAGTTTTGGTGGAAGGGGCGTGCCGGAAGAACCAGGGAATTCGTGTCAGTAAAGGGGCGGGGTACTTCGGTGATCTGAATGGGTTGGATATACCGGGAGGAGTCAATGAGCAGAGTTTGTTCCTCTTTCCACCGTTGTGCTCTTTCACGGGCCAGGCGGGCCAAGTCGGCCCGCTCCTGGGCCCCTTTGACCTGCATCGTCTGGCTGATGAGGCTCCGGGCAGGGGCAACACCTGCCAGGGATCCTGCCATGCCGGGATGGTCTGCTAAATAATAACTGTTGCCTGACTGCATGATCTCACCTTTTCCGCCGCAAAATTAGTGAAAAATGATGGACCCGTCAGCAGTTCTCGTATTCATAAGTCTCCATCAATCTGATCAATTCGGCCAATTCCTCTTCATGGTCCGATTCCAGCTGATTCTCGATGATCTCAAGAAAGCGCCGGAGCGCTTCACGGTATTCTTCTTCTGTCTCTAATCGATCCTTCATATTAATGTGCATCCAACCAGTTGCCGGCGGCTTTTATTTCCACTGTGAGGGGTACTTTAAGGCTGACCGCCGTTTCCATCTCTTTTCTGACAATTTGCTCCACCAGATCTAATTCCGGTTTCAGGACATCAAAATTCAACTCATCGTGCACCTGCAGGACCATCCGGGAATGGAGGCCGTGTTTGCGGAACTCCCTGTGGATGTTAATCATGGCGGCCTTTATGATGTCGGCTGCCGATCCCTGGATCGGCGTATTGATGGCATTCCGTTCGGCCATGCCGCGCACTACCTGATTATTGGAATTGATATCAGTCAGATAACGCCGCCGGCCCATAATTGTTTGCACAAACCCCTCTTTTCTTGCCATTTCGATCGACAGGTCCATGTATTCTTTCACCCGGGGGAAGCTCCCGAAATAGCCATCGATGAGTTCTTTGGCTTCTGACCGGGGAATGTTGAGCCGCTGCGAGAGGCCAAAGGCCGAAATTCCATAGATGATGCCGAAGTTGGCGGTCTTGGCTTTTCTGCGCATGTCGGAGGTCACCTCCTCCACCGGAATCTTATAGATCTTGGCGGCCGTCAGGGCATGGATATCCTGGTGGTGGGCAAAAGCCTCTATCATCTGAGGATCTTCACTCAGCGCCGCCATGATGCGCAGTTCAATCTGGGAATAGTCGGCCGACAGGAAGAGATGGTTTTCATCAGACGGAATAAAAGCCCTGCGGATCTCCCGGCCGTTTTCATCGCGGATGGGAATATTCTGCAGGTTGGGATTGTTGGAGCTCAGGCGGCCGGTGGCCGTCACTGCCTGGTTGTAGGAGGTGTGGATTTTCCCCGTCCGGGCGTTGATCAACGTGGGCAGGATCTCTACATAGGTGTTGAGCAGCTTCTTGAGCCCCCGGTAGTCCAGAATTTTCTCCACCATGGGATGACGGTCCCTGAGCTGGACCAGCACCTCTTCATTGGTGGAATACTGACCGGTTTTGGTCTTTTTTGCATTGGGGTCAATTTTTAGTTTTTCAAAGAGGATATCTCCCAGTTGCTTGGGCGAGGAGATGTTGAATTCCTCCCCCGCCAGGGCAATGATCTCCTCCTCGAGGGCGATGATCTGGCCGCGCAACTCTCCGGCATAATCATTGAGCGCCCGGGTGTCAATTCTTACACCCGTGTATTCCATATCAGTCAGTACCGGCACCAGAGGCATCTCCAGCTCATGGAAGAGTTGGTCCACCTTATTCTGGCCCAGCAGGGGATCCAGGAACTGCTTCAATTGAAAGGTCAGGTCGGCATCCTCACAGGCATAATCCATCAGCTTCCGTGGATCGACCGAGCGCATGGTGATCTGCTGGCGGCCCCGCGGACCGATGAGGTTTTCAGTGGGGATCTTCCTGTAGCCCAGATAGGTCTCGCAGAGGTAGTCGAGATTATGCTTCCATTCCGGCTGGAGCAGATAATGGGCCAGCATCGTATCAAAGAGCGGCCCTTTGACCTCCACGCCATACTGCCGGAGCATCAGCATGTCGTATTTAATGTTCTGTCCGGTTTTCAGGATGGAGGGGTCACCAAAGACCTCCCTGAATTCAGCTACCACCTTCTGAGCCGCATTCCGTTCCGGGGGGATAAGGACACAGTAGGCCTCATGGAGGCGGTAGGAAAAGGAGATGCACACCAGTTCGGCGGAGTGGGGGTCGAGGCCCGTGGTTTCGGTGTCGAAGCAGAACTCTTTTTGAACCGAGAGTTCGGCACGGAGGCTGGCCCGCTGCATCTC
>ERZ1645192.2297-NODE-2297-length-15851-cov-6.399405_pt1 | contig 15851 bp, 15 predicted proteins | sample MGYA00575354_ERZ1645192 | MGnify/ENA primary metagenome ERZ1645192 (study PRJEB40844, sample SAMN11349763) | freshwater sediment metagenome | isolation source: river sediment | host: Sediment | place: India: Faizupur Khadar , New Delhi | collected 2017-02-21 ... | reverse complement strand
AAAGTCCTTGTCGAAGAAGATTTTGCGACGGATACGTCCATAACGGAAAAATATAACCTCGTGTCTTATGGACATAAAGTCGGTCTGACGGGAATCAAAATAGCCTTTGTGGATCTCCATCCCGAACAATTGAATGACAACATCTTCAGCGAAACGGTAGCCTGCAATCGGGGTCTGATCGGCAAGGTCTTTACCAATGTCCAAGAAGCCGAAAAATGGCTCCTCTCCTAAAAATCCTTCCGGTTATTCATTTATTATTTACGGGCAGAATGGCGGTTTTTTCGCCAATAGGCAAAAATTTTAATTCAAAACGGCCGCGATAATTTTCAGCCGTGGCCAAAAATTCTTTCAGCTTAACACCAGGCAGAATTTTCATTTTCTTGTCCAGTGATACAAAAAAATTGTCAAAGTGAACAGGGATAACAAGTTTAGCCCCGAGTTTCAGAGGGACATTATTCAGGTATTCCTGCGTGTTGCCCCGGCCGGCAATGCCCAGCAGAACAACATCTGCTCTGATGTCGTCATACATTCCGGGAACAAATCCGGCGCTGCCGTGATGAACGATTGTTCCTGATGGATGTGATATGTGAATGGCGTAGGTCTGTCCCAGCTTATAATCTTTGGCAGGACGCGGGGGCGTAAGCGGTTGATCAATCGTGCCGGGATACGGCACTCTGCCGAGCAAAGCAGGCCCGTGAAGGCTTTCTATGAATTTGAGCGTGAACGATCCCACCTGAATGTTTTGATCCGGCACCACCTTCTTGAGTTGTCGCGGTTTCAAAGAAGCTCCGCGGCCGACATTGATCGTGCTTTCTGAGCCGATCAAAACGGAATCGGTTTCCATCACAAAATAGGGAGCATCCAGGCTGTGGTCAAAATGGGAATGACTGACGATAACGGCCTTGATGTGGTTTGTTCCCAGGCGTTGGTTCCATTTTTTTACAGCTTTTGTATCAGGGGGCAAGGGGAGACCCAGCGCAATTTTTAAGATTCCGAAGCGGCTGACATAGGGGTCAATAAGAATGCTTGTGTCACCGTCTTCCAGCAAAACACCGGCGTTGCCCAGCCAGGTGATATTGACGTTTTGATGGTTTTGAGACAACATTTTTCCACCTTTAAATAAAATCTATGGTTCCTGCAGCGGTATTGCCTCCGGCGAGATATTTTTCTGAATCAGCATGCTACGGCTTATTTTACGTTGTTCCATCAGTATCGCCCGATATTTTTCCACATAGTCCAGCTTTTCTATGGGATTGACAAGAAATTCCATTACCAGGGCCTTCTTGGCTTTGATGAACTGCTCGATCTGCTCCAGGGGAATACTGTCCAGAAAAATACTCAGGATGTTTCTGCGCAGCGGACGCGTGGAATTAAATATCAGCAGGATGACCATATTGTTGACGGCTTCCGCGATGCGGTCCTGCTCATATAACCAGAGATCTATCAGTTTTTCCTTGTCATCTTTATATTCCAGTTCCTGGTCGATGGCATCGGACAATTCCTTCAAGTCGCGCGCGGATGCCCGTTTTGCCGCCAACTTGATGACTTCCGGAAACAGGATAATCCACCATTCCCAGACTTCATCCAGCATGAACATGTCCGCCGCAAGTTCATCGTCGGGTATTTTACTATTGGAAAAAAGCACCCGGAGAAAATCGATACCGGCGTTTTTCAGAAAATCCTTTGCGTAGATGCCGTCTCCCCGCCTTATTTCAAGCAACTGCATGGCTTCCAATTGTTTCAGAGCCACACGCAACGTTGTTCTGTCCACGTTCATGGAATCGGCAAGGTCTCTTTCCGAGGGCAGTTTTTCGCCGGGCTTGAGTTTGCGGAAAAAAATATCGCGCATGAGAGAGGCAGATACTTTCTGATGGCTTTGTTTATTAACCATTTATTTTTTTTAGATCCTCCAAAAGTTTCCAAAGATTGCCTTCGGATTCATTCTTTGGGTTAAACCTTTTAGTTTACTTATGCATATTTTTCTTGACAAAATCAAGTAAAAAACATAGCTATTGGTTAAACCAATATAATAAATAGATGAAACCATGAAAGCTTGAGGTTCTATGATATGAGAGATGTATATGTTGTCGGCGTTCACACCATAAAATTCGGTAAATATCTTGATAAGAGCATTAAAGATCTTTCCGCAACAACCGTGACTGCATGTCTGAAAGATGCCGGTCTGGATAAAAAAGATATTCAGGCACTCTGGTTTGCCAATTCCGCCTGGGGATACGGTCAGGGACAGGATTGCATCAGGGCTCAAGTGGCCCTCAGGCCCATCGGCATAGAATCCATTCCCATGACCAATGTGGAAAACGCCTGCGCCGGAGGATCCACGGCTTTTCATCACGCCTGGCTTGGCGTTGCCAGCGGTTTGTATGATGTTACCATGGCGGTGGGCGCGGAAAAAATTCACGACAAGAACAAAATGAAAGTCTTTGCCGGTTTCCTGAGCGGACTGGATATCGGAAATATTGCCGATATCATCGCCAATATGTCTTTTTTTGGTATGACGGAGCAGGACAAGAAGGATATGCAGGCTCATGTACAGAAGTATGCCACGCAGGTTAAAAAAGATGTTGGCAGGAAGAAAAAGAAAATCACGATGAAAGACAGACTGAATGAATACTGGGATATGTTCAAAGTGTTTGTTCGTCTAAGCGACGCCGTGGGAACGGACACCGTCATGGAGATGAGAAAAATGTTCACCGGTGATCATTCGCCGTTCATGGATGTGTATGGATTTGCGGCCCGCCAGCATATGAAGAAGTACGGCAGCACGATTGAGCAACTGGCCGTCATCGCTTCCAAGAATCATTTTCATTCGTCACTCAATCCCAACGCTCAGTATAATTTTCAGGTAACGCCCGAGCAGGTTCTGGCCGACCGCATGGTCACCTGGCCGCTGACCCGGGCGATGTGCGCGCCTATTGGCGACGGTTCGGCCTCGGCAATCCTCTGCGATGAAGCGACAGTGAAAAGGCTCGCCCTGACATCACAGGCGGTCAAGATTCGCGCTTCCGTGCTGGGTTCCGGACGGGAGCGTTCCTTTGATGATATTGACATCGGCGAACGATTGAGTAAAATAGCCTACGAAAAATCAGGACTGGGTCCGCAGGACATTCATTGTGCGGAAGTTCATGACGCGAGCGCTTATGGTGAATTGCATCAGGCGGAAGCGCTGGGTTTCTGCAAGGAAGGGGAAGGCGGCCGATTTGCCGAAAGCGGCGCCACCACCCTCGGCGGAAAAATTCCGATTAATATCAGTGGCGGTTTGGAGTCCCGCGGTCATCCCATCGGGGCATCGGGGCTGGCGCAGATTCATGAACTGGTGACACAGCTTCGCGGTACCGCCGGAAGCAGGCAGGTCAAAGGTGCGAAGATAGCCATGGCCGAAAACGGTGGTGGAGCGCTGGGTCAGGAAGAGGCCGCCATGTGCATCCACATTCTGGAGGCACCTGCTAGTTAAAAATTTTTAAATCATATTGGGGGGAGGTAGTGGCCATCGGAAGGAACAATTTACAACGCAGTTTGAGGATTGCCCAAATCGGTGTGGATGTCGCCAGAACACTGGGAAGGTTTGTTCAAGAAGAAATCTCCAGGGGAACACTGATCAAAAATCTCGAGGGCATCGGCAATTTTAAAATACCGGTGGATATGTCCTGGGCAGCTCTTCTGGAAGAACGTGCCGCCCAGATACCGGATACGACTTTTCTTCTCTTTGAGAATGAACGCTATACCTATAGCGAGATGGATCAGAACGCCAATAAAGTGGCAAATCTGATCAAGGCCTTCGGCGGAGGCAAGGGCGTCGGTATCGGCATTTTTATGAAAAACTCGCCCCGTTACCTGGACATTTTTTTCGGTGTTCAGAAAATCGGCATGTACATCGTGCCGATTAATCCGGAACTGAAAGGTGACGGCCTGCAATACGTCATTGACCACAGTGACGTGCAATTCCTGATGGTTGACGGCGAGCTCTTCGAGACATTTGAAGCGGTCAAAAAAGAACTTCCCAAATTGAGACACATCTTTGTTAATGACTGTGAACCGGATTCCAAAGATATCAAGGTTCCTTTCGGAACAAAAAGACTGAGCGCGGCAAAAGATTATCCCGTCACCCATCCGGGAATCGGTTACAATCCCGAAGATATGTGTCTGATTATGTACACGTCGGGAACAACCGGGCGGGCCAAAGGAGTTGTCTATCGCTATGGTCGTTCCAATGTAAAAAAGCTTTCCATTCTTTCCGGTTTATTCGTCAAACCGGATGATGTTTACTATACCGCTATGCAGTTATGTCATGGCAATGCCATGTTCCTGACGGTCACTTTTGCTCTGGCCGGCAGGGGAACCGTTGCCCTGGTGCGCAAATTTTCCGCCAGCCGTTTCTGGGAAGACATACGGCGTCACAACGTGACCATATTCAATGTCATTGGTTCCATGGTGCCTATTTTGATGAAACAGCCGCCCAATCCGATGGATGCGCAAAACAACGTGCGGGTTGTTTTATCAGCGGCCTGCCCGGCCGATATGTGGGAAGCCTTTGAAAAAAGATTTGGTGTGACCATTTATGAAGGTTACGGCGCGGTCGATAGCGGCGGCAAGGTGATTATGAATCTGGGAAACGGTCCGGTCGGTTCCATCGGAAAACCGTCCAAAAGAATCGGCAAGACCCGTCTAATTGATTCGGAAGGCCGGGATGTTAAGAAAGGCGAACCGGGAGAACTTGTTTTTGTTCTCGGAGAGAAAAAAAGCTCCGGCGGCGGGGTTGAATACTACAAAAATGAAAAAGCGACCGGCGAGAAGAACAAGGACGGTCTGCTTTATACCGGTGATCTCCTGCGCAGCGATGCAAAGGGATATCTTTATTTTGTGGGACGCAATACCGAAAGCATGCGCAAGGGCGGCGAAAATGTCAGCGCGTTTGAAGTCGAGCATGTGATTATGGACCATCCGGCTGTGGAAGAGGTGGCTGTCTATGCCGTTCCTTCTGAGATGGCGGAGGATGAAATCATGGCATCGGTGAAACTGGTTGAAGGGATGACCCTCGATCCGAAAGATTTGATCATGTTCCTGAAGGATCGTCTGGCCAAGTATGCTGTGCCGCGCTATATCCGCATCGTCAAGGAATTTCCCATGACCAATTCTTTCAGGGTCGTGAAGAAAGAACTTGAAAAGACCGGCGTCACGCCGGACACGTTTGATGCCCAGAGAAACAATTGATGGTCATCAACTGTCAGGCTTGTTTTTGCCCATGCCCAAGCTTTTTTTATGAAGATATATTGATGTTCAACCTACCTCCCAAATCGGTAGGTGAAAATGGGAATTCCCAAGGGACGCTTTCGTGTTCCGTCGGGAATGCCTGACAATGAATAATTCAGTGAGAAAAACACGTGAATCTGAATAAAAAATTCCCCGGGAAAAAAGTGGTAATTACAGGAGCAGGCAGCGGTCTGGGACGGGCGCTGGCTCTCGAGTTCGCGAAACGAACCTGGAATATCGCCATTGCCGAGATCAATGATGAGCGAGCCAAAGAGACGGCGGAATTGGTAAGAAAGGAAGGCGGTAGCGCCATCACAATACATTGCGATGTGACCGAGCCAACGGACCTGGATCATGTTCTAAGCACGGTACTGAAAGCGTGGAAGGGTGTTGATATCCTGATCAATAATGCCGGCGTGGCCTCGGCAGGATGGTTTGAAAAAATACCGCTGGAAAAATGGGACTGGATTATCGGGCTCAACACCAACAGCATCATTCACGGCTGCCGTTCATTCATTCCCTATTTCAAGGAACAAAAATCGGGATACATTGTCAATGTAGCGTCCAACGCCGGTATCGCTTCATTGCCGGAGATGGCCAGCTACAACGCGACCAAGGCCGCGGCGATATCGTTGACCGAAACGCTCAGGATCGAAATGGCCCGATTCAATATCGGTGTGTCCGTCGTGTGTCCCACATTTTTCAAAACGAACCTGATGGACCAGTTCTCATCTCCAGATGAACGACAGCGCGAGCTCGCCAACACCTTTTTCGGGAATGCCAAGACAACGTCTGATAACGTCGCGCGACATACCATTGAATCCATCGAAAAAAATCGTTTTTACGTGATTACCCAGAAAGACGGCAGGAACATGTGGCGTATGAAACGATATTTTCCGGAACTCTATTTCAGAATATTCGGCATGATCTATAAAACCGGATATTTCGACAGGCACCTTTCAAAATTATTAAAAATAATGAACATCGTCGGATAAAATCAGGAGGGACTATGAATAAAAATGATGAAGGACTTTCCCCGATAGGTTCCTGGAAGAAAGGACAGCCCTGGAATCCGGTGGAGAAAATTATCATGGAACGCCGGAGCGTGCGGCGGTTTAAGAAAGACCCCGTGCCGCCTGATCTTATCCGGCGGGTGCTGGAAGCCGCGCGGTTTGCGCCTTCCACCGGCAACTGCCAGCCGTGGAAGTTTCTCGTCATCACCAACCCGGACGTCATTGCGGAGATGGAAAAAGACGCGACAAGAATTGTAAAGCTGATCATGTTTTTCATCGGCTATACCATGAATACCGGCATTGTCCGACTGATTAAAAAATTCATCGCCAAAACATTCACCATGCGGATTATGCCCAGCGAATTGGCTGCAGCGCCTTATCTGGCCATGGCACAGGCGGCGGCCGGTGAGTCGGTTTTCTATCAGAACGCGCCGGTCGTTATCATTCTTCTGAAAGACAAAAGGGGTGTCGGCGATCCCTCTATCGATATCGGCGTTGTCGGCCAGAACATCATCCTGGCCGCGCATAGCCTGGGGTTGGGGGCTTGCTGGATGGGTTTCACCCAACTGCTGACGTTCTATCCCAGAAAGTGGAAAAAGAAGTTGGGTCTCAGCAAGTATCCCTATGAGTTTGGCAACAGCATCTGTCTGGGATATCCGGCGTCGGATGTGAATCACGAAGTGGCCAGGGAAGTGCAACTGGTTGAATGGTACGAAGGCGGCATGAACAGCATGCCGAGAATTGACCGACAGGGGGAATAACATGGGCTATCTGACTTTTTTTGAAAAAATTAAAATTCCAACATATGACAATCCCGAACACATGAATGCAGGTGTAATTGAAATTGATGCCGCAAAATGCAAACAGTGCGGATTCTGCATCACGGCCTGCGCCGGTTCATGCCTGGTTACCGACCTGTGCAACCGCAACGATCTGATGACTGGGAAATTTAAGGGGAAAACCGGAGTGCCCCGCGTCAAGAAGACGGCCAACGGTCAGGTGTTGATGTGCGTAGCCTGCGGCGTGTGCGGCGCCGCGTGTCCCCACGGAGCCATCACGCAAAAATCTCCCTTCATGCCCAAGTATCGTTTAAAGAAATTATGTCAGGCGAAGGAAATGACGTTTCCGAAGCGCTATTAAAATACATCATCAGACGTTATTCATCGGCAACAGAAAAACTCCGGTTCCCGCTCTTTTTCATTCCATCCTCTGTGGAGGAGAGGGAACCGGAAATGACCGTTTAATTAATTTTAAAAAACGGATTCCATATCTTATTGACTTTCATCAAGTCTTCTTTGTATAGTCAACCATCCAAACAAGTATTTCCGATTTTTTTCAATCCGCCTTATGGAGGAGGGTTCTTATGCAAAAAGACATCATCGATAAAATTAATACGTATCTGGAAAAAGAAAATGTTCTCATGGGCGCCGCGCCGGCTGACGTATTGAATAATCTGGCGCCGGAGGGATTCCGCCCGAAAGATCTGATGCCGGCCGCCAAAACCGTGATGATTTTCGCCCAGCCTCTTCCGCTGGCTGTTTTTCAGGTTCCCGGAGAAAACAATTCTTTTTATCAGCGCTCATCGTATCTTCACTATCTCATGATGGACAAACTGTCCAATGACCTGAGCCTGCTGATTCAGCAGGCCGGTTATCCGTCGCTTCCCATTCCATCCTACAGTCCACTACGGTTTTATCAGGGCGAACCGCGCGGCATCATCAGCCTCAAGCACGCCGCCGTGCAGGCCGGCCTCGGGAAAATGGGACGCAACACCATTCTCATACATCCCAAGCATGGAAACATCATGCGGCTGGGCGCACTGGCGACGGAATTAGAGTGGCCTCAATATCCCGAAGTCACCCAGAAGAGTCTTTGTCCCGACAACTGCCGGATTTGCGAAGAGGCCTGTCCCGTCGGTGCCATCAAAGATGGGAATATTGATATCATGAAATGCATGGGCAATTGCATCAAACATATTCTCCTTCCGCCGCGGTTCATGCTGCCGTTGGTGAAACGAACGGTAGCGGCAAGCAAGCTGATGACAAAATTCATGGAACTGACGTCGCTCAATTTTTTTGAAACCTACTCCATCGGCTGTTCGGCCTGCCTGAAGGCCTGTATCCATTTTCCGGGGAACAGGAAGAAAAAAGTTCAAAACGATTAAATTTAGAATAAAGAAAAAAACAACAATAGTGAAAATCTAAGAGGTTTCGAATAATAGGGTGCTGATCCGATTTATACTAAAACAGAACAATAGAGGAGAATTAATCAGATGGGTGACAAAGTTGTACTACGAAAAGAGTTTAATGTTCGAGTCTTAGCATCGATGGTTTTATTGTGCTCGGGTGTGTGGTTGGTTCCTTCCGGCATAGCGCTGCATTTTGCCTCACACGAGGGTGTAACTAAAATGAGCCACATCTTCATGACCATGCACAACACGGCATCACTGCTTTTCCTAATAGCGGCTGTCGTTCACGTAATGATGAACCGGAAGGTTCTGAGCAATTACGTCAACGCCAGGATGGGGGAGTATATGCGGTTCAAACGAGAGTTGTTGATTGCCGTCCTGGGTGTGTCAGCGCTTGTTTTGTTCGCCGCGTCCCACGCGCTTCATCTGCCCTAGTGGAGAATACAGGAGACGATTTTCATTAATTGCAGAGTGTTGAAATTGAGTCCGATTACATAACCCAAAATGCAATTAAGTCATTCAGGAGATTAATAACAACGTGCGATGGTTTTGGAAAAGTATTTTATTGATGATGTTGCTCCTTCCAGCTATTCTATATCATTTGGTACGAATTTTTGTGGGACGGGAGAAAGCAATTAAGTTTTTTTATCCCAGAATTGCATCTCTGGGTGCAAAGGTTCTATCGCTTAATATTCCAACCCTACAAGAAAATGAAAAATTCAGTGTTTTTCAAAACAATTTCACAAAAGTCTTATCACGAATGCCGTTTGAAAAAATAGAAGTAACCGTTGCGGATTCAAATAAATTCCAGATTAAAGTTACGCTTTGTCAATTCACAGAAGTCTTTCGTCTTCTAGGAATGGATGATCTCAGTAAAGCGCTTTGCGATGGCGATGTCATTTTTTGTGAAAAATATCAGCCGAATGTAAAATTCGAACGAGAACATACCATTCAAAAGGGAGATTCGTATTGCGACCATACTTTTATTCCCCAAAAATGATTTAAAGAGACTGTGCCTGCTTTAATTATCGACGGAGAAGTTACCGTTAGTCATGTGTCGCAGACATTCTATTGTCAACACCTGCATTAAGGAAATCCAATATTTCATTGACACAAAAAATTGTTCTTTCTATACTTGATACACAAACATTGCTGTCCATAAAAATCAAAAGCAGCTTTGAAATCAGGTTGTCAAACCTGGAAGATATAAAAGAAATAAGCAGAAAGAAAATCAGCATTTAATTTTTAACCGGGGGAAATATTCCATGGGACTTGCCGGTGACATAGTCATTATCGTGATGGCCGCCTTGCTGGGTGGGTTAATCGCTCAAGCGCTGAAACAACCCTTGATTCTTGGTTATATCCTTGCCGGAATAGTGGTCGGCCCTTATACCGGAGGCGTTACTATTTCGGAAATTCATAATATTGAAAAACTGGCGGAAATCGGGATTGCCGTTCTTCTGTTTGCGCTGGGCCTGGAATTTTCCTTCCGCGAATTGAAACCGGTGCGGGCGATTGCTCTTTTCGGTACGCCGTTGCAAATCATCCTGACCATGTTCTATGGGTTTGGCATCGGTCAGATCTTTGGCTGGTCGTGGACGGCTTCCATCTGGTTCGGCGCGCTGATCTCTTTGTCCAGCACGATGGTCATGATCAAAACGCTGGAAAAGCAAGGCATGATGGGAACCCTTTCCAGCCGGGTGATGATTGGTGTGCTGATTATTCAGGATCTGGCTATTGTGCCGATGCTGATCATTCTGCCGCAGCTAAACAACATCCAAAATGGTTTTTCGATTCTGCTGGTTGCCGCTGTCAAAGCCGCTGTATTCCTTCTGGTAATCATTTTAATCGGCACGAAGATTATTCCCCGTCTGATGAGATACATCGCCAACTGGAATTCGCGCGAACTGTTTCTGATTACGACCACGGCCATCGGCCTCGGCATTGGATACGGCACTTATCTTTTCGGTCTTTCTTTCGCGTTCGGCGCGTTTATGGCCGGTATTCTTTTGAGTGAATCGGATTACGGCTATCAGGCGTTAAGCGACATCGTACCGCTACGTGATGTATTCAGTTTGCTGTTTTTCACCTCTATAGGGATGCTGCTGGATATCGAGTTTCTTTTTGACCATTGGCAACTGATTGTAACATTGGTTGCTCTGGTGATGCTGGGGAAGTCGCTGATTTTTGTGGTGTTGAGCCGGTCGTTCGGTTATCGCAACGTCATCCCTCTGGCGATGGGCCTGGGTCTTTCACAGGTCGGGGAGTTTTCTTTCGTTCTGGGGCGGGTCGGTATCAGCACGCAATCAATCTCCAGAGAATTTTATACATTGGTTCTGACGATGACCATTATCACCATGTTTTTGACGCCTTTTATATCAGGGCTTACCACACCGCTATATGCCTTTGCCCGCCGCTGGATCAAACCGCTGAAACTGGCACCTGTAAATTTTCCTCACAGCGGTTTAAGAGATCATATCGTCATTGCGGGAGGCGGGCGCATGGGCATGTATGTCGCCAATGTTTTGCACAGAATGGGCATGCCCTTTGTGATTCTGGAATATAATTCCCGCCGGGTTCACGAAATAAAGGGGTGCGGTTTCCCGATTATTTTCGGTGATGCCGGCAAAAGAATCATTCTGGAAGCAGCGGATTTAAAGCGAGCGAAACTTTTATTGATCACAACGCCTGTGGCGGTTGTTTCGCTGGGAATTGTCGCGCAAGCCGAGAGAATCAATCCTGATATACGCATCATCGCCCGGGCGGAAGGCGCAGAGCAGATGCAGATTCTTTACAAAAAGGGCGTAACCTACGTGGTGCAGCCGGAATTTGAAGCAAGCCTGGAAATTATAAATCAGACATTGATTAATCTTGGCATTCCCGCAGATCAATTAAAAACGCTCACGGAAGACGCGCGTCAGGAGCTCAATCAATCCTCGTGTGTTTAGCGTTTGAAAATCCGGGGAAAAAGAGCAGCGATTAATTAACAATTTTTTATATTTCATTGACAGGAGAAATCATTATCTTTATACTCCCTCGTCCCGCAAGGAATATCTTGCCAAGCACAATTCCCGTTTGGTAAGGATAAAATAAATCACCTGATATTTTTCGCAAGGAGGCAGTTCAGTCACCATGAATCTTAAGGCAATCATCAGAACATTATTCGGCTTTATCAATTTCGGCAGCATGATAAAATTCACGCTTCACTGGCTTTGGTTCAGACGTAACCGCGTGTTTTTTATATTTGAAGGACGTGAGTACACGTATCGTGAAGTTTATCAACAATCTCAGCGCTATGCGCATTTTTTCATGAGTGCAAGGAAAAAACTGGTGGAAAGCGGTAAACTGGAAAAAAACAAACGCCTCTCCTTCGGTATTTATATGGACAACACCCCCGAATTTATTTTCGCGTCTTTTGGCGCGGGATTAAGCAATTCCATCCTGTTTGCCATTAATTCCGGGTTTCGGGGGGAAATTCTAGCCAAGATTATGGAGCAGGCCGAGATATCGCTGTTGATGATCAACGAAAGCACCCGGAAGGAAGTGGAGAGCGTGCTACAAGCTGGTCCTGTGAAAGGCCTGGAGACAATATATTTTGTCGGAGACAAGAAAAATATTACTTCAAAAGAATTCCTGCCGCTGGAAGATGCGGTGGCAGAATCTCAACAGGTCACAGTTCCGGCAAGTTACCGGATCAAGGTGGATAATTTCAGTCCGGTGATTGTCATTTATACGTCGGGAACGTCGGGATTGCCCAAGGGTGTGCCCTGTACACATATCAAACTGTTCGGCGCCGGGTTTGTCGTGCAGTCGGCTGTGCACCTCAACAGGCATGACCGCGGTTATATTTCAATGCCTCTTTTTCATTCCAACGCGTGGTATATCGGCATTCTGCCGCAGATGATTGTCGGGGGAAGTTTTGTTTTGAAGAGACGTTTTTCCGCCAGCGCCTTCGAGGAAGATATGCTGACTTACGGCGTGACGTTCTTGAACTATGTCGGTCAGCCTCTGCATTACATCATTGACTCGCTGGAGCGTAAATACGGCAGCGGCGACGCGGTGGAAACCGCATTAGCGAAACATCCGCGTAACAAATTCCGCAAAGCCTATGGCAACGGCGCCACCGTCACCGATCGCGTGAAACTCAAACGCTATCTGGGTATGGAACATATTTATGAGATATACGGTTCCACTGAGGCCGTGATCACGACGGCCAATCTTCCGGGAGACCCGATTGATTCGGTCGGCAAGGTTGATGCCTCGATTAAGATATTGAATGAGGAGGGCAAGGAATGCGAGCCGGGCATTGTGGACGCAAATGGAGCTCTGACGAATTACGACAAAGCGGTTGGAGAAATCTGCCGCAAGGTTGGCGATAACAATATCCGGTTTGAAGGGTATTTCGGCAACAAGGGAGCGACCAACCAGAAATTCCGCAACGGTTGGTATCATTCGGGCGACTTGGGTCATGTCCGGGTTGTGAACGGCAATCGCTACATGTTTTTCAACGGTCGCACGGATGACTGGATTCGCAAGGACGGTGAAAACTTCTCGGCGGAAAACGTTCTGAACTTTGCGCATAAAGTTCCCTGTGTGGATTGCGCGATTGCCTATGGCGCTCCCTGCGAAGTTTCCGACGAAAAAGTGATGATTACCGTCCAACTCAAGGAAGGTGCCGCTTTTAATCCCGATGATGTTTACACCTGGTTTATTAAACAGCAAAAAGAAGGCGGCATGGATCCAAAATGGATGCCCGATTATATTCGCGTCATTGAAAAATTTTCCGTCACCGATACGCAGAAAATTATTGTGCGGCCCTTCAAAAAAGAGAATTTCAATCTGGACGCCAATCCGCATATGCAGATATATTTCAGAAAGCGCGGTGACAATACCTATCACAAGCTGACGCCCGAAGAATTCAATAAAATAAAAGACGATTTCAAAACAAACGGACGCGAGACCATATTAGCCGCGTGTTAATAACAGTCAGAGAAGTGATGTTTATGCGTGAGATAACTCGTTAACTGGAAGAAATGATCTGGAAAGGAGGAGAAAATGTTTAAAAAAATATTTATTGCAATGACTCTCTTGTTTTTTGGATTTTGTTTATGCGCTGCGGCTGCAGAGTTGATTAAACTTCCACCACCGCAGTTAAGTGGTGGTAAATCTTTGATGCAGGCTCTGAAAGAAAGAAGATCGGAACGGTCTTTTGCGGCCACGAAACTGCCATTGAATGTGCTTGCCAATATGCTTTGGGCTGCCTGCGGTATTAACCGTCCCGAAGCGGGGAAACGGACGGCGCCTTCCGCAATGAATCGCCAGCAGATCGATGTCTATGTGGCGCTTCCCGAAGGACTTTTTTTATATGACGCCAAAGGACATATTTTAAAACCAATCGTCAGTCAGGATGTTCGGGCGCTGACCGGGAAACAGTCGTTTGTCGCTCAGGCCCCGGTGAATCTGATTTATGTGGCTGATTATAAAAAGATGGGAAATATGAGCGATGAAGAGAAAAAATTATACGCGGCCACGGATACAGGTTTTATCAGCGAAAATGTTTACTTGTTCTGCGCTTCGGAGGGATTGGCCACGGTTGTCAGAGGCTCCATTGATACGGAAGCTCTGTCCAAAGCCATGAAGTTGGGTGATCATCAAAAAATAATTCTGGCTCAGACCGTGGGATATCCCAAGGAGTAGCCCTTGGGAGCGGCAGGACTATAAAACAATCTTTATTGCCCGGTGTGTTTTAAGAGAGTCATAAATTGTCTGGCGGTGTGATTCACTTTCGACGGTTACTTCCACATTAAAGCAGTGGTATTTGGCGTTTTCACTGCTGCGTGAAAACGTTATCGAACAGACTCTATCCCGAATGATTTCTCCAACGGCAGATTTCATTTCGTCCTGATCAACACCGATAATTTTATATATCCACGTGCAGGGATATTCCAGTTGAAGTTTTTTTTCTTTTTCACCAGTCATAAGTTTTTTCTTCGTGATGACCAACGAGTTTATTGTATTTCATTATCCGTGAAAATGAATTCGAGTCAAGCAGTTTTGATTTACTATGTGTGAATATTTACGGCTCGGCCAGCAATATAAATGGTTTTGACAAGAGCAAGGTCCTCTGGTAGAAAATAGGAAATTGTAGTGGTTAACCAATATTCATTAACGAAAATAAAAAAGGAGGAATTTTTATGAAAAAGATTTTATTTTTTGCATGTGCGTTTCTTTTTGCAGCAACCATCGCGTTTGCCGCGGGAGCAAAAACATATCAGGTAACGGGACCGGTTCTGGAGGTTAATGCGAATACAATCGTTGTGCAGAAAGGCACTGACAAATGGGAAATAAACCGGGATGCGGCAACCAAGGTGACAGGAGATCTGAAAGTCGGTTCTAAGGTTACTATTGAATATACGATGAAAGCGGTATCTGTTGATGTGAAGGATGCCGGTAAAAAAGCAGAGCCGAAGAAAAAGTAACTGAATAAAAATATTGAACTGGGACCGGTTGTTCTTTTTTAAATAAGAGAACAACCGGTGACTTATCAAGATGTATTAATGATGAAAAAGTATTCCTGAAAGTGATACTCGGGAATGGGATCTTTAGTGTTCAACTTGATTCACTCAAGTTTCTTTCTAGACCAAGGATGCATCAGAAAATTAGGAAGAACACTTCACAGAGACAAATTATTCTTTAACTCATCAAAGCCGTGTTATCTGGAAGCCTTCCAGTTTTACTGCTACTGAACGATGTAAAATATCAATAGAGATGACAAAAATCTCTTTGTCCAAATCGCTTTTGACCACAATACCTTCAATGCCGGCAAAAGGTCCGCTGATGATTCTTGCCGGTTCTCCTTCCTGGGGATACTGAAGAGAAAAAATATCCGCTTTTTTGTTTAAAAAACGTTTGATAGCGTCAATGGTTTCATCCGGGACCGGAATCTGTTCTGAATTCTCTTTTTTTCCCAGAATTCGGACCACACCCGCAGTTTTCAAAATACCGAGTTTCGTTTCATTATCGCTTAAATCAGTTTCGACAAAAAGATAACCGGGGAAAAGGGGGATTTTAATTTTCTTTTTTCGGTCTTTCCTTGTGCTCCACACTTCCACCTCGGGTAAAAAAGTGGTCAGATCTTTCTGGAGCAGACCGGTATGGACCTTGTATTCGTGACGACTCTTCGTATGTATGACGTACCACGGCATGACGGGACACACATTTTTTATTGTGAAACTATAACGAAAAAAGGCTTGTAACACCGAGTGTCGAAAACCATAGATTTTACTGGTGCCGGAGCTCGGAATCGAACCGAGATGCCCTTGCGAGCGGGGGATTTTGAGTCCCCTGCGTCTACCAGTTTCACCACTCCGGCACGGGCGCGA
>ERZ1645192.2295-NODE-2295-length-15855-cov-15.444620_pt1 | contig 15855 bp, 17 predicted proteins | sample MGYA00575354_ERZ1645192 | MGnify/ENA primary metagenome ERZ1645192 (study PRJEB40844, sample SAMN11349763) | freshwater sediment metagenome | isolation source: river sediment | host: Sediment | place: India: Faizupur Khadar , New Delhi | collected 2017-02-21 ... | reverse complement strand
ATGGATCATCCTATACCATAGCCGTATGCTGCAAATTGCGCCGGACCATAGGCCAGTCCAGCTCCCCATAGCTACTGGAGAGAGGCCATACGTACATGCTGCCGTCGTTTGATCCTGCGATCAGCTCCAGAGAGCCGTCGCCTTCCAGATCTCCCAGGGTGGGGGCGGTCTGGATTTCATCGAAGGTTACCTTGGGGAATCCTGGCAGCTCCTTTGCATCCAGAGAGTAAGCATGGACCCGGTTATCGCTGGACCCGCCCAGTATCTCCTGTTTGCCGTCGCCATTTATGTCGCCGATGGTCACGTGGCGCAGATTGCCTCCAGTCTGTACGGGAAATCCGGGCATATTCGAGCCGTCACTTCTCCAGACGTACAGCCTACCGTCGGTTGCCCCGGAGACGATCTCATACCTGCCGTCTCGATCCAGATCGCTGACGGCGATGAAGCTGTCCTGCATGACTGCACCCACATTTCGGCTGGCGTCACCCACCTTGGCCGGGAAGCCCTTTATGTCCTCTGCAGTTGATGCCTTCATCACATGGAGGCTGTGAGTGGATGCAAATATAATCTCAATCTCTCCGTCCCCATCGAGATCGCATGTGACCGGCGAAGAGTATCCGATCTCCTCTGGGAACTCTATGGGAAATCCCTCCAGGCTGCTGCCCGCATAATCAAGTCCGAAGATCTTTCCTTCGGTGTACAGGGTGGCAAATAAACACTCGATGAGGTTGTTGCACTGCTTTCTGGCTCCGATCACAACATCCGGCTTGCCGTCTGCATTCAGATCGGAGATTGCTGGTGACGACCAGATATCCCCGTAGGTTATTACCGGATATCCGCAGACCTTTGATCCATCGCTGTGCCAGGCATATATGCCGCGGTCATACGACCCGGCAATGATCTCCATCTCTTTGTCTCCATCCAGGTCTGCAATTGCAGGGGATGAGTATATTCCCCCGTCTGTCTCCCCGGGAAATCCTGCGGCAACAGTTCCGTTGCTTTCAAAGACATACATATTGGTGTCATCGCAGCCGACGGCGATCTCCAGGTCACCGTCTCCGTCGATATCGGCCACCGCTGGAGAAGACCGGATATAGTCGCCTGCCTGTACCGGAAAGCCGGCGATCTCCCTGCCGTTTGAGTTCAGGGCATGAAGCTGTCCGTCATTGGCTCCGAATATTATCTCCTTCTTGCCGTCGCCATCCAGGTCAGCCAGGGCGGGGGAGGACCATATGCCGTCAGCTCTGATCATCTTTTTAGGAAATCCCGGCAGTCCATCCTCTTCGGTGTCATTGATGGCCTGCATCTGGAAGGAGTTTATCAAATCGGTGAAATGAGTCCGATTCTCCCGGTTAAAGTCGGTAATCCTTGATCTGCAGGAGATTTGATAGAGTGTGTCTTCGCTTGATATCAATACGTCTCTTATCTTTGTCTTTTCTTCGGATTGTGCATATTCCAGTATCCCTTCCATTGATACGGCACTGGCTCCTCCAATATTCATATCTCCGATCTTGACAACAGTATAGTTGCTATCCTCGATATCTTCATATTTGGATTTTATATTGTAAGCAAAATCCTCCAGTGATATATCAGGATTCTCATATGCACCTATACATACAGTGGAACCGGGAAAAAAGAATTTCACGGCCAGAGGGCTATCCATTCCCGTTTCAGATGCTGAGATCTGGGCAACGAGATCCAAGCCATCCGGATATTCCACAGAAAAGCCGTACTTGAGGCTGTTATATACCTCTGAATTGGCAGGCCCCAACAGAATCATTGCTGCCAGGATCGATGCCAGTATGCAAAATCTCCATATTCTATCCATTGCCATCACTTCACAATTTATTCAAGAATTTCACATTTGCCAGTCCATAGCCGTAGGTGTTGTCCACTCCGGGCGGGCCCAGGTCCAGGGCATTGTCGAGCAGCAGTTGCAGCATATCCCGGTCAGTCATGCCGGACTTGCCGTATTTTTCCATGACCAGAGCCATCATTGCTGCAACATAGGGCGCTGAGGAGGATGTTCCGTTGAACATATCTGGCAGGTAGGAGGAGGTGGTTACGTTGGTCGGTGCGACCAGGTCCGGCTTGATTCTGCCGTCGATTGTGGGCCCCCTCGGGCTGAAGCTCTCGATCTGCATTGTCGCCCAGTCCACCGCACCCACTGCGATCACATCCGGGCAACTGGCAATTATGGCCAGGCTGCAACTCTCTACATTGTGCTCGCCGAGGTCGTGGGATGTCAAGAGCTGAAATGTCACATTGGAGCCCGATGATTTATATTTTTTGATTTTTATGCTATAATTTCCGTTGACGTTGGCCACCTTCCAGGCGAACTCTACCGGCCTCTGTCCGTATATGCCCTTCTGATCGTATCTGGAGACGGCAGATGATCCGTCTGGAGCGATTATGTAAAGGTCGAAGTCATTGACTGCCCTGGAGCTGGAGTCATTCCAGCTCAGTGTGGCGGTGATCAGGTCTCCTCTCTCCGCCGCAAATTCGATGGTTTCATCGTCCACGGCAAATTCATTGAAGTCGTCCTCATCTGCATCCTGAAACTGGCCGCTCCAGTGGGACTGGCCGCCACTGCCTGCGGAGTTGATCCAGATGGTGCCGCGGGCAGTCAGATTTGATATTGCTTTGCAGATTTCATCCTCTCCATCGAAGAGACCCACGTCGAAGTCAGATGAACAGGAGACAATATCGATCTTCCTGTCGAGCTTTGAGATCTCTTGGATTACTTCCAAAAAGTCTTCCTCCGACGCAGCCCCTTCCAGGCCGAAGAGATATAGTGTCACATTGGGCGCTATATCAGCAATCAATTCAGCACACGCTGTTCCATGCCGTTCGGCCTGTGAATAGCTGGCTTTGTATAATTTGATCATCTTCCTGGGCATCTCCCTCTCCGCCAGCCGGTCCATATAAAATTCTGAGTCGATCAGGGCTATGCTCACACCCTCACCGGAGAGGTTCATTTCATGGGCTTTGCAGATGCCGAGTGAGTCCTGAGTGCAATTTATAGGCTCGGATTTTATCACATTTGACCTGCTCCGGGCCGGCTGGAAATAATCGGCAACCGCCTTTGATTTGCCGTTAGGGGTGATATAAACGGGCGCGTCCTGAAGCTCACATCCGCCTGCAAGCGCATCGCCGAATGCAATGCGCATTGCCTCCCCAGGCGCATCCTGTATACTCCCCTCAATAGCGCATTGGCTCCGTTGATTGCCCGTACTCTCACAGGCTGCATCCATGATGCATAATACTGCCACAGTCATTACCGCTATCAGAAATAGGGTCTTCTTCAGGCAAATTTTTATTTGAATTGGCTTCATTATCTTGGATCTCTTTAGTCGCTCTGCCTCTGTGTGGTACGAAAATGCAGTCTTTGTGAGTTCTTTGTGACTTTGTGGTGAAAGTCCGTAGACCTCTGGGCTAGCCCTGGTGCAAACGACTTCACCACAAAGGCACAAAGAACGAAAAGCTCATTTTCATGCATATGGGTGACTCAAAGTCATGATCGTTTCTCTGTGGCTACGTTTGATAACATCAGGCTCAGCCATTGCCGCATCCTTTCTTCATTCACCGGGCAGATCAATATTATCAAATTTTCAGGAACGGTTTTGAAGCTTTTCTCATCCCTTCACTGTATCCTATAATTGCAATTATTGACACCACCCTAGTTCATTATGGATTCGCATATTGTAGCGCCATACTAATTATGAGAATGCTATGATGATAACTCTTTCGGTTGTCTTATTTTAAATTTTTTATCTTTAGGGGCGCATTTCCATTCGATTTTTGGGCGGAACATCTGCTAAAATACATGATAAACTATTAAAGGCAATATAACGCATTTATCTCTTGCCGCGAGGAGGAAATGAGGCTTGTCCGGCCCAAATCCATCAGATCAGCAGAAGGCGGATGCCTTTCTGGAAGAGTTCACAGGTGAGACCAGCCGGGCCTATGGTGATGAGATCGACTTCACACTGCTGCGGGTTTGTTTTGGGGAAGAGCATGCGGAGGGGTTTGCATCGGCCACGGCCTTTGCAGAGGAGACGGTGGACCGGGTGCGCTTCTCTCAATCTAGAGCACCAATGCCGTGGTGATAATCAAGTGGGCCGGGAATCTCTGAGGCACTCTCGTAAATTCCCTATGGGTCGTCAGCAACCAGATGGCTAAAGCTCTACTCCATCCGCTGGTATGCCCTCTCCACCACAGCCATCGGAGACACCGAATTCATGAACAGCCCCAGCTCCTCCGGACCCAGGCCGAGAGCAATGCCTGCCAGTTGGGTCACATAGAGCACGGGAATGCCTATCGCCTGGCCGCGCTTCTGCTCCAGAGCCTTCTGCTTGGCATCCAGCATGATATGGCAGAGCGGGCAGACGGTCACTATCACCTCTGCTCCCGCCCTCTTCGCTTCGGACAGGATCTTAAAGGCGATATCCTCCGCCGCTTCCTGGCGGGGCATGAAGATGGGGCCACCGCAGCAGAGGGTCTTGAGCCTGAAGTCCACCGGCTCGGCAGAAAGCCTTATGATGAGCTTGTCGATCATTGTGGGCCACTCCGGGCTGTCCACGCCCCGGGGGCGGGTGAGCAGGCAGCCGTAGTAGGGGGCGACCTTCAGCCCACGCAGGGGCAGGACGATCCGCTCGTCCTTCTCCTCCATTGCCTCCAAAATGACCTCCAGGGCATGACGAATAGTGGCCCCGCTGTACTTTTTATCAAGGACGGAGTTGACTTTGTCCAGCGTCTCCGGATCTTTCAGCCGCTCAACTGCTGACCTTAAATTGCTATAGCATATGGAGCAGGCGGTCATGATGGGCAGGCCCGTCATGGCCATATTTCGGGCAGAAAGGCCCGTGGCCACCGGCTCATTGGAGACATGCGTCGCCCCGCAGCAGTTCCAGTCCTCCAGCTCATCCAGCTCTATGGACAGAGCCGCGCAGACGGCTCTGGTTGAGGCGTCCATCTCTTTGCCCGTGGACCTGGAGACACAGCCCGGATAGTATGCCAGCTTCATTTGGTCACCTCAGCTCCTCAATGATCCTCTTGACTTCGTTCCGTCCCTGTATTCTATCCGCCTCCAGGCCGATCTTGCCTTTGGAGAGCAGCTCCAGGCCCATCTGCATGGACTGAACCATGCCCTGGGGATAGGCCAGCAGGAACTCGCCGGTCAGAGATAGCTCGGCGATCCGCCCGAAGTCCTCTATCTGTTTGAGGAAGAGCCGCTCATATGTGGCGTCTCTGATCTTGATGCCTTCTCTCTCGGCAATGTCCTTGAGAGCGGAGACAACGGCCTTGGGGCGGATGGCGCGCGGGCAGCGCACTGTGCAGAGCAGGCAGGAGGTGCATAGCCACAGGGTGTCGTTGTCGATGGCCTGTTCTCTCTTTCCCTCCAGGCACAGCTTGATCAGACCCCTGATGCTGGGGTCCATGAGGCGTGCCGTGGGGCAGCTCGCCGAGCAGGTGCCGCACTGAATGCAGGTTAAAAACTCCGCTCCTGCCAGGCGGGAGACCTCTGCCTTAAAATCGTCCAATATCGCCGTCATCAGCTCGCCTCCCTTGCCTTATTTGCCTGATCGGCCTCAGTTTCCACTGCCTCCGCAGCCTGAGACGATTTCGCCATCTTCTTCTTCCCAGCTTCTGCAGCGAGCCTCTCTGCAATCCTGGCCACGGCCACATCCACCGGCTCTCTCTCCAGGATCTGCCGAACTTTGGGCTTCTTGAGCAGGGGCAGCAGAGGCGAGAGGGCCTCATCCACCAGGGCCAGAAGCTCCGGGTCGACCACCAGCTTCTCCGGAGCAGGCAGGGGCGGCCTCTCTATGTCCGGTGGAGAGACTGCCCCGCTGACATCGGGACGGGGGCGCTGGCCGGTCTTGATGGCGGATATGGCCTGCTTCCACTCCTCCGCCCAGGGGGTCTCTTTGACTTCGGTGTGCCGGACAGCCGAGCGCTGCACATCGATGGCCGATACCGGGCAGGCCTTTTCGCAGGCTCCGCAGAAGATGCACTGATCCAGGACAGGCGCGGCTTTTCCCCGCTCGTCGACATACCAGCATTTGGCAGGGCAGACGTTGAAGCAGGCCTGGCAGCCCAGGGGATCGCAGCGCACCAGGTTCTTTTCGATGAGATTGATCTCTCCTTCGAAGGGCTTTTTGACGTCCATGGCCTGATATGGACAGACCAGGGCACAGCGGCCGCAGCCGATGCATAGCTCCTGGTCGACCTCGATCTCCCCTTTGAACTCCTTTTCTCCCTCCGGCACATCCAGGGGCTCGCCCTCTACATGAATTGCCTCTTCAGGGCAGATGGCGACGCACAGGCCGCAATAGTCGCACAGCTCCTCGTCCACCAGCAGTTGCTCGTAGGGAACCAGATTGCGGGGCTCTTTCTCCCTCTCCGTCCTGTCCACCAGTAAAAAGGCCTTGCAGAACGGGGCGCACCGGCCGCAGAGATTGCATTTTTCGGGATCGACTGCGATCTTGCCTTTGACACCCGTGCGCAGGGGGCCATAGTCCTCCCGGGTTTTGTTGAATTTGACCTTAATGGCCTGGCTGGGGCAGACCGGCTGGCAGAGCAGGCAGGGCAGGCACTTTTCATTGGGATGGGCCTCTGCCAGCAGCCGGGGGTACTTCTCCAGGCTGGCGAAGTCGACCGGCTCACTCCTTACCTCAGCCGCGCCTTCCTCAGTCGCGGTCATGCCTGAGCCTCCGCATCTGAGGCATGAACTGCCTCCTTATTTTCTTTTGCAGCAATCTCCGCAACCGTCATGCGGAAGGCCTTGGTGGGGCAGAAGTTGACGCACATGCCGCAGAAGGCGCAGGCATCGAGGTCGATAAGCACGGGAGGCGCATCCAGTCCCTTGGCGATCTCCTGGAGCGGCCCCTCCTGCAAAGCCTTCTTGGGGCAGAGAGCCACACAGATGGAGCAGCCGGCGCACTTCTTGTAATCATAATCGAGGAGTATCTCTCTCTCTTTGGTCCTCTGCCTGGCCAGGATATGGCTGTCCTGCACGTCCATCTCCTTTTCTATCTCCATCATGGCCATCAGGCCTCCTTTGCGGCCGGGGCGGTACGTCCCGCCAGCTCGGTGCCGATGGGCCCCATGGCCTTCAGCTCGGCTATGAAGTCCCTGAGGTCTTTGGCGTAGATCTCTCCCTCGCTGGCGGCGCACCAGACGATCTTCACTCTGCCCGGGTTCAGGCCCACATTCTCCAGGACGCCCTTGAGCACATTGACCCTCTGCAGTGCCTGGTAGTTGCCGTCCCGGTAGTGGCACTCGCCTATGCGGCAGCCGGCGATGAGAACTCCGTCCGCGCCCCGCCGCAGGGCCTCCAGGACGAAGCTTGGATCCACCCTGGCCGAGCACATCACCCGGATGTTTCGGGCATTGGTGGGATATTGGATGCGGGATGTCCCGGCCAGGTCGGCAGCGCCGTAGCTGCACCAGTTGCAGAGGAAGGCCACAATGAGGGGCGCCTCCCTCTTCACCTCTGTGGCCGCCCTCACCTGGGCCAGGATTTGCTGGTCAGAGAAGAAGCGCATGTCTATGGCGTCAGCCGGGCAGGCGGCGGCACAGGAGCCGCAGCCCTTGCAGGCCGCCTCATCCACATAGGCCGGGCTCTTAACCGATATGGCCTTCTTGGGGCAGAGGTCGACGCACAGCTTGCACTTGATGCACTTGTCCGGGTCCACGTAGGCCGATGTCGGCTCCAGCTCAAGGAAGCCCTTATGGAGCAGCTTGACAGCTTTCGCGGCAGCCGCACTTCCCTGGGCGATGGATATGGGGATCTCCTTGGGGCCGGAGGCGCAGCCGGCTATGAAGACACCGTCAATATGGGCCTCCACCGGCCTCATCTTGGGGTGGGCGATCTCAAAGAACCTGTCCGGCCGGCGGGATAGGCCCAGCAGATTGCCGACCACATCCGCCCGGCTGTCCGGCTCCAGGCCCACGGATAGCACCGCCAGGTCGTGCCTGACCCGCCGCACCTCAGCGCTTTGAGTGTCCTCGAAGATCAGGAATATCTGCCCATCCACCTCTTCGATGCGGGAGACGCGAGATCTCACGAAGTTGATGCCCAGCTTCTGCGCCCGGATGTAGAACTCCTCGTAGCCCTCGCCGCAGGCCCGGATGTCTATGTAATAGATGGTGACCACAGTTTCCGGGTACTTCTCCTTGACCAGTTGGGCGTTCTTGAGGGAGGCCATGCAGCAGACTCGAGAGCAATAGCAGTTCCCGACTGTCGCATCCCGGGAGCCGACGCATTGCAGGAAGGCGATGGATGAAGTGATATTGCCTGTACTGGGAGAGACCACCTCGCCCTTGGTCGGGCCGGAGGCGTTGAGCATCCTCTCCAGTTGCAATGTGGTGATCACATCCCTGTACCTGCCAAAGCCATACTCCTCCTTCCGAGCAGCATCGAAGGGCTGCCAGCCGGTGGCCACGATTATGGCCCCCACGTTAATCTTGAAGTCCTGAGGCTCTTGATCAAGCTTGACCGCCTGGGCCGGGCAGGCCTGTTCGCAACGGGCGCAGCCTATGCAGGCCTGGGGGTCGATGCAGGCCGCCAGGGGCACCGCCTGAGGATAGGGTACGTAAATGGCCTTTCTCTTGCCTATTCCGAAGTCGTATTCGCTGGGGACATCCACCGGGCAGACACTGGCGCATTCGTTTATGCAGCCCTTGCAAAGCTTCTCGTCCACATATCGGGCCCGTCGCACCCCCGTGACTGTGAAGTTGCCCACGCTGCCCTCCACACCCAGCACCTCGGAGTAGGTCATGAGGGTTATGCCGGGATGGTTGTAGACCTCGGACATCTTCGGCCCCAGTACACAGATGGAGCAGTCGTTCGTCGGGAAGACATCGGTGAGCAGAGCCATGTAGCCGCCGATGGTGGGCCGGCGCTCGACCAAAAATACATGCAGCCCGGCATCGGCCAGGTCCAGGGCCGCGGCAATGCCGGCCACGCCCCCGCCTATGACCAGCACATCCCGGCTTACGGGTATGCTCTCCGGTTCCAGCGGCTCCAGCAGCGCCGCCTTGGCCACAGCCATTCGGATGAGGTCCTTGGCCTTCTCCGTGGCCATGGCCGGCTGGTCCATGTGCACCCAGGAGCACTGCTCTCTGATGTTGGCCATCTCCAGCATGTAGGGATTGAGTCCCGCCTTGCTGATGGCCCGGCGGAAGGTGGGCTCGTGCAGGCGGGGCGAGCAGGCGGCCACCACCACACGATCCAGATTGAACTCGGCGATATCCTTCTGGATCTGCTCCTGGCCGATGTCGGAGCAGGAGAACTGCAGATCGCGGGCTACGGCCACATCGGGAAGCTTTTCAGCAAAGCTTGTCAGCTCCGCAACATTCAGGACGCCGGCGATGTTCAGGCCGCAGTGACAGACGTACACTCCAGTGGGCATGGGACTATCGCAGGAGTATGACGGGCTTAAGTCACTTAAAGCTATGCCATTGAGATTGTTAACTATTTGCCCGCAACGGTCAGGCTTTTTAGGGTGGCGTGCCAATTACACTATGATGATCTCCCAGGTCTACATCTCCCACTGCCGGCAAGACGAAGAACTGGCTATAGAGCTCTCGCGAGCCCTATGGCGGGTGGGGCTGGAGAGCTATGCCGCCCTCTACAATCTCTCGCCTGCCCTCTCCCTGGCCGGGAGGGTCTCATTTGGACTGAGAAACAGCAACTGTATGATAGCTCTGCTCACGGAGATGGGGGCCGCCTCGCCTCAGGTCTGCCAGGAGGTCGGCCTTGCCTGCGGCCTGGACCTGCTCATCATTCCCCTTCTGGAGGAGGGCGCAAAGCCGCCCCTTCTCATCGAGCACCTGCGGCCCATCGTCTTCTCCCCGGGCGGATTTGCCGATGCCGCTGGCCGGCTGATCAGGGCCCTGCGGGAGCTGACCCGGCTGGAGTGGCTCAAGGTGGCCTGCCCCCAATGCGGCGAGGAGATGACTCAGTACCTCACGCCCCAGGAGGAGGTGGATGAGGCTTTAGGCGGGGCGGGGTGGCTGGAGACGGTCTGCTCCTACTGCCAGAACAGGGTGCGGCTGGATGCTAGGACATTTGAGCCCATGTGTTGAGGCAATCGCATCTCTTTGGTCGCTCTGTGCCCTTTGCAATTATTAGAAAATAGAATGATCAATAATAAATTATCGCCAACTTACTAACTATACCACAGAGGCACAGAGACACAGAGGCGAAGAATCCTTTCTCCACCCACATCAAATAGCGAGGAGCCAAAGAGATCACATATATGCGTTAAATAGATTTAAGTATTTTCAGATGATGTCTGTCTATATGAATCGTGATGATTTCCTCTCCATAGACGCCATTCGATTCGGATTGAACGGCCTGCAAAAAGAAATTCGTTTTTTCGTAGTATTGATGGTTATTGTGGCAGTGTTGTACAATCTTCCCTCTCTGATCGTCAATTATTTCTTCAAGTTTCAGGTTCTAGATGATTCTCTCTCCTCAGAGGTCTTAGAGATACTCATTCCACTCGCTTTTGCCAGCATAATAATCTACCTGACAGTTGAACTGGGGCTGCTCGGGATTGCACTGAAATTTCGGGATAATGCAGCAGTTGGATTCAAAGACCTGTTCCGCGGGTATCCTCTGTTATTAAATTATATGGCAGCTACTATAATATTTTCTCTGATGATTATGCTCCCGTTTCTTTTCCTAATTGCAGCCAGTGCTCTTCTGAATAGAGGGACCGGTGAAGCGATTATCTACATCCTCATATTGCTGATCATCCTGGGAGCAGCGGCTTTTTTGCACCTGAGATACCAGTTCTTCGGCTATTTCATTGTGGACCGGGGCTCTGGCCCCATCGAGGCTTTGAAGCAGAGCGCCAGGATGACCAAAGGCGTCATGAAGCAACTGCTCATCTTCTGGGCGGAGATGATCTTGGGCATCGCCTTCGCATTGGCAATGGTCAGTATATTCATTGAAATTCCAGTGGGCCTGATCCTGAGGCTAATCTCTGAAGACCTGGCACCCCTCGCCGGTGGTTTGGTCGATTCCTCCATCAGACTGTTTATCATCGTACCCCTCACCAAACTGGCCACGGCGGACATCTACCGGCGGCTGGAGTTGCGGGTGCCGAGGGCGGCAGCGGGCGGGCCGGTGGGAGGTGTGGTAGGCGGCGGAAGGGTGATGGTATAGCTTTTCAAGGCCAATCGTAGCATCTCATGCCAAATCGAACTTCAATCCCGGAACTCTCTCGAAATGGCCGTCTGTAGAGACGATACTTGCACCATGAACCAGAGCAATGGCGGCGATCAATTCATCGAAGTCGCCAATTGACTCGCCCCTTCTTTTCAATTGTGCGGATAGCTCGCCGAATATATCATAAGCATCTCCGTCAATGGAGAGAATGACAAAACCATCCAGAAGTGCCTTGACCTTTTTTAATCCTTTTTCCGACTTTGTAGGATTGTATACGCCTTTATAAAGCTCCAGCACGTTTACCTGAGTGGTGCAGAGTGTTTCTCCCGTTTCTTCCAGCTCAAGGATCTTTCGTATGGCATTGTCCTTTCTATGAAGTGCGTCGATCAGAACTGAAGTGTCTATTATTATCATCACACCTCAACGTCTCGCATCTTCGACCGGCGCATTTCACGGGAGGCAGCTTCGATTCTGTCCGCCAGCTCGTCGTCTCTGCCGATTTCATCAAGGATTTCAGAGAGCTTTCTTTTGGCGGGAAAATGCTGGATTATAACTTCGGAGAAGCTCTGGTTCTCGCCTTTTCGGGCTTTAAGGCGATCGTAGGCTTCCTCGGTTATGGTGATAGTCTTGGTGGACATATGTAAATGTACGTGTATTTACTTGTACATATCTTTTTCTAATAGCAGCTCTTTGGACTTGAGCATTCTGGCCTTCGAGAATCCTGGTCATCCTTCTCCAAACCTTTTTATATCTCCTCCGTCTTCCCACAAGGGAAACCTGATGATCGGATGCTGCGAGAGAGCCATCCTTATCCCGTCCTCTCTCACCATGGAGAGCAGGGATAGGCGTGAAAGCACGCTGCGGATCGGCCAGATCGCAAGGGCAGCAGCAGTCTTCGAGTATAATCGCATCGTGATCTACCGCGACCCGGAGTTCAACGACTCGCGATTTATAAGCATGGTGCTGGGATACATGGACACGCCCCAGTACCTGCGGCGCATGCTATTCCCGCGCAGGGAGGAGCTGCGCCACGTGGGGCTGCTCCCGCCGCTACGTACCGTTCATCATCCCATCAACTCAAAATCAGAATCGCTCAAGATTGGCGAGTTTCGCGTCGGAGCAGTCGTTGAAAGCGTCGGATCTGATGGCGGCGTCTGGGTGGAAATCGGAGTCGATCGCCCAATTCCCCTCCGCACCAATGGGGTGTATGAGATGGGGCAGCGCCTAAGTGTCAGAATCTTTTCGCGTAAACCGCTCGCCGCTGAGCCTGTGGACCAAAAGGACATCCCCCTGTACTGGGGGTATGAGACAGAGGCGGCCGAGAGCCTGGAGAAAGCCCTCCACTCCCGGCAGGAGTCCCTGGTCATACTCACCTCCAGGTGGGGTAGGCCGGCATCGCCACAAGTCCTCCAAGAATTGGCCCAACAGGGCAAAAAGCGCGACCTTGCGGTAGTATTCGGCTCACCCGCACGAGGGCTTGATGCGTTCTTGAGTGCGAAAGCTATTGGCAGGTATGAAATGATCAACACCATTCCGCATCAAGGCACAGAGACGGTTCGCCTGGAGGAGGCAGTCTTCTCCACCCTAGCTTTGCTCAACCTGATGCGTTTGGAGGACTAAATGGCAACAATACACCGACCTAGAAGAGGTTCGCTGGCCTACAGCCCGAGGAAGAGGGCCAAGAGCGAGGTCCCCAGAATCAGAAGCTGGCCTGAGGAGGACAAGGCCAGAATGGCAGGCTTTGCCGGCTACAAGGCTGGCATGACCCACGTCATGATGATCGACGACAGGCCAAAGAGCCTCACCGAAGGCATGGAGATATCCGTGCCCGTCACAGTACTGGAGGTCCCGCCCATGAACGTCGTCGCCGTTCGCGTCTATGAGAACTACAACGGCGGGCTGCGGCCTGCCGGCGAGTCCTGGGCCGAGAACCTGAGTTCCGACTTGGCCCGCTCCATCACTGTTCCCAAGAAGACCCACGGCAGTTCGCCAGGGGACCTGAAGGCCCTGGGCGAAGACATCGTCGATGTCAGAGTCCTGGTCCACACCAATCCCATGCTGATTTCAGGCATTCCCAAGAAGCTGCCCGAACTGATGGAGATGCCCATCACCGGCGGGTCCATGCAGGACCGCCTGGCCTTTGCAGAGAAGATGCTCGGCCAGCAGGTGCCGGTCTCCAGCGTCTTTGACCTGGGCGACCTGGTAGATGCATCCGCAGTCACCAAGGGCAAAGGAACCCAGGGCCCCGTGCGCCGCTGGGGAATCGCCATCGCCAAGAGAAAGCACGCCCGCACCGGCAAGGTGAGACACGTGGGCAACCTCGGCCCCTGGCACCCATCCCATATCAGTTGGCGTGTGCCGCAACTGGGCCAGATGGGCTACCACCAGAGGACCGAGTTTAACAAGAGGCTCATGTTCATAGGAGCCGACGGCGCCAAGATCACTCCGGAAGGCGGATTTCCCGGCTATGGTGTGGTCAGGAACCAGTATGTGCTCATCAAGGGCAGCGTCCCCGGGCCCATCAAGAGAATGGTCCGCATGAGACACGCCATCCGTCCGGGCATGAACTTCGTGAAGGCTCCGGAGTTTCTCTATGTGAGCCAGGAGTCCAAGCAGGGGGTCTAGGCAATGAAGGCAAATATCATCGATTTATCTGGAAATTCAAGCGGCGAAGTGGAGCTGCCGGCGGTCTTCGAGGAGGAGTACCGGCCCGATATCATCAAGAGGGCGGTTCTCTCTGCGCAGGCTAACCGGCTGCAGGCCTATGGTCCGCACTTCTATGCCGGCATGAACACCTCTGCCCAGTCCTGGGGTCCAGGACACGGCGTCTCCAGGGTCCCGAGGCTCAAGAACGGCCGCAAGGCAGCAGGCATTCCCATGGCAGTGGGTGGCCGCCGCTCCCATGCGCCGCAGCCCAATGCCGATTACTCTGAGAAGATCAACAAGAAGGAGAGGAGAAAGGCCATCCGCTCCGCCATAGCCGCCACAGCCGTATCCGGCCTGGTCTCGGCCCGTGGACACAAGTTCACGAGAGAGCTGCCCGTCGTGGCCAAGAACGACCTGGAGTCGCTCTCCAAGACATCCGAGGTCATCAAGTTCCTTCAGGCCGCCGGCCTGTGGGATGATGTGCTGCGCGCCAAGATGGGGCGCCACATCCGCGCCGGCAAGGGCAAGCTGCGGGGCAGGAAGTACAGAGGCAGAAAGAGTCTGCTCATAGTGGCCGGAAAGGATGCGGGTCTCGGCAAAGCCGCCAGAAACCTCCCCGGTGTGGACTTCGTCACCGTGGAGAGGCTGAACGCCGAGCTGCTCGCACCGGGAACTCACGCCGGCAGGCTTACCGTCTGGACTGAGTCCTCCCTGGAGAAGCTGGCAGCCAAGGCCCAGGAGGCAGTGCAATGATTATCAAGAGTCCTTACGTCACAGAGAAGGTCACCGGCATGATCGACTCCAATGATACATTGGAGTTCCTGGTGAACATGAAGTCCACCAAGCCGGAGATCAAAAAGGCCCTGGAGGAGCTTTATGATGTCGATGTCCTGGCAGTCAGGACCATGATCACCTCCCGGGGAGAGAAGAAGGCCGTGGTCAAGCTGGCAAAAGAGGGCAGCGCAAATGAGCTCGCCACTCGCCTCGGATTGCTGTAGGTGGGTAGAATATGGGACATCGAATCATATCTCAAAATAGAGGTGCTGGAGGTCCTAACTACAGGGCACCCTCCCACAGGTACAGGGCAGATATCAAACACTTGAAACCGGATCACGATGAAACCATCACGGGCATAGTGCAGGAGATCATGCGCGACCCGGCCCGGAGCGCCCCCGTGGCGTTGGTTACTCTGGCCAGCGGGGAGAGCAGGTACATCCTGGTTCCCGAGGGCATGTATGTGGGCCAGGAGGTCGCCTGTGGCATATCAGCCTCCATCGAGCCCGGCAACACCCTGCCCCTGGCGGAGATCCCGGAGGGCATCCCCATCTGCAATGTCGAATCTCAGCCCGGACACGGCGGCCAGTTCGCCCGCTCTTCAGGCGTCTGCGCCATACTGGTAGCCCACGACGTGGGCCAGACTGTGGTGCAACTGCCCAGCGGCGAGATGAAGTGGCTGTCGCCCAAATGCATGGCCACCATCGGCGTCGTGGCTGGCGGAGGCCGCCTGGACAAGCCACTGGTCAAAGCCGGCAAGAGCTTCTTCAAGTTCCAGTCCAAGGCCAAGAAGTGGCCGATAGTAAGAGGTGTGGCCATGAATGCCGTGGATCACCCATTCGGTGGCGGCGGACGGCAGCATCCGGGCCGGCCCAAGACGGTGAGCAGGAATACGCCACCCGGCAGAAAGGTAGGCTCAATTGCAGCCAGGAAGACCGGCAAGCGCTAGGTGATGGTTTTGGCTAAAAAAGCAGGATCCAAGCTTCCCAAGAGGAAGGAAGAGTTCTTGTACCGGGGCCGGAAGATATCCGACCTCGCCAAGTTAAGCATAGAGGAGCTTGCCGAGCTGCTTCCAGCGCGGCAGCGCAGATCGATCAAGAGGGGCCTGTTCCGGGAGAACAAGAAGCTTGCAACTGGCCTCAAAAGCAAAGACTCGGTTCGAACCCACATCAGGAATATGATCGTCATGCCTGATATGGTGGGCAAGAGCCTGGAGATCTACAACGGCAAGAGCTTTGAGAAGGTAGAGG
>ERZ1645192.2293-NODE-2293-length-15861-cov-5.153866_pt1 | contig 15861 bp, 7 predicted proteins | sample MGYA00575354_ERZ1645192 | MGnify/ENA primary metagenome ERZ1645192 (study PRJEB40844, sample SAMN11349763) | freshwater sediment metagenome | isolation source: river sediment | host: Sediment | place: India: Faizupur Khadar , New Delhi | collected 2017-02-21 ... | reverse complement strand
CGGAACTGCTCGTCCAGCCAGTCGAGCGCAACCGCCCACGAGAGGGGCATGTTGTCGAGCTGGCAGTGGATGTTCGCGCCGCTCTCCTCCGTGAAGATGTGGAGCGCGGCCTTTTGAGCCAGCTCCGCGAATCGCTTCGCCTGCGCAAGGGGGACTGTTCCCTCCGCTTCGCTGACGAGTCCCAGCGCGGGTATGTTCAGCGAGCGGAGCTGGTCTTCGCGCAGCCGGAAGTCCCGCATGACGTCGAGCGTCTCCTTCACCGAAGGTTTGCCGTAGCGCACGCAGAGGCTCAGCAGGGAGAACTTGTATTTCGCGGGCAGCTCCTCCTCCGGCATGGCGCGAATTTCCTCCGCCGTGAGATCCTGATTCTGAAACATGGAAACAAAATGCGGTCCCATGCCGGCGAAGAAATGTTCCTGCGCGTCGATGAGCGGCGAGTTCGCTATTACCGCGCCCAGCCGGGGTTCGCCGACCGCGCCGGAGAGGGCGAAGTAGCCGCCGAAACTGGCCCCGTAGAGCGCAATCTTTGCCGGATGTACTTCGGGGCGGGCGAGCGCGAAGTCCACGACGGCCCGCAATGCGGGGGCGCAATCGGGGACGAAGGACGAGTCGGGGTGGAACCTCCGCTTCCCCGTCTGTCCCGGTCCCTCGAAGAGGAGCACGTTGTACCCCCGTTCAAGCGCCGCCTTTCCGACGGCGAAGTACATCTCCTCCGCCGTGCCGTCGAAGCCGCTCTGCGCGATCAACGTCTTCCGCTTCCCGCTCCCCTTCGCCGGAGTGAGGAAGTAACCGGGCAGAAAGTCGTCTTGCTTGCCGAACGGAATAAGCGCGCTCTCCGTCTTCCACGCCGCAAGCTGCATCCCCTTCATGAAGACGTCGCGGCATTTCATTCCCGTCTGCGCGGTTTCGGGAGCCGACGGATCTCCGTAGTACTCCGCCGCCCTGTAGTACGACGCGGCGCGCAGCAGGCTCTCCATCGCGCTGACCTTGTGCCCCCGCTCCAGCCGGGCGTTTCCGTCCGCTTCCAGCCGCTCTCCCAGCGCGAGAAAGGCCGCCGACCATGAGGCCGGATTCCCGTCGGTTATCCCTTTCGCGGTCACGAGGATTTCCCCCGCCGCTCCGCCTCCCGCAACGTCCGCGCCAAGGCTGCGGAGAAGCTGAAAGTCCATCTCCGCGTCCTTGAACCATGAGAGCAGGACGCTGCCGCGCGACAGTCCCTTCTCGATCTCCTTCGCTTCGGCTTCCGCGTTCGGATGCAACGCGAGGGCGAAGGCAAGGAATACCAGTATTCCGAGCGCTCGTATCATCCGTTGTTCCACCTCCCTGACTGTGTTACGCAATACCTCCGGAGAGCCAGTGGTCGATCAGTTTTCGCGAAATGCTGATGGATGGAGGAATCTCCGGCATATTCTCGGGTGTGAACCAGTCGGCGTCCCCTATCTCGACTCCGTCCGGAACGATCTCCCCGCTTGCCCAGCGCGCGGTGAAGCCGAGCATCAGCGAATGGGGAAACGGCCACGGCTGACTGCCGAAGTAGGCGATGTCCTTCACCTTGATGCCGACTTCTTCGAAGATCTCCCGTTCGACAGTCTCTTCCAGGCTCTCGCCCGGCTCGACGAACCCCGCGAGCACGCTGTAGCGCCCCGAAGGAAAGCGGGTTCCGTGCGCCAGAAGAAGCTTGCCGTCGCGCACGACCGCCACGATAATCGCCGGGCTGAGCGTAGGGTAGGAGACGTACGCGCACTGCGGACAGGCGTAGGCCCGCCCCTCCTCGGCCGGCTGCATGAGAGTGGCGCAGCGGGGGCAGTAGCGGCAGTTCCGCCGCCAGTCCATCATCTGAAACGCCGTGCCCGCCGAGTGAAAGATCGAATCTCCGCCGAGGGCCCACAGCTCGCGCAGGCCGACCGGCTCGAAGCCCTGCGGCGCCGGTTCGTCGGCGGGATACTCCCCCCATGAATAAGCGCCCCGGGCAGGGGAGAGAGCTCCCCGGTGGAGCAGCTTGTCCGTAAACGCCGCGCCCTCGTCCTCGGATGGAAGCGTCAAGGGTTCTTTTGACTTTACCAGAACCATGTCGTTGTGAAAGAGCAGCCAGGCGCCCTGTGTACTGCATAAATCCATGTGATCGTTATCCTCCTTTGCGGCCGCCTTAATATGAAGGAAGTCCGCCCGAAAATTCTATCATACGCGCCTTTCGAATCCAATGTTTTTTCCCCACGGAGAAGGCGCGGAGTGCGGAACAGGCGCTCCCTGTTTTGAAGCGCACGCCCATTGTACTCCCCTGCGAAGAGGGGTATAATTCAGAAAACATAAGATTCGGCAGTTGATACACCACTTTTTTATGGAAAGGAAGAGATGTTATGACGGAAATGAGATGCCTGCGCTTCCTGCCCATTCTTCTGATTCTCCTCTTCCTGCAAGGGGCGGCAGGTCCTCTTCTCGCCTCGCCGGAAACGGCTCCGGCAGCATCGGAGGGCGCGCAGCGTCTTTCGCGTCTTGAAACGGCCGCTCTTCTCCGGGGGCGAGGCGTTGCGCATGAAGACGCCGGCAGGCTGGAGAACGCGGTCCGGAACTATGAAGAAAGCCTGCTCTTCTTCCCCGACGCCGAGGATTCGCAACGGATCGATCTTTTGAAGAAAACGCTCGCTGAGCGTACCGCTCCGCTCTCCCCGCCCGCGCCCCTGCTTCCCGAGGCGCGGGTTTCTCGTCTTGAAAAAGCGCGCGCTCTGCGGGAGGACGGCAAGAATGCGTTTGTCAGGGGCGAGCTTCACGATGCGGCGCGTTTCTTCGAGGAAAGCCTCTCGCTCTTCGAGGACCCGGAGCTCTCCCGCTTCGCCGGCGCAGTGAAGAAGGAGATTGAGCTCGCGTCCTCTCTTGAGGGGCTGGAGGAGCTGTTCGATTGACCGGGAGATTCTATTCGCTATGGAGGTGTGTGGCATGCGATTCTTTTCTGTTCGCCGTTTTTGTGTCTTCATGATCGCCTGGGCTGTCGCGGGAGGTTTCTCCGGGGCGGCGTCCGCTCTTGAAAATACCTGGACGTACCAGCGTATCGACTCGCTGTACATCGAAATTCCGGATTCATGGTCCCCCTATTCAAAAAAAGGCTCTTCCGGTTTTTATACCGGCAAACCTCCAAGCGGAGGCGCTTCCGTAGGTTCCCTGGTGCTGCTCGCCGGGAGGGAGAAAAGGAACCGCTACGAAGACGTCCTCGCTCCGCTGAGGCGATCTCCCGGGGGGAGCATCGAAGCGCTCTTCCACGAGGAAGAAAAAGTTGTCGGAGGGAAGGACGCCGTCCTCTTCACGAACGAGATCAGCCGCCGGGAAAAGGATGAAGCGGCGCGCCCCTTCATTCGTATGCGGAGCGTTGTCTGGAAGGACGCGGCGGAGGACGGGGTGCTGCTCCTCGCGGTCGGGGGAGACGCTGCCCTCTTCGACGAGCATGCTGCGGACATTGATCGGATGATCGCCTCCGTGCGCTTCGACGAGCCGCCCCTGCGGCAGCCCGGCAGGAAGCTTGAGGGAATCGGAGGACACGCCGCCATCGGGGAGCCGGTTCTGCCGCCCATCGACCTGCCGCCTATCGAACTGGAGAGCGGAGAAACAGCGGAGAACGAAGAAACGAAGGAAGGTCCGCCGGCGGAGAAGACGTCGCGAGAGCGCCCGGTCTTCAATTCGGACGCGCTTCTTGAAGAGGAGATTCGGAAGGCGCGAACGGCGCTGTCGCTCAGGGACGAAGGAGAGCTCCTGCTGGCGAAGGGCGACCGGGAGGGCGCGATGGACCGTTTCCGCAGAAGCCTCGCGAACGTGCCGGACGAGGATCTGTCCGCCTTCGTGGAGACTTTGGGGCGTCGCGCGTCGGAAGAGCACAAGGCCGAGGAAGGCCGCGCTTCTCTCTTGCGCCGCGAGGGGATGGAGTTGCAGCGGGATGGGAAACTGCACGAGGCGCTGACGAAGTACCGTGAGAGCCTCGCCGTGAACGACGACGAAACGGTGAGGGAGATCGTCCTCGGACTCGAAAAACTCCTGCAGGAGAGGGCGTCGGCCCTTGTCGCGCAGGGTGAGGCGCACGAGGCCGGAGGGCGGCTTGAGGAGGCGCGCGCCGCGTACGCGGAGAGTCTTTCCTGGGTCGACGAGGAGTTCGTCCGGCGCAGAATCGCCGCGGTGGAGCGCCTGATCCGGGAGCGGCAAGAGGCCGCGTCCCCGGAGAGAGTCCTCGCCGCAACGCTTCGGAATGAAGGCAAGGCGCTGGAAGAAGAGGGACGCCTCTACGAGGCGCTCGGGAAGTACCGCGAAAGCCTGAAATCATACGAGGAACAGGAGCTGCTAACGCGCGCCGACGCGTTGGAGACGGAGTTGAAAGAGCGGGCCCGCGCGCGTATCCGCGAGGGCGGAGCGCTGCAACGTGCCGGGAGGTATGCGGAGGCCCTCGAAAAGTTCCGTGAAAGCCGGAGGTACTACCCGCGCAGCGAGGTTGACGAGCATATTCGCAAGCTGGAGGAGTTCTTGAAAAAATAGCGCGTACCGGGGAGGCGGACGTCGCCTCTCCGGCCTCAAGTCGTCCCGGAGTGAAAAGCCGGGTTCGGAAAGAGCGTGCCGGGGTACTGCACGCAGATGCTGTAAAAGGAGAGTGAGCCGCGATGCAGTGTGCGAACAGAATCCGCACTATCCTCCGCAGCCTTCCGACGCTTCTGTCGGTGTGCTGTCTTCTCTTTTTCGCCGCGCTCCCGTACGCCGGAGCGCAGGAGAGAAAAGCTCCCGGCCCTGTGCAGGTCGAGGTCAAGGCGCAGGACGGAACGCTTCTCTCCGGAGTGACGGTCTTTCTCGGGGGCAGGTACGCTCCGTCCGGCGCGGACGGAAGGGCCGTCTTCGACGGCGTCCCCGAGGGAAAACAGCGTCTCGCCGTTGAACACATCGACTACGACGCCTTCCGGGGAAATGTCGATCTGGCGGCCGGAGTGCGGCGTCCTCTCGGCGTCAAGCTCAATCCGGTCGTCTGGAGCAAGATCTCGGGGAAGGTGCTTCTTGAAGGTGCGGAGCAGCCCTTGCCGGGCGTGCGCGTCTCCATCGCTCCGAAGAGCGTGAAAGCAACGCTCCAGGGGCCTGTGGAGTTCATGACCGGCTGGGACGGCGCCTTCGTCGTGTCCGGGCTTCCGCCCGGCGTCTACAAAGTCGAGTTGAGCCATTCCGGATGCGCGCCGAAGTCCTTCGACCTCCAGGTCGCGCCGAATATGCAGGAGGTCTCGTGGTCGCTTGCGCCGCTCTTCGATACGGTCTCGCTCACCGTGACCGTCAGGGACGGCGACGGAGGTAAGGAGATCCCGGGCGCGCGCGTCGTTCTCGCCGAGGCGTGGCCCCGGGGAGAGATCGCCCAGAAGACGACGGACGCGAGCGGATCGGCGGCCTTTGCCGGCCTCAAGATCGGGCGGCTCAACCGCGCGGGCGCCGACGGCAGGATGACGCTCAGCAGGAGCGCCGTCACAGTGCGCGCCGAAGCCGACGGGTACGAGCCGATGCTCGTCCCCGTCCTTCTCGGTCGGACGGCGTCCGTGGAAGTGCAGCTCAACTCGGCGGAGAAGATCGCGGCACAGCCCGGCAATCTCGATTTTTCCTCGGCGCAGCGGATCAGGACCGGCGCTCCAGTAGAGTTTGTCATCGAAAACGCGGGAGAGAACAAGTTCTTCCGCTTCCATCTGCCGTACCCCGCATGGGTCGGACTGGACGCGAACAGAGGACAGAATCCGTGGTTACGCTTCCATCTGCACGCGGCGGACGGAACGGAGATCGGCAACTGGGGGCTCTCCGGAGAGAGCGCGCTCTTCGACGCCGGGGCGCTTCCGGCAGGCGAGTACGTGCTCCAGGCCCGGGAGTGGAACAACAACAAGGCGGCGACGTTGCCCATGACCTTTACGATCCAGTGCCGCTGGGCCTCCGACCCGCATTCTCCGAACGCGGAGCTCTCCTCGGCACGGGCTTTCCGGACGGGCGAGGAGGTTCGAGGGTATATCCTCCCGCGCGGGGACAGGAATCACTTCCGGTTCGAGATCAAGCGGCCCGGCCAGGTACGCCTCTGGCTCCAACGGCCGGAGAATATCTGGATACGCGCCTATCTGTTCCGGTCCGACGGCGCCGAGATAGCGAACCTCGGCTGTTCGGCGGCGACGGCGGAGGCCGTCTACAGGCTCGACCCCGGCGCGTACGTCGTCGACGTCAGAGAATGGAACAATAACGCCGCCAGTCTTGATCCCTACACGCTCCGCATCGAGGAGATCGAAGACGACGGCATGGACGACGCGAAGCAGGAGGAGGCCTCTGTCCGTATCTTCAGGCCGCTTCCGATCGCCTCGCTGCGCGGCGGGACGATCTTCCCCCAGGGGGACAGGGACTGGTATCAGGCGACGCTCCCGAGCGCGGGCGTCTTTAAGGCGTTCCTGCTCCGTTCCCCTTCTGTATGGCAGCGCATCACGCTCTTCGACACGAAAGGCGTGCGGCTGACCGACGCCGGAGCGAGCGGACCTCGCGGTGATCTTGCCTGGCACGCTGACGGACCTGCGACGGTCTTCCTCCAGGTAAGGGAGTGGAACGACAACGCCGCCGACCCGTCGCCCTACATCCTGGGGACGTTCTTCGAGCCGTGCGATCAGCTCGACGCCCAGGGGCGGAACGACTCGCCGGATACGGCCTCTCCGCTCGAACTGAACGAGTGGACGCGCGGCAACCTGCTCCCGAACGGCGACAACGACTGGTTCCGCATCGACGTCGACCATCCGGGAATTCTCCGTCTTGAAGGAACGACGCCTCCGGGGGTCTGGGTGCGGCTCTCTTTGCACGGCGGGAACGCCGAGCAGCTCGCCGACGTAGGATATTCACGCCCCTCCTCTGAATTCACATGGGAAAACCCCGTTCTCCCCGGAGCTTATTTCATTCGCCTCCGGGAGTGGAACAACAACGCCTCCAACCCCGGCATCTACTCTCTCCGTGCGGTGCTCCAGCGGTCCGAGCCGGAAGAGAGCGTACCGCTGGCCGAGGACGCGGTCCGCACGCTCACGCCGGGAGAAGCGCGCCCGTTTTTCATCGATCACGGAGGCGACAGGGACGTCTTTCTCTTCGACATCGCACAGCAGGGGCCGTTCTGGCTGAAGATATGGAAGCCTGGGAACATCTGGATCCGCGCGCGCCTCTACGACGACAGGACGGGAGCGGAGCTAAAGAAGATAGATCTCTCCGGCGCTTCCTACAACGGAAAGTTCGAAGCGGAGGGACCGACGCGCTACCGGCTTGAACTGGGGGAGTGGAACAACAACGCGTACTCCGTTCAGCCCGGCTTCATTCAGGTGCGTCCGGACGACGCGCAGATAACTGCCGACGAGATCAAGGCGGTTCCCGACGCCGTGACGCCGACGCTCGTGACCTTCACCCGGAGCGCGTGGGCGCACATGCAGATCCCCCGCGCACGCACAATAGAAGTCGACGCGACGGGCGACGGGAAAACCGACTTTTCATTCCGTCCGGGCGACACGGCCACGTGGCGCTACCCCGCGGAGGGGCTGTACAAGGCCGCCGCGCTGATGCAAGGCGAGGGCGGCGCGACGACGCGGCTTCCCTTCTGGGTGGACGTCTCCGGCCCACGGGAGCGGACGGGGATTCACCTGACGGTCGACGTTCCGGGAGAGGGGCAGCGCGTGGAGGATGAGGCTCCGGCGCGCGCCAGGGCCATGAGCTACAGCGGCTCGCCCATTGCGCGCATCGAGGCCTCGGTCGACGGAACGCAGCTCCCGCCCGCCTACACGCCCCCCTATACGTTCGAGGTGCCGTGGAAGAGCCTTCCCCGCGCGGCGAAGGAGCATCTCTTCACGTTCAAAGCCGTCGACGGGCGGGGCGAATCCGCAACCGTCGAGCGCCGCGTCTCGATCTCCGAGTACTTCGGCCTGCGTCCGGCGGACGGGGCCGTGCTTTCCGGCAACCAGGTCCGCGTGAGCTGGTCGAGCGGGGAGTTCTCGCCGACGAAGGTCCGCTACAGGGCGAAGGGGACGGAAGAGTGGACGGAGATCGTGGGCGAGAGCGGCCGCGAACACGCCGTATTCCTTGAGGATCTGGAATCCGGAACGGCGTACGAGTTCCAGCCGCTCGGAGGGAGCGAGGAGGGGCCGGTGCGGACCCTCACGCGGGTCAAGGGGCTCGCCTTCGGCAAAAGCCGCTACGGCGCGTCCATCGAGCGCACCTACGACCAGCGGTTCCCCATTTCGGTCAGAAACCACGCCGAGGAGGCGATGAAAGTTGTGCTCACCTCCGGCAAGCTAGAGGAGGAGGGGCTCTTCATCGGCTTCGTCGGCGAGGGGTCGGAGGGGGAGCCGTTCGATCTGGCGCCGGGCGAGGAGCGGGAGTTCCTGCTCGTCCTCAACGCGCAGAATGCCGTGAAGCCAAAGCACGTCTTCCCCGTCAAGATCAGCTCCGCGAACGGTTTCGCCGACGAGGCGGAGGTGGAGGTGGAGGTGCGCCTCCCCGTCGTGAAGCTGGAGTGGGAGGATCTCGGCGAAGCGCCGAAGGGGCCGGGACGCCGTCTGCGCCTGGTGAACAGGGGGGACAGCCTTACCGATCTTTCGGTCTTCACGGACACAGGCGAGCTGAAGGTCTCTCCGGCGATCAACCACGGATTTCTCCCTTCGGGGCAGTCTGTGGAGCTCACTGTGACGCCGAGGCTCTACGAGGGGTTCCGCGAGGCGCGGGGCGCGGTGACGGCGAAGTCCATCGCCACGGAGTCGTCGTTCCCTGTCCACCTGGCGCTTCCCGAAGGGAAGGAGATCTTCGGCGTCAACCTGATGCCGAAGATGCCGGAGGAGACGGCGGATGAGGATGAGCGTGTGCTCCTTGAGGCCAGGGCGCTCTCCGCGGCCTTCCTGACGCCCGACTATATCAACGCCTCCATGTGGGGGAACGGGATCGATTCCAACGGCGACGGGAGGATCGACCGATGGAGCTACATCGACCAGGAGGAGCGCATCCTCTGGGTCGGAGAGGACGCGAGCGGGGACGGAGAGATCGACTTCGTCCGCGCCGACGTCGGCTTTGACGGCCGCTTCGACTACTCGGCGCTCAAGGGCGCGAAGGGGTGGGAGGAGACCAACCTGCTTGACGCTTGGCTCGAAATGACCTTCACCCTTCCATGGAACCGCGGAACCTACGAGCCGCACGACCTCGACATCGTGATGAACGGTCAGGTGATCGGCACAGTCAAGAACGCGATTCCCGAGGGGAACTACCGCTTCCCGGTTCCCGCGTCGGCGATCCGTTTCGGAGCGAGCGGCGAGCCTGAAGGGAACGGCGTCGAGATCGTCTCGCGCCACCTGAGGGGCGGCCACTACGTCGTGAACAGCGACTTCCGGCTGGTGACGCGCCTCAACGCGGCGCGCGCATGGACCGTCGCGGAGTCGCGCGAGGAAGCGGAGGCGGCGGCCCGCTCCATGGAGGGCGTAATCGCCGACAGGGCGAAGATCAGCATCTCCTCGCAGGGAATCTCGCTTCCCGAGGGCGGCTCGCTCAAAGCCGGGGCCGAAACCACGCTGACCGCGACGCTGCGGAACCTTGGCGCGATGCCGGGGTACAACGTCGGCGTCGTTCTGAGCATCGCCGATCCGAACGGGACGGAGCGAGAGCTGCGGAGAAGCTACATCCCCTTCGTTCCGGTGACGGGAGAAATACCGGTTCGCTTTACCTTCTCACTACCTCCGGGCAAACACCGCCTGAAGCTCTCGCTGAACCCGGACAACCGGCCCGAGAACTCGGCGTACATATGGGCGGAGGTTGGCGGTGACGACCAACGGCCGACGCTCGATCTGCTGGAGCCAGCCGACGGCGCGAAGCTCGACGGAACGATTCTGAAGATCAAGGCGCACGCGATGGACGATGTACGCGTGGCGCGCGTCGAGGCAAAAATCGACCAGGGGCTCTGGTCGCGGCTTCAGCGCGAAGCGGACGGCATGTTCACGGCAAAGGGAGTGATCCAGCCGGGCGAGCGCGTGATCACGGTCCGTGCGCTCGACGGCAGCGGCAACGTCACGGAGACGACGGCGAAGGTCGTCGTCGAGGCGCCGCTTCCCGACGGCGAAATTCTGGAGCCGGTATCCGGCAGCACTCTCGACGAGCGGCACACGATGCTGAAGGTGCGCTGCGAAGCAAACGTGGCCGCGGCGGCGTACAGAGTGAATCAGGGGCCGTGGACGCCGATGCGCGTGACGCAGGGGGCGGCCGAGGAGCGCGTTGCGCTGCGCTTCGGGAAGAACGAGATCGAGGTCAGACTGCTCGACGCGAAGCGAGCCGAAAGGGTGCTCTCCGTCGACGTGACCTCCACCGGGCAGCGCGCAGCGGAGGAAGACACCCCAGAAAAGGACAAAAAGGATGCGCCGGAGATACCTCCGGAAGCGCCTGAAGCGCATGAGGAGCAAGAGCCAGGAGATGAAACGCCTCCCCAAATGCCGGAGATTCCCGGCGGGGACGAAGAGGTTGACTCCCTTCTCGACCAGATACAAGAGCTCATGGGAATGCCCCCCGAGGGGGAGACGCCTCCGGATCATGAGGGGCCGGAGGGTGCGGAAGACGGTCCTCTGCCCGGAGGGGATGATCAGGAGCCGGAGACGGCGCAGGATCCCGGGACGATCGACATTCCCGATGTGGGAACCGTCGATGTGACGGGGCCCTCCGACTTCCTGCTGCCTGCCGAGGAGGACGAGGACGACGACTCGTGGCTCGACGCGGGCGGCGATCTTGAAGAGGAAGAGCCGCTGGAACCCGAGGAGATCGAGATCGAGGAAGAGGGCGGCGAGGACGTCGGCGACGAACCCGACGACGAGGAGATTACCGGAGAGGAGTTCTTCACCGAAACCGACCTCTTCGACGGATTCGACGGGCTGGACGAAGAAACGGAGCCTCTGGATCTCGAAGCGTGGGTGGAGCCGAAGGGCAATCCGGACGCTCCCGAGCAGGACCCGATGTACGAGTGCCCCCTGGAACCGTTCGACGCCGCCGACACCGACCCGAGCTCGCCCTTCACGCCACCGTCGGGGCTGCAAAGCGATCCGGGCGGCTGCGTGGCCGTGGAAACCGTCCAGAAAGACTGGTACTGCACCAACAGGCCGAACATCAATGTGAAGTTCCAGCTCCCCGACTGGTTGAAGAAGCTCGACCTGCCCAAGCCGGGGACGAAAGAGTACGACGAAATGGTGAAGAAGCTTCTGCAGCATCTGCGCGACAGGGGCATCGACACCGCGGCGTTTGAACGTTTCCAGGACGCCCTGATCCGGAGGGCGGGGAGGCTGGAGCACCCCGACGAGCTGCCGACGTTCCTGCAGTCGCTCGGGCTGACCTCCATGCCCAAGCCGTCGCCGGACGACGTCGAGGCGAACAAGCGCTGGCGCGAAGCCATGGAGAACGGCGCCCGCGCATGGTATCTCCGCCTGCTGGCCTCCGGCGATCCGCAGATGATCTACCAGGGCCTGAAGGCGCGCGGTGAAGCGTTGGGCAAGTTCGACGAAGCGCTCGGCCTGGCCGCCGACGCCATGATGACGGAGATCAAGGCGAATCAGCAGCTGACGGAGCAGGCGCTCTGGTCGCTGCCCTACGTCGGCCCGGCGATGGACGTGCTCTCGATCATCACCGGGGAGACGCTCTCCGGTGAGGCCATGACGCCGGAGCGCGCGGCCATGATGCTCGGACTGCGCGGCGCGATCCACGGGATGGTGAAGCTCGGTCCCAAGGGCGTCGCCTATCTGATGAACACCGAGACGGGGAAGACCATGCTCTCGAAGTTCGCCCAGAGAACGGCCTGGATGGGCCCGGCGGCGATGAATCGCCTCTCCAGGCTTACGGGAATGGAGGAGCGGCAGATCCGCGACCTCGCCTCCTGGACGTGGAAGGAGCTGACGAAGGAGCGCCATCTCTGGGGGAACCGGGCCGCGGCGCAGGCCGGAGCCGCAGGAGGCAACTTCGCCGGTTCGCAGGCGGGGCAGGCCGCGAAACGAAACGCGGAGAAACGCATCGCGGACGGGAAGAAGCTCATCGACAAGCTGCAGGCAACCACGAAACAGAAGGAGTTTCGCAAGCTCGCCCTGCAGTTGCAGCAGAACAAGACCGCCGTGGCGCTCGCCAACGATCCGAGCGTGCCCGCGGCCCTCAGGGCGAAATTGAACAAGACGCTGCAGGAGATCAACCGGCGCGTCGACAAGAACACCGCGCGGGGGATCGTGAACAAGGTGCGGTCGGTCAACAAGAAGGTGGAGGACTTCGTGCGCACCGAACTGCCGCAGGCCGGGTCGAAGGCGGGCACGAAGATAGACCAGTTCCTCAGGGACAATCCGGGGCTGACCAGAGAGGACGTGCTCTTCGCGAACAGGGTGGAGTCGTTCCTCAGGAAAAACCCCGGTATGAGGAGAGAAGATATTCTTGTTCGCTCCAGGACGGTTTCCGGAGTCGATCCGACGAAGCTCGGCCGCGACAGGGACGTCTATTTCCAGTTCGTGGACCGAAGAGGCAAGGTCCTCGGCGACGTCCATCACGATATCGCAGCGCCTATTTACAATCAGAAGCTCCAGGCCGCAACGGGGCTTTCGTCGAAGCAGCTCGACCACACCGTCACCAGCACGTGGCACCCGGACTCGTACAATCCGGGAAGAATGGCTTCGGACGGACCGCGCAGACAGCTCGTCGACGATATCGTGAAGGGCAGGGCGGCGGGAAAGCTGGCCCGCCCGCAGGACATCCGCGACACCGTCGCCGGGAAGGCCAAGGAGTGGTTCGACGACGCCAGACGTCTCGAAGCCGCGGGGAACCCGAGCGCAGCGGCCGAAGCGTACGCCGAAGGAATGCGCCAGTTGGGCAAGGCCTATGAGCGTCACGTGGCCCCCTTCCTGCGGACCCAGAACCTCGATCCTGCGGCGGCGCTGCCCCCCAGACTGAAGGCCGCGCTCGACATCTTCAAGAAGGTGGAGCAGGGGACCACGTCGGGAGCCTATACGCCGGAGCAGGGGCTCCGCGCCCTTCAGTCGCTGTCGTGCAGAACCCCCGGAGGAGGCAACATCCCGATGTCGCCCGACAAGGCGGCGGAGGACCTGGGCCTCTTCATCGAGATGATGAACAAGTGGATGATCCAAGGGCGGTAAGGAGCGTTCGCAGAAAAACATGAGCGCATAAGCGGATGAAGAGAGAGGGAAGGAACGGGCGGGAGGCCTGCGCCTTCCCTCTCTCCGCACTGTGCGGAAGGCACGAAAAGGAGGCGTTGATATGAAAATTCGTTACAAGATCGCCGTAGGAGGCTTTCAGCTTTTTGTCGCAGCGCTGATCTTCGCGGCGGAAAAAGGCTTTTCTTTCGCGGGATCGGTATTTCTCGTCGTGGGGGTGTTGATGCTCACAAGGCCCTACGCCGTGTTCGACGAAAGCCGGAGCGCGCTGACGTTCACGGCGCTTCTGGGGCCGCACTCGACGGAGAACGAGGCGTTTTTGGAGGGCGGCGAGATCATGCTGCTTCGCAAAGAGAAGAAACGCAAACTGCCGCGCGCGTTCGCCTGGTTCGCCAACGCCAAGGACTTCGAGGAGATGCGCGGAAAGCTGCGCGAATCGCCCCTTTCCGGTGCGGAGTGAGGAACGGGCGAACGGCGCCTCTCACGAAATCTTCGGGAGCGTGTTCAGGTCTTCGAGGCGCACTCCCGAGTGCCTGTCCTTGCGGGGGCGCCACTCCTTTTCCCCCAGCAGCGCCGCAGGCGCCAGCAGCCTGCGGCCGGCCTGCTCGTTCAGCCGGTCCGCCGCCCGGGAGAGGGCCGATCCCCTGTCGTCTCTTCCGCCGAAGAGGCGAAGCTGCACCGTGTCGGCGGAGGAGAGGCGTCCCAGCCCCACCTCCGCCTTTTCGTAGTCGCACCCGTCCTTGTAAATGGACGAAAGCGCTCCCGTCGCGGCCCTGATGAGGGCGATGTCGCTGTCGGTGGGCGTTTCCAGGACGACCTCCTCCCTGGCGCCGTAGAAGGGGCTCCGGAAGCGGCTGGTGGAGATGCTCACGGAGAGGCATCCCGCCAGGGAGCGCTGGGAGCGAAGCCGCCGCCCCGCAGTAAGGGCGAACTCCGTCACCGCCTCGGCGAGAGATTCCCGGCTCCGGACGGGAGTGGAGAAGGAGCGGGAGGAGTGTATGGACTTCTGGGGTTTTTCATATTCTTCTATGGGAAAGCAGCGTATCCCCCGCAGCTCCCACGCCGTCCGCAACCCCCGGACGCCGAGATACTTCTCCAGCCAGTCGTCGGGCGTGTCCCGCAGGCGAAGGGCCGTGGACACGCCCCGTCTGCGGAGGAAGTCGCTCCACTGCCGCCCGATCCCCCACACGTCCTCCACGGGAACATCCCGGAGAATGTCGTCCCATGCCTCTCCCGGCAGAAGGGCGAAGACCCCGCCCGTCTCCGGCCGCTTCTTGCCCCGTTCGGCGGCCAGCTTCGCCGCCGTCTTCGCGGGAGCGACGCCCACCGAGACGGGAATCCCCGTCTCTTTCAGCACGGCGGCCCGGAGTTCGCGCCCCCATTCGACCGGGCGTTCCCTTGCTGCGGGCGGAAGCTCCAGAAACGCCTCGTCCACGGAATAGACCTCGATGGACGGCGTGCTCCGCCGGAGGACCTCCATGACCCTGGCCGATATCTCCTCGTAGAGCTGAAAGTTGCTGGAAAACACCGCGCCCCCGCGCCGCTCCAGAAAGGCGCGCACCCGAAAGTAGGGCTCCCCCATTTTGATGCCAAGGGCCTTTGCCTCGTTGGAGCGGGAGATGATCACCCCGTCGTTGCTGGAGAGCACCACCACGGGACGCCCCTCAAGGTCGGGGCGGAAGAGCCGTTCGCACGAGACGAAGAAATTATTGCAGTCGCAGAGGGCGAGCAGCTCCTCGCAAGGCTTCAGGAAGGCTCCCGGATGACCCATGTCACCACCCCCCACACGCTGGACGAATCGAACGCGGAGCCCAATGTGGCGAGCCTGAGCCCCTTCTCCGTGGAGAGGACGGCCTTCTTCCCCTCCGAAGGGGGGAGCGAGCGGTCCACCACGAGGATGGAGTCGGGCCCGTCGGCGCACCGCAGAAGAAATGTGGAGGTCGGCCGGGGAAGCAGCATCTCCAGCAGGCGACCGGCCGCGCTGCCCTGAATCTCGTTGCTTCGCGTCATGTGAACGGCCATAGAATGCACTCTCCTTCAGACTGTTTTTGTGTATAATGATTACAGTGAGTCTTTGCGTGTCAGTATAATAATATACACATAGAAAGTCAATACCTTGTATAGATTTCTTAAAGTATCTATTTGAGAGCCTGTCGCGGAGGAAACGCTGGTTGAGAGTATTCACAGACGGAAGTGCGTTCCTAGAAGACATGACACGGGCAAGACTGTCGGGCGGATCATTGCGGTGTATAATTTCAAAAGCAGCGGCAGCGCTCCGATGTATCTGTTGCCGCCGGACATGAGAAAGCGGCTGCCGGAACATCATCGTGTCCTGTGTATGCGCCGGGGAGTTGAGGCGTGCCGATATGAAGGAAGGAAAGATTTTTTCCACTCACGAGGAGAGATGTCATGAAAAATATGATCGTGGTTGTATGTGCGCTCCTGGCGTTCGGAGCGTTTCTGGTTTCCGCCCGGCCTGCAAACGCAGGGGAACCTTCCGTTTCCGTGGATTACGAATACGGCGATCTGAAAGAGGTGATTGTCGGCCTGCCGTACGGCATGTCGCCGTCGCTGGAAGCCAAATGGTTTGCCGACGCGTTGAAAGTGCTGCCGGACGATGAGGCGGAGTACGCCCGGAAGACGGCGGGGATGCTCTGGACGGAGATGATCAATCCCGAAACGGGGAAAAGCGAGACGC
>ERZ1645192.2292-NODE-2292-length-15865-cov-6.026502_pt1 | contig 15865 bp, 13 predicted proteins | sample MGYA00575354_ERZ1645192 | MGnify/ENA primary metagenome ERZ1645192 (study PRJEB40844, sample SAMN11349763) | freshwater sediment metagenome | isolation source: river sediment | host: Sediment | place: India: Faizupur Khadar , New Delhi | collected 2017-02-21 ... | reverse complement strand
TTGATAACAGTGTTTTCATGACTTTGAAAATTTGGTTTCTGAGATAAGGATGCAGGGGTGTGGCGGATTCCATAAAAGTTCGGGAAGATTTTTCCCCCGGCCCCGGAGGGAGTTCTGTCGTTTCAGCCGGCCACGGGCGGACTCACCTGTCCCTATTGCCGGCTGCCCACCCCGGCTGAAAGGAATAACCGATTCTTTTCCGTCCGGGTCAAAACCGTGTGATTTTTGTAAGTTTATACTGTAATTGACAACTGCGGAAAAGGATTTGCATGCCATCCATTTTTATAAGGAGAAGTAAGAAACCGGGGAGTGACGATGAGCTTCTGGCGCGTTACCGCGAAGAGGGTGACATAGGGATCCTGGGGCAGCTGTATGAGCGATACATGCACCTTGTCTTCGGCGTATGCCTCAAATACCTGGAGGAAAGGGAGCAGGCCAAAGACGAGGTGATGAACATCTTCGAGAAGCTGGTGACGGCGGTGCCCGGGCAGGAGATTAATAACTTCAGGACCTGGCTCTACGTGGTGACAAAGAATCACTGCCTTATGCTGCTGAGGAGCAGGAAGAGCGAGGCGGCTCACTCCGAAGCAATGATGAATGACCCGGTGTTTTTTATGGAAAATCCTTCAGGGATGCATCCTGTACTTGACGACGGAGGACCGGATCTGGCGGCAGGTAAGATCCGGGGATTTGCTCCGGGGGAAAGCGGAGCGGCGGATACGGATGGAGGTTATACGGAGACTGACATGAAGAAGCTGGAGGAGTGCATAGAGAGACTCAGGGAGGAGCAGAGGAACTGCATCAGGCTCTTTTTTTACGAGGGTTGCAGTTACAGGCAGATCAGCGAAAAGCTGAGTATAGATGAGACGAAGGTTAAATCGTATATACAGAATGGGAAGAGAAATCTGAAGATATGTATAGAAAGTTTGAAGGTCTGAAGGTCTGAAAGCCTGAAGGTCTGGGGGTCTTGCAGTCTTACGGTCTTGCGGTCTTGCAGTCGTCGGGTACAACATCAGGAATATCTGGCTGCAGGAGGGCAGGACGGCATGACCGCAGGACAAAAAAAGAAGGATATGAAAAAAGATAAGAGGATATTAATCCCGCGGGATGAGTTCGAAGAGGAGGCCGGGGAGGGTCTCGGACAGCTCAGCCGCGAGGAGGCTGAAGCAGAGCTCGGTGAGCTGAAGGCACGGATGGAGCGGCGCATGCGCAGGCCCCGGGCCGTATGGCTGCCTGCCGCTGCCGCCGTGGTGATACTGGTTATCGCATCGGGTATTCTTGTGACAATGCTGAGAAAGGGATCGCCGTTTGACTCCAGGCTGGCACAAAGGGGAATGGCAATGGAAGAGGTCGGGCTTAAGGGAGATAAGGCACAAATGGCCACTACAGGAGCCGCTGTCTCAGACACAGCCCTGATCGCCATGGCTCAGCCGATAGAGAAAAAGGAGCGTGCGGCTTCAGCTCCTGTCATTGCCGGAATCAATGTGGCAGAAGAGGAGGCGACAGCGGCAGATGAGGTTTTTGCAGTTGTTGAAGAAGATGCCGGTGTGGTGAAGGTGGCTGAAGAGCCTGTCGTTGCCATGCAGGTTGCGGAGGCAGAGAAGGTTGAGGCGGTGCAGGCTGAGGAGGTGGTCGTGCAGGCGTTGCCACAGGCAAGGGCGGCTGCAATGAAGACAAAAGATGTTGCGGAGGCAAAGAAAGAGGCACAAGCTACCGATAAGGCAGCAGCCGGGGAGGGCCAGGCTATAATCCGGGAACCGGCTGCTCCTGTCGGCGGCTGGACAAAGTACATGGAGTGGGTGGTGCGCAATATCAGGTACCCTTCAGGGGTAGAACCCATAATGAGACAGGAGGTACAGGTCTCGTTCACCGTGCTGCCAGACAGTACTCTGTCAGACCTTGAGGTGGTGCGCTCACCCGGGGAACCTTTTACCACGGAGGCTTTCAGGCTGCTGCGGGTGGGGCCGAAGTGGGTGCCGGCTCAAGGTGACACCAGGGCGAAGAGTGAAAAGGTGGTGGTGACGTTCGTGTTTAAGTAAAGGGCTGAAGGTCGTTTGCAGTCCGAGGCCAGAGATTGCAATAAATTACGGGTGATTCAGTTTAGAATGTCATAAGGCTTCAGGCCCCTTGGACCTTCAGACCTTTGACCTTTTGACCTTCAGACATATTAGTACATTTGTGAAAATTTAAATAATGAACCTGTTAACTGGAAAACGTGTGCTGGTGACCGGCGGAGCCGGGTTTATCGGATCATCACTCTGTCATGACCTCCTGGAGCGCGGAAACGAGGTGATATGCCTTGATAACTTCGCCACGGGAAAGAGAGAAAACATAAAGGATCTTAAAGGCAATCCGAAGTTCAGGCTTGTTGAAGGTGATATCCGTGATCCGGAAACCTGTCAGAAGGCGGTGAAGGGAGCCGACGTGGTACTTCACCAGGCAGCTCTCGGCAGCGTACCGAGGAGCATTGCCGATCCGGCAACCACTAACGCCGTGAACATCAACGGCTTCCTGAACATGCTGATTGCCACCCGCGATGAGGGAATCAAGCGCTTCGTATATGCCTCAAGCTCATCGGTATACGGTGACTCGCCTGAACTGCCAAAGGTTGAGGAGCGTACCGGGAAAGTGCTTTCGCCGTATGCAGTCACCAAGCTGGTGAACGAGGAGTATGCCCGCATTTTCGGGAGCCTTTATGGCATGGAGACTATCGGGCTCCGCTACTTCAACGTGTTCGGCCGCAGGCAGGACCCGAACGGTCCGTATGCTGCCGTCATACCAAAGTTCACAATGGCATTCATGAAGCATGAGCCGCCCGTCATCAACGGCGACGGCAGCAACTCGCGCGATTTCACATATATTGACAACGTTGTGCTGGCCAATAACCTGGCAGCAACCGTGGAGAATCCTGCCGCGTTTAACCAGGCGTACAATGTTGCATGCGGTGATTCGGTGAACCTGAATGAGATGACCTCGCTGCTCAGAAACTACCTGGCAGAGAAAGATCAGGAGATTGCCGCGGTTGAACCGAAGCATGGCCCCAACCGGGCAGGAGACATACCTCACAGCATGGCCAGTGTGGCCAAAGCTGTAAAGCTGCTCGGGTACAGGCCTCAGGTACTTTTTGGCGAGGGGCTGAAACGTGCCGTGGAGTGGTATGTTGATAACCTTTAGCGCTGTTAACAGGCAGGTGAATCGTTCTTTCCTATATTTGTGCTTATTCGCATAAATGCGAAGGCTGTATTCAGCCTAAAAATCATATATACAGCACGTTAGACACAGACGCTGTGTGACTGACGAACCGGAGGATTATTAAATTCCGGGGGATGACATGTTACGCAGAGGGGAGAGTCATATCACAATCAGCACCAATTGGCCTCAAAAGGATTAAAGGAAAAGGCTGTCACCGGAATATTCTGGAGCTTTTCTGACAGCATGTCAACACAGCTGTCCCAGTTCATCGCAGGACTTATACTGGCGAGGATATTATCGCCTGAGGAGTTCGGGCTGGTAGGGATGATAACTGTATTTGTCTCCATCAGCCAGAGTCTTTCGGACGGTGGGTTCGGCGACGCTTTGATTCGCAAGAAAGACGCCTGTGAGGCTGATTACTCGACTGCTTTTTACTTCAATCTCATCGCCAGTGCCGTCATATTCACCCTGCTCTGGGTTACGGCACCGGCAGTGGCCAGCTTTTATGACCGTCCTGAGCTGGTTGACATAGAGAGGGTTCTCGGGATTACCATCCTGATAAATGCATTTGGCATCGTTCAGCGAACAAAGCTGACGAAGAATGTCAATTTCAGGATGCACATGAGGGTGAACCTGGCTGCATCGGTCATCTCAGGGGTAGCGGCCATTGTGATGGCTCTGACCGGATTCGGTGTATGGAGCCTTGTATGGAGGAGCATAATCAGGAGCATAATCAGTTCGGGCATGCTCTGGTATACAAACAGGTGGGTACCGCAGGCAAGGTTCAGCAGGGATTCATTCCGCCCGCTTTTCTCCTTCGGCTCCAGGCTCCTTCTGTCGAATCTCATAGACACGATTTACAATAATGTATTCCTTCTAATTATAGGTAAGTTTTACTCAGCTTCCCAGCTCGGGTTCTTTACGCGGGCCGATCAGTTCAGCCGTCTTGTATCAAAAAATCTGACGGGGACGGTCCAGCGGGTAAGCTACCCTGTCCTGAGCCAGGTGCAGGATGAGAATGAGCGGTTGAGGGAGGGCCACAGGAAGATCATCATGGCGACAATGTTCGTCACGTTTATACTGATGCTTGGCATGGCTGCCTTCTCCGAGTCGATGATAGTCACACTGATCGGAAAGAAATGGCTTCCGGCGGTGCAATATCTTCAGCTCCTGTGCCTCGCGGCAATACTTTATCCGTTGCATGCACTGACTGTCAACATATTGAATATCAAGGGCAGGACCGACCTGATCCTGAGGCTCGAGATAGTCAAGAAGTTACTGGCCGTACCGGTAATTGTCATCGGGATATATGCAGGCATCATGTGGCTTCTTGCAGGGATGGTGCTGCATTCACTGTTATGCTATTTCATTAATGCCTGGTATTCCGGACGCCTGATAGGATATCGTGTCAGGGATCAACTGGCAGATATTGTTCCTTCTTTTTTTGTTTCCCTGTTGGTCGCAGTTCCCGTATGGGCCATCCGGTTTGTTCCCGGATTACCTCAACCGGTAATACTTTTGCTGCAGATCCCGTTAATGCTGATCGTGACCTTGCTGCTTGCGAAGAAGCTCAAGCTGCAGGGCTACATTGAGATACGCAACATCATCTTGGGGAAAATGCCTGCACTGCAACGTTGGCTGTAAGAGACCTGATTGCCGGGCGGGATGTGCCGGAAATGCACAGTGCAGGCTGGTACCATGACAGGCCCGGGGCCGGACATAATGCATACCTAAACTGCCCTGCAGAGTAACAATCAGGTTTAATAAAAAACGATCATCAGTTACAGGCAATGAGCCATCCTGCAATAAGTGTGATAATACCCTTCTACAACGCTGCTCCATACCTGGGGCGGTGCCTGGAGTCCGTTATAAACCAGGATCTGGCCGGTTATCAGATAATCTGTGTCAACGACGGCAGCAGTGACGGGAGCCTGGCAATTGCTGAGGATTATGCCGCGAGACATGAAAACATCCGGATCATCAGCCAGGCGAACAGGGGGCTGAGCAATGCCCGCAACAGGGGCATGGAAGCAGCAGAGGGTGAGTTTATAATGTTTGCCGACGGGGATGACTACATTGGAAAGAACCTCTTGGGCATACTGTACCGCACATGCACCGAGAACCGGCTGGACATGCTTGACTTCAGGGTTAACATTGTCACTGAAGGAGGAATCTGCAGCATGTACCCGGAGGTATCCTCAACTACTGATGTAAAAGAAGGCCGGAGATATTTCACTGAATTCATTGCCAGGTTCGGTAAGCAGCCTTTTTTATCGGCCTGGTCGCACTTGTACAGGAGAGATTTCCTTTCTGAAAACGGACTGCAGTTCATTGACGGTCGCAAGTATGAGGACCTGGTCTTTACGGCAACAGCCTACCTGATGGCACGTGCTGTTATGTATATTGATCTGCCGGTCTACAATTACGTTAAGGTAGAGGGATCGATAACCACTTCCGGAATAACACCGGCACATATTTCCGATATGCAGTTCATGGCCCGGGAAATCAGTCTGCTGTCTCGGTCGGCCGGGATAAGGATACCGATGGATACCTTTTTTTCCGGAATCAGGAACCAGGTGATCACAGCAATGCAAAAAGGAAAATGGAGGGAATACAGAAACCTTTTTGACAGGAAACTGTTCAGGACCACAGAATTTAACCTGTACAGGCCGGCATTCAGGATGATCAGCCCCTTTGTACGGATGAGTTACTCCATCTTTATTCTGTATTGCAGGCTTACAATGGTTATGAAACAAATGAGGCAGAAAAGCGGTTTAAGGAGTTACAGAAACAAACAGAGATGAAAACAAGAATATTACTGGCCTTGCTGCTGGCTCTGCCGGCTATTGTATGGTCACAACCCGACACATATGGTCATGACAGCAACGGTCACCGCCATCACTCCAGGACAGATGAGAAGGTACAGCGACTCGACTCGGTGATCTACATTCTCAGGGACGGCCAGACGGGCCTGGATATTCCTGATTATGTGTTTGTCTACATGTATGGGAAGGGTAAGTACGATCCGCGTGAGGTAGTCAAGTATGGATTGTCTGAAAGAAACCTGATGAACAGGCAGCTCTATTCCTACAGCCGGGAAGGTTTCAGGACAAATTACCTGTACCAGGAATGGATTGAAGCTTCCTGGACTGACCGGATGCAGGTGGAATATACACCCAATGCTGATGGCAGGATTGACAGGGAGATCTTTTCCTCTCCTGCTGCCAACGGATCCTGGCAGCCCTACCAGAGGCATACCTACAGTTATGATCAGCTGGGAAGGACTACACTCTATCTCAGGAGCATGTATGATGCCGTGCGGGGGTGGTATGATTTCTCTGAAAACATCTGGACATACGGTGAAGAGGATATGCTTCTGCAAAGGGTTGAGAAGAGGGTTGCAGATGACTGGATCATCTGGACCGAGACCTACTACTACGGCGAAGGCGAAAAGCCAATCGAAAGAATCCGGCAGACAATGCGGTATGACCCCGTCTCAAGGACAACCAGGCTGACAAATGATACCCGCCATTTTTACTACTATGATGAATTCAGTGATCCGGTCGTGGCAGAGCAGTACCGGTGGCTGAACGGAGAGTGGAGTTATGTGGGGAAGAGTCTTTATTATTACTCATTCATTCCCGGCCGTAAGGTTACCCTGTGCCATAACGGACACACAATATATGTGGCTCCACAGGCTGTAAAGGCACATCTTGCCCATGGTGATTACCTGGGTTCGTGCGAATGCACAAAAGACAAGAAGGACTCTCATCGCGGCCATGGTCTGGTTATGCATGAAAAGTACGGGAAGGTTTTTCCCAACCCGGCATCAGGCCATTTCGAGCTTGTGCTCAAACCCGGACATCCCTTCATGACGGCAGAACTGGTATCGGCTGGTGGCAGTGTCGTGAGGTCGCAGGATATAAGGTCGCAGGAGAGGGTGATTTTTGATATTGGCGGGCTGATGAGCGGACAATACATTTTAATGCTTAAGGGCAGTTCGCTATCTGAAGAAACTGTAGTAATTATAAGATAAGTCTTTTCTGATGGCAATCAGGAGGTTGCTTGTAATCTCCCCTCTTTTTTCAGTCAATGCTCCCCAGCCGGCAAGGTTCAGGGAGCTTGTGCACCGCTGGTCAGACCGGTTTGAGGTGACCGTCGTGGCCTTTGATACCGGGGGCATTACACCTGCATATGCAGGAGGCGCAATCTTTTCACTCATGAAGTTCAGCGCTGCCGGAAAGCTGCTCATAGGGTCAAGACTAAAGAACCGGGAACGGGATCTCAAACAATTGCAGCAGGCCGGAAACAGTACCCCCGATGGCGGGATAAAGCTCAGGGGATTAATCAGGGGTTTGCTCAGGCGTATTCACATCAACCGTTTCTTTTTCCCCGATGTGTTCCTGGTTGAGTACTTTAACATAAAAAGGCATGTCATGGCACTGGCAGGGAGGGTTCAGCCGGAGGCGATAATAATCTCCGTGGCCCCTTTCACCCTGATGTTTCTTTCCGGTGCCCTGAAAAGAAGGTTTCCGCAATTGAAAGTAGTCATTGATGCCGGTGACCCATTTTATGGTGACAGTTCATCATACTCCCGCAGGCTGATTCACCGTCTCTTTGCAAAAAGGGTTGAACGGACAGGGCTTGCGAACGCTGACATGATCGTTGTTCCGACGATGATTATGAAGAAGCACTACCTGGCCTGTTACGGAGACGTTACGGATGAGAACAGGATAAGGATTATTGAGAACGGCATAAGTAAGCTGTTTACAGGGATAAAGACTGCCAGGACAGAACGGGTTGCCCCGTTCCGGATTGTATATGCGGGGCGGTTTTACAGGAAGATGAGGGATCCTTCAGAGCTTTACCGGGCAGTGCAGGAGTTTGCCCCCGGAGAGGTTCACCTGAAGGTCTTCGGGAACATTCAGGAAAAGTATCTTCCGGTGGCATCAGACAAAAGATTCACTGCTGGCGGTGCATTGAATGCCACTGACCTGGCACGGGAATACGGTGAGTCTGACCTTGTTGTTTACCTTGACAATGCCTATGGTGTGCAGGTTCCGGGCAAGGTTTACGAGGTGCTTGCAGTGAACAGGCCCGTGTTGTATATCTGTCGTGATGAAGACTCACCTTCCTATGAAATTGTGAACGGCAGCGACGGTATTTTCACCGTAACCAATGATTACCGGAGCATTGCTGCAGGCATTACCGCGGTAATGAAGGAGAGCGCAGGGCGCGATTACCTCCGGGGCTCTGAAAGATACACATTTGATTCACTTGCATTTTCTTATGGAATACTCCTGGAAGAGTTGATTTCCCGGATTTGAACAACCGGATGACATTATGCTGATCAGGCTTTTAATCTACCTTCTTTTTGCCATTGCCATAGTTCTCGTTTACAGGATGAAACGGGAGTTCATTTATTATGTCCCTATCTTCAACATACTGGCTGATGTATCCTTCAACTACTTCGATGCCTTTTCGGCTCCGACTATTCTGAGGGCGGTAGTACTGACGCTGTTTCTGGTTATGTTCTGGGAGCAACTGGTTAAGATGGACATAATGAGGGCGATGTACCTCTTCTTCTTTTACATCCTGATCATCCTGCTTTTTTCCGGGGAAATGCTGGTCTCATTCAAGACTGTGGCTCAAGTGATCCTTTCAATGTCTGTTTTTGTTGCCGGTTATAAATACATAACCAATTATGACCGGTACAGGAAACTGCTGGAGTCACTCAACTGGGTAATTGTTGCCGGTTTTGTTGCAGCTGCGGCAGGATATGTGTTTGATATCGGACGTACCCTGGAGTATACTGCCGGAACGCAATATGAGGGTGAGGCGGAGTTTATCGGGCTTTTGGGCAGCGGTGGCCTGTACGGGCCTGCAGTGGCTCTCGCTTTGCTCCCGGTGATAATGCAGAACAGGTACAGGAATATGCCACGGTGGGTTTTGTGGGCAGTATCTGCCGGGCTGTACATATTCATCATACTGAATGTCAGGCGTACGGCAATCATGATCCCGATCATTGGGTTTGTCTCCAGTCTCCTGTTTTACCGCAGGCAAACAAAGGTGCTCAGGTATCTTTTCCTTTTTGCAGTCACCCTTGCATTGCTTGCTCCCGTTTACAGGCCCCTGCTCGAAAAGAGGGTGGCTGCACGGGCTGAACTGGGACGCTTTGAGAAGGGTTTCATTCAGACTGAATCGAGGTATACTGAGAACCTCGAGATGCTCAGAAAGATCAGGGAGTTTGATGATCCGCTGGCAATAATTACCGGCATTGGCAATAACATCTTTGCAGAGCATATTGAACAGGGAAAGATCGTACGCAGGATGTATCACTCAGACACTGCAAAACTCGTATACGGTACAGGCCTGATCGGCCTGTTAATCTATCTCGTTATTTACGGCCAGATGCTGGTTCTGATCCTGAGAATTCCCAGAGCCAGGATACTCAATGAGTACAGGTCTGCTGCCCTTACTCTCTGGATTATCTCTGTTTTTGTATCTTTTAACGGGAGCATTACCCTTGTAACCTTCCGGACCATGAGTTTCCTGCTGATGGGGTCTTTCATCGGGATGGCAAACGCTGTAATCAAAAGCCATGGAGCTGTTCTTGCTGTTAAGAGGCAAAAGGGAAAGCCAGCCTGACCTTCCTGTCACAATCCGCGAGGAGTTTTTTGACCCTGACTGCATGGTCAGGGATGAGGGAGGTTACAGGCTCTTCCTGAACAAAAAAACACTTGCAGCCTCATGCGTTCAGTACACCGGGCTGAATGGTTCAGCATATGGAACGGGAACATTCACCTACATGCGGGGAAATCCTGAAGAGAGTCTCAGGTCACTGGTTTCCGATTTCGGGGAAGGCCGGTTTGACCATGATTCAATGCTGGGGCATTACTTCATATTCCTCTTCCTTCCGGCAGGTATAAAGATCCTTACCGACGGAGCAAGCCTGGTGAAGGCCTGGCATGACGAAGAGGGATCATTTCTCACCTCTTCCCTGCTCCTGGCTGCAAAGCTCCGGGGAAGACCCGTTCTGAACCGTGAAGCCGCTGTAGAGAACCTCGTGACAGGCGGAATCACCGGTAATGAAACGCTCCTTACCGGCATCAGGTTGTTCTCCCGTGATTCCATGGGGCTCTTCAGCGACATAGAGTTTATCTTTCCCTCCACGGAGAGAGCTGTCCGGGGCACTGGTTCATTTAAAGAAGCCCTCAGCATCCAGGCGGAGCTTCTTGCAGGTTATTTCAGCTCATGGCGCGGGCTGGCCGCCTCATGCGGTACTGATATCGGCCTCACGGGAGGCTATGACAGCAGGCTGGTGCTTGCCTGTGCCCGGAATCATTTTGATGACCTCCAGGTGCATAGCCACTTCAGGCCGGCAGGATCAGAGGAATGGAGAATTGCCCGGATGATAGCTGACGGAGAAGGTCTCAGGTTCGTCTCTCCTGAAGTCACTCCTCCTGAAGAGATGGATGATGAAAAACTGGAAAGAGTACTGGAGGGATCCTTCAGGTTCAATGACGGCAACATCAGCCTGCACTGCAACTGGATGGAAGAGTACAACACCCCTGAATACAGGATATCGGTGCTGGGTGAGCGGTGCCTGGGGGTCAGCGGCATAGGAGGTGAGCAGTACCGCAACCAGGACAGGCTTTACCTCAAGCCGTGGATCTTCAGTCAATGGCTCAGGTACTCATGGATGCGAAGGGTATCCGGCAAGGCCTTCATGAGCAAAAGTGATGAAGACCTGATAATTGACAGGATGCGGAAAAAGATCTGTTCTGCACTGGGATTCAGCCAGGGGAAGATTTTCATAAATTTATATGATCTGAAAAGGATACAGAACGAGGTGTTTATTCCGGCTTACCGTGGTGCCCGTACCGATGCGGAAAACAGGCTCTCCTGGTACCTGAGTCCGCTGGCAGATGCAAGGATCTCCGCTGCTGCCTACGGAATCATTATGTTCCTGAGAGACTCAAAGAGATTCGAGGGTGATCTCATCCGGATGATCTCCCCTGCTCTTGCTACCTACCCGACTGATTACGGGTACGATCTTGTCAGGGGTGAACCGAACCCGGTACGGATGCTGAACTCAGCTTTTGAGAACCTCCTGCCAGCTTCACTGAAATGGGTTCTCAGGGAGAAGGCCAGGTCCGGAAGGAAAGCCGGCGGAGTACCGGAAAAGATCAGCTCCTCGCTGTTGCTGGCAGGTTGTATTCAGAACGTTGCTGACGCCGGGCTGCCTGTCTCCCTTCCTTCCCTCCTGGCCAGGGAGAGTACCGCCCACATGGTTGTGTCGCTCGGATATTTTCTTGAAAAAATAAAACCTTCAACCGGGTCATGAACAGGATAAGGAGACTGCTTGTCAGCCTTAACAACCGAAGAATAAGGCGCTTGCTTCGTAATAAGATCAGAAAGATAAGAAAGGGTATTACAGCCACCATCACCGATGCTCCGGAACCTGGAACTGAGCTGAGGGAGAAGCACATTCAGCTCTGGAAGGGGCTGGCACGAAAGGTAAACACAGATTGGCTTGAGGTCTACACGGCTGTCTTGGGCAGACCTGACTTCCGCTATGTGCCTGAGAATATTTATTATACAGAAATTGAGCCGAGGCTGAACAACAAACTCTTTTCCAAGGCATGGACCGATAAGAACAGTTATGAACTGTTCCTCGGGGCCGGGGTGAAGCGGCCGGAGGTTGTGCTCAGGTGTATCAACGGTGTTCTCTATACCCCTGATTTCCTGCCGGCTGGCCGGCCTGAAGAGTTCCCGGGTTTTCCGCCGGACTTCAACGACAGGAAACTTGTAATCAAGCCTACAATGGATTCGGGCGGGGGCAAAGCGGTAAGGATTATGCGACCAAAAGGTCCGGAGCCTGTGTCTGGAATGAATGATCCGATCCCGGGACTAAAAGCCGTGGATAAGGGTGTTGAGATTGATCCGCCGGTTAACGGTGTTACAACCCTCAGGGAGCTCTTCGCTCTTTACGGCGGAAACTTCATCATCCAGAAGCATATTTCCCAGCATCCCTGGTTTGCGCGCTTCAATGAAAGCTCCCTCAACACTATAAGGGTTCTCACTTACAGGAGCATAAAAGACGAAAAGGTTCATGTTCTTCACCGGTTGCTCAGGGCCGGGCGGCCCGGTTCAGTGGTTGACAACCAGGCTTCAGGCGGCATCGCCTGCGGTGTCGATGACACCGGGCGGCTGATGCCTTTCGCGATCGATAAAGCCGGTAAGCACCATAGCGGAACACAAAGCCTAATTTTCAGCGAAGGCGGAGATGTGCCTTTCATGGATGAGATCACTGCTGCCGCAAAGCAGGTGGCAGCATGTTACAGGTATTCGAGGCTGCTGGGTCTCGACTTCGCCGTGGATATAAACGGTGAAGTAGTTCTTATTGAGGTAAATGATTCCAACAATGAGATCAATTTTTTCCAGATGTCATCAGGTCCGTTGTTTGGTCCCTTTACAGAAGAAGTGGCTGAAGCCTGCAAGAGCCTCCCGCGCTCTTTTGTCATCGACTATATAATCTGACAATGAAGAAGATATTTTTCATAACTGATTACAAGGGCTATTTCGGATCGAAGTATCATTCAACACCTTATCGTGGAGGGATGGATCATGACATCCTTTTGCACCATATGGCTGAAAGGGGCTACGAGGCTGTCTTCGTGAAGCCCCTGAAGGAGGAGATTGAGAAGCATGACTTCACCGCCGGGATCGTTGTTTTCGGATCACACCAGGACCAGGGCCTGCATTACAAGAGGTACCTTGAGGACCTGGCGGTGGCACTTGATGCTGCCGGGCTCACCGTATGTCCTTCTCCCCTGCTGATCCGTGCCCATGAGAACAAGGTTTTCTTCGAGATGATGCGCCAGACATCAGGAATACAGGAGATACGGAAGCCCCGGTCATGGTGGTACGGCAGCCTGGATGAGTTCATGGCTGCCGCTGCCGGACTTCCTTACCCGGTACTGATCAAACGCCCTGAGGGGTCAATGAGCCGTGGCGTTTCACTGGCCAGGTCGGAAAATGAAGCGAAGAAAATAACGCGCAGGGTGATGAAGACCCCCTTCCTGAGGGGAAAGCTTCGTGATACGGTCAGGCGTTTCAGGCACAGTAATTATGTAGCAGAGTCATGGCACAGAGGTAAGGTAGTGGTTCAGGAGTTCATCCCGGGGCTGAAGAACGATTATAAAATTCTTGTTTTCGGCGCAAAATATTATGTCCTGTACCGCAAGGTAAAGGAGGGCGATTTCAGGGCGAGCGGTCAGGGGCTGCTGGAGTACCGCAGGGAGTTTCCGGAGGGGCTGCTCGATTTCGCCGAGAAATGTTTCGGCGCCTTCAGGGCTCCACAGGCATCACTGGATATTGGCTATGACGGCTCGCGATACTATCTCTTCGAGGCTCAGTACGTGTGTTTCGGTACATATACCATCGAGAACTCTTCGTTCTACTTCACAAGAAATGAGGAAGGATGGACCTGCGTTGATGGCAGTTCGTGCTTGGAGGAGGAGTATGCTGAAAGCCTTGCACGCTTCCTGGCACTATGAGGGTACTGTTTTTATACAGGGGCAAAAATGAAGCTGGCGACAACCGTGTTGTTGTTACGCAGGGTAAATCACTTGAGGCAGCGGGAGTTGAAATCGAATACTTTCCGCTGACAGGCAGGGGGCCCGGCACTTATTTCCGGGCGCTTTCTGCAATAAGGAAGAGGCTGAGATCCTCGGAAGCTGATCTTATCCATGCACATTACGGCTTTTCGGGATTTGCTGCATGGATGGCTTCAGGCCGGCGGCCGGTCATTGTTTCATTCATGGGAAGTGACCTCCTCGGGTCACACTCCCGTGGAGGAGGAAAAACCCCGGGAAGTTGGCTGATGAGCCAGTTAAACATCCTGCTTGCACGCTTCTGTTATTCGCTTTCGATAGTCAAGTCAGCCGGGATGCAGAAGCGGCTGCTTAAAAACACACCCTCTGCAGTCATACCCAACGGTGTTGACCTGGATATTTTCAAGCCTGTTGACAGGCTGGAGGCTCGCCGCCTGCTGAATCTTGACCGTGACGAATTCATTGTACTTTTTCCTGCCATACGGAACAACCCGGAAAAGAACTTTACCCTGGCCTCTGAGGCAGCAGGCAGTCTGGAAGAGAAGGGATTCAGGCTACTGGAGGTAAACAGTGCAGGACGGGAGGAAATGAGCATGCTTTTCAATGCGGCCGACATGCTGCTGGTCACCTCATTCCACGAAGGCTCACCGAACGTGGTAAAAGAGGCCATGGCCTGCGGCTGCCCTGTGGTCTCCACCGCCGTGGGAGACATACCCTGGCTCTTCGGAGATGCTCCGGGTCATTATCTCCCGGGGTTTGATGCCCGGGAGGTGTCTGCTGCAATCCAGGCTGCCGCGAAATTCAGAAGGGATTCCCGGTTTACAGCGGGTCGTGAGAGGATAATGGAGACAGGCCTTGACTCTGTCACCATCGCCGGGATAATTATGAGTCATTATTCCCGTTTGACAGCTAAGGAAGATTAGGAACAGATGACCGGACGGTTTACCAGGGTAACAGCTGACCCTTCAGCAGTTCAGAGATCCGCATGGGAGGCGTGGGTGCTCAATCATCCCGGCGGGACCGTTTTCCACCTGCCGGGGATGTATGAGACGTACCTGCATACTTTTAACTGGGAGCCGTTGTTACTGCTTGCCCTGGATGAAGATTCCGGGATGAAAGGGGTGTTGCTGGCTGTAATTCAGAGAGAGCAGGGCTTATTAAAGCGTCGTCTCACTTCAAGGTCGGTAATCTTCGGTGGGGCCGTCGGAGATGATAACCTGACAATACTGTCGCTGCTGAAACGGTACGTGGAGGAGATCAGGGGCAGGGCCATATATACCCAGGTCAGGAATTTCACAGATCCGGGGGAAGAGGTTAAAAGCGTGTACCGTGAAGCAGGCTTTACTTTTGAGGAGCATCTGAACATCAGGGTTGATTTGGCGATGCCTGAGCCCGAATTCTGGAAAGGGATAAAACAGAACAGGAAGGCGGGGATCAACAAGGCAAAGAAACAGGGATTCTCCTTCAGGGTCACCACTGATGATGCTGTCATCGAACAGTTTTACCGGCTGCTAGGATCAACCTACAGCCGCACGGGTCTGCCTTATCCTGACATCAGCTTTTTCTGGGCTCTGTCTGAGCACCTTCACGGCGAGCTGAGATGGTTCATTCTTGAAAAAGACGGAAAGCCTGGTATCATCCTGGCAGCTTTTGTATCAAAAAACACACTCTGGATCTTCTATCCGGGCATTAACCAGTCGCATTCCTTCCTGCAACTGAGGCCCGTAGACCTCTTTTACTGGGAGGTCATGCGGTGGGGTATGGCCAATGGAGTCACTGTCCTTGACTGGATGGGTGCAGGAAGGCCTGATAAAGAGTATGGTGTAAGGTATTTCAAACAGCAATACGGCGGCGATCTTATCAGTGCAGGACGGTTCCAGGCAGTACACAGGCCGCTGCTGATGCTTATAGGAAAAACGGGTGTCTCACTTCTGAAACTAAAAGGGAAAAAACAATGAAAATCCTGATTGACATAGGTCATCCGGCGCACGTTCATCTCTACAGGAACTTTTACCGGGAGATGAAGGACCGGGGTCATTCACTTTATGTGACTG
>ERZ1645192.2290-NODE-2290-length-15879-cov-7.347194_pt1 | contig 15879 bp, 14 predicted proteins | sample MGYA00575354_ERZ1645192 | MGnify/ENA primary metagenome ERZ1645192 (study PRJEB40844, sample SAMN11349763) | freshwater sediment metagenome | isolation source: river sediment | host: Sediment | place: India: Faizupur Khadar , New Delhi | collected 2017-02-21 ... | reverse complement strand
TCAACCTCATTTCCTGTCCGACATGCGGGAGAAAACGCCTTGACGTCCGTCTGATTCTCCCGATTCTCGAGCCGTACTTCTCACTCTTGCCTGACGGAACGGAACTGGCGGTCATGGGATGCGAGGTGAACGGCCCCCGCGAAGCAGCACACGCAGATATCGGGATTGCAGGGTCGCAGGGCGGCGTGGTAGTCTTTTCCAAAGGGAAGCGCATAGGCGGGTGCGCTTTTGAGGATATTCCGACGTATATTCCCGTCCTTTTTCGCGCTTTTTCCGAAGGATGCGCAACGAAATGCGATTGATCCACAGCCGATTACCTGAAAGGAGAGATAATTCATGCCGGTCAATCTGAAAGGGCGAAGTTTTCTCACGCTGAAGGATTTCTCGAAAGAAGAAATACTCTATATGCTTGATCTGGCCGATGATCTCAAGGCCAAAAAGAGAGCAGGAATCCGCGGAAACAGCCTTCAGGGCAAGAATATCGCACTGATCTTCGAAAAGGCCTCGACGCGCACGCGATGCGCCTTTACTGTGGCCTGCATCGACGAGGGCGGGCATCCGGAGTTCCTTGGAAAAAACGATATTCACCTCGGCGCCAAAGAAGATCTCAAGGATACCGCGCGTGTCCTTGGGCGCATGTTCGACGGCATCCAGTATCGCGGGTTTCTTCAGTCAGTCGTCGAAGGCCTTGCGACGCATTCCGGGGTGCCGGTGTGGAACGGACTGACCGATGTGGACCACCCGACCCAGGTGCTTGCGGATTTTATGACGCTCCGTGAGAATTTCGGGAAGAACCTGAAGGGCCTTCGTCTGGCATACATCGGAGATGGCCGCAACAACATGTCGAACGCGCTTATGATCGGTTGCTCGAAGCTTGGCCTTCATTATTCCGTGGGAACGCCCGAGAGTCTTTGGCCCGCTTCCGAACTTCTGAACGAGTGCCGTGAAGAGGCAAAAAAGACGGGCGGCAGTGTGGAGGTCTATCGGAATCCCGAAGATGCCGTCAAAGGCGCCGATGCGCTGTACACCGACGTATGGGTTTCCATGGGAGAGGAATCGAAGAAGGCGGAACGCGAATCGCTTCTTCGTCCGTATCAGATAAACGCGGCGCTCATGAAAGCGACGGGAAAGGCGGAGACGATTTTCCTGCACTGTCTTCCTGCCGTCAAAGGACAGGAAGTGACGGAAGACGTATTCGAATCGCCGATGTCCAAGGTTTTCGACGAAGCAGAAAATCGTATGCACACCATAAAGGCCGTCATGGTCGCGACGCTGGGATCGTAGGAGCGACCGGGAGGAGCGGTGGGTTTTGGAAAAAAATGCGAGAAAGTTTCGATGCGCCGAATGCGGGTTTGAATTCTTTCAGACACCGGAGAGCAACGAACTGCGCTGTCCTGAATGCAGGGGAAAAACGCTGATCCTTCTCGAAGGAGAGCCAATCGGCAAGAAGCGGTGCAGCGGGAACTGTTCTTCCGGGTGTTCTTGTTGTCACTGAACTACAGGAGGGGCGATTCGCCCCTCCTGTAGTCTTATACGACCGTCGTGATAACCGGTCGAATGGCGAAAACGCCTTTCAATGCGGTGAGTCTGTTCAAAAAACTACGGATCCGATCGGGCTCGCCGTGGATCGCTATGAGTTCCAGACAGTGGTCATTATCGATATGGACATGGGTCGTGCACAGGATGACATCCAGAAAATCATGCTGTAACTCGTTCAAATCCTCGGACGTATCATGCCTGTGGTGATCGAACAGCAGCGTCACTGACCCATATACTCTTCCTGTTCCTTCTTCCCACTGGTCTGCGCTGATATATTGGCGGATAAGGCGCCGGAGCGCGTCCGAACGGTTGGGAAAACCTGATTGTTCGATCCTTCCGTCAAAAGACGCCAACATCTGTTCCGGAATCGAAACACCGAATCGTACAAGTTTTTCCACCGGATCCACCTCGTCTGTTCAGGATTGTCTGCGCTCCATTATACTCAGGAAAGTTCCCGCTCTTCCACATTTCCTCGACCATGAGGGATCGGAGTTGGAAGAACGCGAGCGTGTGCTAGAATGTTCCTGCTGAAAGAAGGGAGAAGAACGCATGGGTGCGGCTTTCCGCGATCCGGAGCTTCTCGTAAAACGGATCATTTCGTGGATTCAATCGGAGCTCAGAAGAGCGGATGCGAAGGATGCGGTTTTCGGGAGCCGACTCTGCGGTTACAGCGGCGCTTCTCCTGCGAAAGCCGGGTTCCGTCGATGTTCCTTGCTATGCCGTGCGAAAGCGTCTCTCAGGGTATGCATGATCGAAAGTCATTCTCCGGGCGGGACGAACAGACGAAACGAAACTGGATGTCAGGTATGAGAAACCGGATCGTTTTTTTGCCGGATTTCGTGTGCCCGCATCCATGAAATTCGTAACAGAGGCTGCTGAGTGCTTCCTCGAAACACAAGCAACGCATGCCGCCGGTATGCGTGATTGATCCTGAATACGAGGTGAGGACGGATGTCCGGACATTCGAAGTGGGCGAACATCAAGCACAGAAAGGCGTCACAGGACGCAAAACGAGGGAATCTGTTCCAGAAACTGGTTAAGGCGGTCATCATCGCTGCAAAGGAAGGCGGCGGCGATCCCGGAATGAACATCCGCCTCAAGGCAGCAATAGACCGCGCGAAGCAGGCAAGCGTTCCGAATGACAACATCATCAGGGGCATCAAGCGGGGAACCGGCGAAATCGAAGGAGCCGCCTACGAGGAATTCACGTACGAAGCGTATGGCCCGAATGGCGTCGCCATCCTCCTCGAAATACTGACCGACAATAAAAACCGAACCGCTTCCGAGATACGCGCGCTGCTGACTCGAAATGGCGGCGCCCTCGGTGAAGCAGGAAGCGTTGCATGGATGTTCGAAAGAAAGGGAATCATCGAAGTGGTCGGAGAAAAACTTGATGAAGAGACACTCATGATGTCAGCCATCGACTCCGGAGCGGAAGACATAGAGAAATCCGGAAACGGCTTCATAGTGACCACCGATTCGGCAATCGTCCTTCAGGTTCGGGAAGGGCTCGAGAAGGCCGGATACACCATCGAGAGGGCCGAATCCACTATGATTCCGAAGACGAGCATTGATATCCCGAACAAGGAAAAAGCTCAAAAGATGTTGCATCTCATGGAAATACTTGAAGAACACGACGACGTGCAGAATGTTTACGCCAATTTCGATATTTCCGATGAACTGATGGCGGAACTCGAAGACTGACGGTGACAGCGTCGCGCAGTTTCGGCATTGACCCCGGACTGGGACGACTCGGATTCGGGGTTGTTGAGCGCAACGGCGGCGTTTTGAAGGTGCTGGATTTCGGGTGCATCGAAACGCCGCCTCGTGTTGATATACCGAAACGACTGCTCCTGCTTTACGAACGCCTGGAAGAAAGGATCGTCTTCCACGCACCCGATTTTCTCTGCGTCGAACGTCTTTTCTTCGGAAAAAACATCACCACGGCCGAATATGTTTTTCAGGCGCGCGGGATTGTTCTGTTGTTGGCTGCGCAAAAAAGAATCCCCGTTTATGAGCCGAAACCGTCCCAGATAAAATCGGTCGTCTGCGGGTACGGAAACGCGGAAAAAGCGCAAGTCCAGAAGATGGTGCAACGCCTTCTCTCGCTTGACGTTCTCCCGAAACCCGACGATGCGGCCGATGCGCTTGCGGCCGCTCTGACCGGTCTGTTGCTTCAAAAGACATCATCTCTTCTGCCGAGGGAAGGAGGCGTTTCATGATCCGTTTCCTGAGGGGCATAGTGGTTCATGTATCCGATACGACCGTCGTCATTGACGTCGGAGGAATCGGGTTTGAGGTTTTATGTTCCGCAACGGTCCTGCGAAATAGCGTCGTCGGAGATGAGAGGACGCTGTCCTGCATTCTCGTTCAGAACGAAACAGGGTCGCTTTTCTTCGGTTTCGGGGACGAAACGGAGCGTCGCATGTTTCAGGAGTTACTCGCGACGAAGGGGATCGGCGGCAAAATGGCGATCGGAATACTCCGTATTCTCTCGATACGGGATATCCTGACAGCGGTCTCTCTCGCACAGGACCACATATTCACGCAGGTTCCGGGCATCGGGAAACGAACTGCGGAGCGCCTTTGCTTCGAATTGAAAAACAGGCTCGAAAAGAACGGATGGTCCTTTTCTTCCAGTGAACCGTCGCTGCATCATTCGGATCTCACTCTCGGACGAATACGCGAAGCGCTCGTTTCGCTCGGTTTTTCACAACCGGACATCTCTTCGACCCTCGTACGCCTGTCACAGCGCATAGCTTCAGAGGGGGAGTTGAAGGAGGAGGATCTTCTTCGTATGGCTCTCAGGGAGTTGCAGAAAAAAACGGGGGTGCGTGAAGCATGACGGCTCCGAAAAACCGTTTTTCCGATCCGGAAGCCGATTCCGCCGTTGAAAACGAAATTGAGGGGTGTCTTCGTCCCGGTGCGCTCGATGATTTTATCGGCCAGGAACGGCTCAAGGAAAAGCTGCGAATCTATATCTCGGCCGCGAAGCTTCGAAAAGAGTCTCTGGATCATACGCTCTTTTTCGGGCCCCCCGGGCTCGGAAAAACCACGCTTGCCGGCATCATCGCCAGGGAAATGGAAGGCCAGCTTCGGATCACCACAGGTCCCGCGATAGAACGTTCCGGCGATCTCGCTGCGCTTCTCTCCAATCTGGAAACCAACGATGTCCTTTTCATCGATGAAATACACCGTCTTCCTGCGGCGGTCGAAGAAATCCTTTACCCCGCTATGGAAGACTATTCGTTGCACATCATCATGGGAAAGGGGGCCCTTGCGAACTCAATCTGCCTCTCTCTTCCCAGATTCACGCTCGTCGGCGCGACAACGCGGCTCGGCCTTCTCACGTCCCCGCTTCGCGCCCGATTCGGTATTGTCGAGCAGCTTTCGCTCTATTCGACGCAGGAGCTGTCCGCTATCGTTCAACGCGGCGCCCATGTTCTCGGCGTTCCGATAACCGATGACGCAGCCGTCGCCATTTCGGATCGCTCCCGGGGAACGCCGAGGGTCGCGTTACGTCTCCTCCGGAGAGTCCGTGATGTCGCAGAGGTCAAGGGGTCGCTTCCGGTAGACAGGAATATGGCGCACATTGCACTCGACATGCTTGGACTTGATATGCTCGGCCTCGATGACGGAGACAGACGTATTCTGAAAGTCATCGTCGAACTATTCGACGGAGGTCCCGTCGGACTCTCCACGATCGCCGCCGCCATCAATGAAGAAGCCCAGACTATCGAAGACATCTACGAACCGTATCTCATCCAGCAGGGGTTTCTGGAAAGAACCGCGAGAGGACGACGCGCGACGAAAATCGCGTATGACTATCTCAAGGTTCCCTACCCGCGGTGGAAAACGGAGGAATTGCATCTCTTTCCTTCCGCTGACGAGACGTCTCTTTCGGAAACGTAACGAACAGTCAATCGTGAAAAACCGCCGTCCATGTATTCGAACGGATCATTCCCGACACGATCGTGGTTTTTTCGAGAAGAATCCCGCGGTTTTTCCAAGATAAGCGGCATACTATTAACAGGTATATTTTAGTATTATATCGTATAGTGCTTCGTTAATTCAAATATACAATTCTGGAGGGTATTGCATGAATCGGTTTTTCCCACGTACATTCTTCTGCCTTTCGATATCGCTCCTGTTTTTCGTTTTTCCGTTCCCCTCCGAAGCGCTGACAGTCCGGGTCCTTCTCGAAAGCGGCGTCTCCTCGGCTACGGTCTCTTCCGCCCATTCGATTTCTCTTCACGATGCGTCCGGCAGGAAAACAACCCATGGCGGAGCCGTCCGCCTTTCCATGAGTTCCGCAAGATCCGTTCTTGTCGATGGCAAACCGCGAACGCTGCCCATAACACTCGCGTCTTCCGCCCCTCTGGCGTTCGGCAAGACCCGCTTTCGGGGAAATATCAGAATCGCCGGAGCGCCCGGCGGACTGGCCCTAATCAACGTTGTGGATAGCGAGACCTATCTCCGCGGAGTTCTCAAAATGGAGGCGAACCCGGCCTGGCCGAGCGAAGCGCTGAAAGCGCAGGCCATTGTTTCGAGAACCTACGCGCTGCGCAGAGTCTCCGGATCACGCGGACGCGAATACGACGTTTCGGATTCGGTCGAATCACAGGTATACAGAGGCGTCAACGCCGAAGATCCGCGTTGCGACGCCGCCATCAGAAGCACTCAAGGCATGGTGCTCAGTTACGGCGGAACGATCGCGTTCACTCCGTTCCATTCCGACAGCGGCGGAAACACCGCGGACATACGGGATGTATGGGGCGGCTCGTATCCGTATCTTTCCGGTTCGAAGGAGCCCGTATCCTACGCTTCCCCGAATTCGACCTGGAAACGCCAACTGTCCGCTTCGGAGATTGAATCAATTCTGTTACGTTTGAAGAAATCCGTCGGGCGGGTCTCCAATTTGTCCGTTCAAGCTTCTGACAGAGCCGGCCGCGCCGTTACGCTGCTCGTTTCCGGATCGGGCGGCCGCGCTTCCGTCAAGGCGCATGACTTTAGAATGGCTGCGGGACCGTCCGTCATTAAGAGCACTCTGTTCACCGTTACGCCGAACGGTTCGTCCGCTGTCGCATCCGCGGGGCCGACATCGAAATCGAAGCCGGAGGATATAGTCGCGAACAGGCAGACTTCCGCAAAAACCCGTTCGATCCCGCTTTCTGCAACACCGATGTCCTTTCGGGAAGAACAGGCTCTGATGACGCTCACGGAACAGGGAGCATTTTCTACGGAAGAACTTCTCGATATGCTGAAGCGACCGGAGACACGAAAGGGATATCTGATCGAAGCGATCAATCGCTCAAAGGACTCGAATAGACCTCGGGTCGTTCCTTCGGCGGAACCGAATACGGCGTCGGGCGGCGGACAATCGTTCCTTTTCGCGGGGAAAGGCTGGGGGCACGGAGTCGGCATGTCTCAATGGGGGGCCAAAGCCATGGCGGAGGCAGGCTGGTCCCATAAAGAAATCCTTCGGCACTATTTCCCCGGAACGGAGCTGACGCGAAGATAGATACGCTTTTGAACGCCGACTTGCTTCAAACAGACGCATATGACTACGATCTCCCTGAAGAGCTCATCGCACAGAATCCGGCGGATCCAAGAGATTCGTCGCGCCTACTGGTTCTCCGGCGGGGCTTTGAGAGTTTCGAACATCGTCGTTTCAGGGATTTGACCGATCTGTTGCGACCTGAGGATCTTCTCGTTCTGAACGATACCCGCGTTCTACCGGCCCGCCTTCATGGACGAAAGGACCCCGGCTCCGCGAGAGTCGAAATTTTGCTCCTTCGACCGGAAGGACCATCGTTTCGGCAGTGGCAGGCGCTCGTGCGTCCTGCCAAAAGACTGCATTCCGGAATGCGGGTGATCCTTGGCGACGGAACGGCTCTTTCCGTGCTCGATGCGTTGGATGAAGGCATCCGTATGCTGCGCTTCCCCGAAGAAATCGACGTCCTGAGATTGCTTGATGAAATCGGCGACGTTCCTTTGCCTCCCTACATAACCGATTCGTCGGCGCCGAGAGAGGCCTATCAGACCATCTTCGCCAGAGAGACAGGTTCCTGCGCGGCGCCGACGGCGAGTCTCCATTTTTCCGAAGCGCTCCTCGAATCGATTCGATCGAAGGGTATTCCGATTTCGTGGGTGACGCTTCATGTCGGGCTCGGCACCTTTCGTCCCGTATCGGTTCCGGACATACGCGACCACCACATGCATTCGGAATTTTGCCTTCTGCCGCACGAAACAGCCGCGGCGGTACGCGAGTGTCGGAGACGCGGAGGTCGCGTCATAGCAGCCGGAACCACCGTAGCGCGAACGCTGGAGAGTTTTGCCGAAGACAATTCGCTCCTGGAAGGAACGCGCGATACGTCCCTGTTCATATATCCCGGGTTTCGGTTCCGGGTGGTCGACGGGCTCATCACGAATTTTCACTTGCCGAAAAGCACGCTCCTGATGCTCGTTTGTGCGTTCGGCGGGTACAATAGAGTGATGCAGGCGTACCGTGAAGCCGTCTCAATGCGATATCGTTTCTTCTCATTCGGAGACGCGATGGTTCTCCTTTGAAGACGCGAAAGGTGGTGTTCCCATGTGGGTATGGAAATGCGTCACCCCACACCCTCCAATAATCGTACCTGAGGTCGGAAAGGGAAACGAAGCCGCAGCCGCAAACACCGTAACAGCCATGAAACGGCTTTCCGTACGATTCTCTCCGCTCATCCCCGACTCGGTGCTGCTCCTTTCTCCTCATGCTCCATACTCCGAAGGGCTCTGCGTCATCCTCGCAGACCGATACGAAGGCAGCTTCGCCCGATTCGGAGCCCCTGAACGAAAATGGTCCTTCCGCGGAGCCGTCGGGGAAGGTGAGGCGCTGACGCGCGAAATATCCCGGAATCTTCCCGTAACGATTCTCCGTCCGCAAAAGGGAGCGCTCGATCACGCGAGTCTTGTTCCCTTGTCGTTTCTGGGCGAATCGTGGAGCGGCCGGACGCGTCTTGTCCTCGCGAACCCGATCGGGATGAGTCCGAAGGACGCCTACCTGCTCGGGAAAATTCTCGCGGACTTCGACGACGATTCAACATGGGGGTTCATCGGGAGCGCCGACCTCTCCCATCGCCTGGTTCCCGACGCTCCCGCCGGATACGCCCCTGAGGGACAGTCCTTCGACGAAGCAGTGGTTCGGGCCATTCGTGAAGGCAGCGGAGCCGAGCTTCTCTCTTTGCCCGACTCTCTCGTCGAAGCGGCCGGAGAGTGCGGTTTCCGCTCCGTAGCGACGTTTCTTGGATTGACCGAAAAGGAACATCGAACGGTTCTTTCGTACGAAGGCCCCTTCGGCGTCGGGTATTGCGTCGCCTGTGCGGCGCTCGATCCCGCCGTGTACCTCCCGTCCCTTGCGAGAAGGACTGTTGAAGAAATGCTCGAAACGGGACGGATGCTTTCGGCCCCGCCGATTGATGACGATCCGCTCTTGTCCGGCGCGAGCGCGTGTTTCGTGAGTCTGAAGACGGACGACGGGAATCTTCGCGGCTGTATCGGAACGATTCTGCCGCAACATGACGCGCTTGTGGAGGAAGTCATTTCAAACGCCGTCTCTGCGGCCTTTCGTGACCCGCGTTTTCCGCCGGTCGGCCGATCGGAGATGCCGAACCTTCATTTCTCCGTGGATGTTCTTTCGCACCCCGAGCGCGTAAACGGCATCGAAGAACTCAACCCTCGCATCTATGGCGTGATCCTCGAGCAAGGTGCGCGTCGCGGTGTGCTTCTTCCCGATCTTGAAGGCGTCGACACCGTGGAGGAACAGCTTCGGATAGCGGCAATGAAGGCCGGAATACGTGATCCGCACAGTTCCTCAATATACCGCTTCACCGTTGAGCGGTATAAAGAACGACGACACTCCGCGGAGGGACAATGATCCTGAACGGACTCCGAAAAGCGGACTGGTGGCATAGCGAAAATACCCACATACGCTGTGATCTTTGCCCTCATTCCTGTTTGCTTGCCGACGGAGAGGCCGGGTTCTGTCGCGTCCGGCGAAATGATGGCGGAATCATGACGTCGCTCGTCTATGGACGCGCTTCGTCAATAGCCCTGGACCCTGTTGAAAAGAAGCCTCTCTATCACTGGAGACCCGGAACCGACATTCTCTCAATTGGAACGGTCGGCTGTTCTATGGCATGTCCCTTCTGTCAGAACTGGGAAATCGCAACATGGGAGAAAGGGATTCGATTACAGGATATCGACGTCTCTGATGTCCTTCGTCTCGCCCGAACGAACAACACGCGCGCCGTAGCGTTCACATACAACGAACCACTCGTCTGGTACGAGTTCATCGCAGATTGCGCCGCGGTCTTGCGAGAAGAGGGGATAGCCGTCGTTCTGGTCAGCAACGGCATGATCCGCGAAGAGCCGCTCATGGCTCTTCTGCCTTTCCTTTCCGCCGCGAATATCGATGTGAAAACCTTCGATTCTGTCACATACCGGAATTTCGGGGGAGATATCGATTCGGTCAAAAAAACCGTGGAGCGTATGTTCGAAGCGAATGTCCACGTGGAAATTACGACGCTCGTCGTTCCGGATATCAGCGACGACCCTGATGACTTCGCACGCGAAGTCGAATGGATTGCGTCCATATCGCCGGATATTCCGTTGCATCTGAGCCGGTATTTCCCGCGTCACCGCTGGAGCAGGCCGGCCACGTCCGAAACGCTTCTGGACGCAATGGCCACAACAGCGAGGCGCCTGCTCCGGCACGTCTATCTGGGGAATGTGAATCGCCCGTCTGATACGATTTGTCCCAAATGCGGCTCCACCGTTGTTTCGAGGCGAGGATACAGCATTTCCCGAACGGGGCTGAACGCGGACGGCGGATGCCGGAATTGCGGAACGTATCTTTGTATGACTACGGATAATTCGCAGGACGACGCATCATGAAATGGATCTGGACCCTTTTTGACCTTCTGTTTGTTCTCTGCGCCATTGCGCTCATCTACGTATTGTGCAGCGTCACGGCCGATGATTGGGATCGGATGTTTCCGCTCGGAACCGGAACGCCGGTGCGCGTGTTTATCGCACCCGGGAAAAACGGCATGGAAATCGCCGAGGCCTTCGAATCCGCAGACGTTGTTCCGTCCGCATCGGATTTCTCGCGCTGGCTCCATCGATTCCGACTCGACAGGTCGTTCAAACCCGGGATCTATACGATACGAAAGGGGACGTCCTGGGAGGTCGCACGTCAGCTTCAGTCAGCCGTTCCGGAAAAAATCTCGCTCACGATCGTCCCGGGCGCCGATATTTTTACCATTGGAGAGTCTTTCTCCACCTCCGCTTCTTCGCTCAGAAAAACGTTGCTGAAAGACGAGTGTTTTCCGGCGTCGCTTCGCCCGTTGCTCCCGGTTTCGGCAGACTCGAGAATTGCATTCCTGCTCCCGGAAACGTATGATGTCCCGGAGAAAACGTTCGAAGCTTTTTTAAAGGCATCCTCGGAACTCTGGTGGGCTCGGCTCGGCGCGTCGTTACAGGACATGACGTCCAGGGACCTTCTGAATCGAGCCGTCGCCGCCTCTCTGATCGAGCGCGAAGCGTTCCGCGAAAAGGAGCGCCCCATTATCGCAGGCGTCATCGAAAACCGTTTGCGAATGGGAATGCCGTTGCAGATAGACGCAACCGTCGTATACGCCTGGAAGCGACAGGGAAGGATCATCAAGCGAGTTCTCAACAAACACCTTGAGATCGACTCTCCTCTGAATACGTACAAGATAAAAGGCCTTCCGCCGGAGCCGATTTGCGTTCCCTCGCTGTCTTCCTGGACTGCGGCGATGAAGCCCGACGCAAACGACTATCTGTATTATGTTTTGAAAAAGAACGGAGAACATATTTTTTCGAAAAATTACTCGGAACATCTTCGAAATATCCGGAGCATCCGGAAGCAAACGGAGTGAAACAGTTTTATGGATGACTTTATTCCCATCACCGTGCACCTCGAATCTCCATCCGGCGTGACGCTTCTGAGCTGGATCGTCTCCGACTGCGACAATACAGGCTATGTCACGACAGAAAACTCGGAGGAAGGGATTGTATCCCTGTATTGCCTGCCCCAAAACGTCCGGCGGTTTGAAGACCTTCTGTCGGCGCTCCGCGACGAAGGATTCCCGATCGTCTCCTGGAGGATGCAATGACGGTCTCTCAACGGGCCGCCGATTTCCTTGATTCACTTTGTTTCGGTGAATCAAGGACAATGCTCGCGAGCGACCTATACGCCGAACAAAAAGAATATAATTCTTGGCTTCTGGAAGATTCGAAAATTGTCGAAAGCATCTCATCCATATCGAGCGGCGCAGCGTTCAGAACAGTCCACCGCGATTTCCCCTGTTCATCGATCTCGTTTCGTTCCGGCGCAAATATTTCCCGGGCTCTCTCGTGCGTGAACGAATTACGCAACGATGACGTTGCGAAACGACCGGCCGCGTATTTTTCGGGAACAGGCGACGACGCGATCTTCGACGAGAGAGAGCCTCTCCCGAATGAATTTCCTTCAATATTACGCGACATCGACGCGATGCTCCGCTCGGCGTCCACTCTTGTCAGACAAGTAACGCTTCGTTTTGACACAGGAACGAAAGAAAAACTCGTGTATCCGGAGAACCGATGCATCCGAAACGAAACGACCACCGGGACTTCTTTTTCCATACACGTCACCGTTTCCGATGAAAACGGAGCCCAGACAGCTTCGGACCTCGTCGCGAGCGCTGCCGGTCAGACCCGTTTCCTTCGGGATAACGATCTTTCCCTGAGAGCTGTAATCGTTCTTGAGCGGGCCGTTGCGCTTCTCAGAGCACCGAAATGTCCGGCAGGCCATTTCCCGGTTTTGCTTTCCGGACGAACCGGGGGGACGATGATTCACGAGGCATGCGGACACGGACTCGAGGCCGATATCGTCATGAAGGATTTCTCGACCTTCCGGGACAGGATCGGGACATCTGTCGCTTCACCGGAAGTTTCTATAGTCGACGATCCCACGCTGCCGTCGGTGTTCGGTGGCTACCGCTTTGATGATGAAGGCACAGAGGCGCAGAGAACGCTCCTTATCGATAAGGGCGTCCTTGTGACATACCTTACGGATCGCGACACATCCGCAAGGATGCATCTTCCTCTCAGTGGAAACGGACGTCGCGCCTCGTTTCGCCATCCGCCGATTCCGAGGATGAGCGCTACCTTTCTTCTTCCCGGAAAAGAAACGGAACAAAATCTCTTGCAGGATATGGATTCGGGATTATACGTCACCCGACTTGGCGGAGGAGAGGTCGATCCGACCACTGGTGATTTCGTGTTTCAAGTCACGGAGGGGTTCCGTGTGCGGAGCGGAAAGATCGGACATCCGATTCGCGGTGCGCTTTTGATCGGCAATGGGCCGCAAGTTTTGCAATCCATCGCCGGAGTCGGCGCCGATATGGAATTGTTCCCCGGCTATTGCGGAAAAGAAGGACAGGACGTTCCGGTTTCCGATGGACAGCCGGCTTTGCTCATACCGGACCTTATCGTGGGAGGGGAGTGACGAAATGGCGCGGAATACGGAGACTCCCGTCCCTTCTCCACGAAGAAAAGGCGGTACGCAACAATCGAATCACTCGACAGAAACTGTTTCTCCTGTCGTTGAAGCCATACTATTCCTTCTCCTCTCCGGAAGCGTCTACGTTCTGGCTTCGCTTCTGACTCCGTGGACCGGACTCTGGGGAAAGAATATCGCTTCTTTTCTTATTTCCCGGTTCAGCGGCGCAGTCATAATTCCTTGTTTATTTATATTTTTCGTTCTTGCCTCCCTGTTCTTCAAACGATCCATCCACCGTTTCTTCTATCAGACTGCCGCAACCTTGCTTCTCTTTGCGACAAGCTCGTTTTTGTTGGGACTTCTTCAAGCTTCCGGCACAATTTGGAAGCACCCTCTTTTTTTCCCGGGCGATTTCGGGGCGCTTCTTTCGTCGTTTCTTCTCAAGAATTGCGGTCCGTTTGGAAGCGTTCTCATAGGGTTCGCAGCCGTATCCGTTTCTTCAATGCTGTATGGGCTTATCGATCCCCGTACGGTCATGTCGGGCGCAAAAACGCTTTTCGTCCGGATGGCCAACCTCGTTCCGCTTCGTCAACCAAAACCGCTCGTCCGTGAACAGGACGCAAAGCCGGACGCGCCGCAGCCTTTTTTGAAAAACCCCGGGGACGCCGTTGTTGAAGTCGACGACGCGTTCGGTTCCGACAGGGACGAATCTGCCGTTCTTGTTGCGGAATCGAAAAAGGACTCCGTACCTCTCCCGGAAGACTCGGCCTCATCGGACGGGGCGATTCCGGAACCAGTTTTTAAAACTGCCGATGATTCCGCTTCGGAGGGGCCTGCGGAAGTCGGTTTTCCTCCTCCGCTCGACATTTTCGGGCCTTCGTCTCCTCCCGTCCCCTCAGAACAATCCGAAACGGTGCTCGCTCAAGGAATGTCAATCATATCCACACTCGCGAACTTCGGTGTGGAAGCCGAACTGGCGGAAACCGTCATCGGTCCGACCGTCGTCCAGTTTCAGCTCCAGCTCGCACCTGGAATCAAGGTCAGCCGGATCTCCGGCCTCGCAAACGATCTGGCGCTGACTCTGGCCGTGCCTGCGTTGCGCGTTGAAGCCCCGATTCCGGGGAAACCGTTTGTCGGCGTCGAAATTCCGAATCCCAAACGGCAAGGCATTTCCCTTCGAACGATCCTTGAGTCGGCTTCATTCCAGAGCACGGAGTTTCGCCTTCCGCTCCCGATGGGCGTGAGAATCGATTCGAGAGCCCTGGTCATAGGGCTGGAAGAGTTGCCGCATCTCCTCGTTGCCGGGACAACGGGTTCGGGAAAGAGTGTCTTCGTCAATGCCTGTATCAACGGACTCTGCGCGTGCCGAACGCCTGCGGAGCTCCGTTTTTTGCTCGTCGATCCGAAACGGGTCGAATTCAGCATATACGAGCACCTTCCGCACATGCTGACGAAGCCTGTCGTTTCCGCAAAAAAGGCCGTACAGGCGCTCGCCTGGGCCGTACGTGAAATGGAATCCCGATACGAGATGTTTGCCGCGGCGCGTGTCCGAAATCTGGAAACCTATAACGAACATGTCCTTCCCAAGGATCGTCTTCCCGCCATCGTCATCGTTGTCGATGAACTTGCGGATCTCATGTTCACATCCCCGAAAGAGGTCGAGGATTATGCGTGCCGTCTGGCGCAAATGGCGCGCGCGACGGGCATACATCTGGTCCTTGCGACACAGCGTCCCTCGGTCAACGTCATTACGGGCCTGATCAAGGCCAACATTCCGGCCCGTGTCGCATTTTCCCTGCCGTCGCAGACCGACTCCCGCACGATAATCGATACGTCCGGCGCGGAACGCCTTCTCGGCAAAGGCGATATGCTTTTCACGAGCACGAAGTACCCTCGCCCCATCCGATTGCAGTCTCCATTTATCGACGAGGACAAGACCCTTGCGCTCATCAATTCGCTCATCGCGGTCTTCGGCGAACCCGAATATGTGGATATAGAGGACCAGGAAAACGGAAACGGAAATGGAACCGATGCGAGTTTTACGGATGACCCGTTGCTTGAGGAAGCCACGCGCATCATTGTCGAAACGGGGATCGCATCGGCAAGCAGACTCCAGCGGCAGCTTCGGGTCGGATTTACGCGAGCTTCAAGACTGATCGACACACTCGAACAGCTTGGAATCGTCGGTCCGCCGGAAGGATCGAAACCAAGAGAAATCCTTGTGGACGAAGAGCGCGCCTTTGAAGTTCTTCGGGATGCTGCGGGCGAATGATGAAGGAAGTCACGTTATGGAGCGAAACTCGAGGACATAAAAAAGCGGGCGATTATACCGCCCGCTTAACTCTTGAAGAACGAAGGCATCGGGAGCAGATCCGCATCCGACGGGCTTCTCCCCCTCCGACATCGACCTTCACACTACGAAGGTTTACAAGCCATCGTCTCCGTGTATGGCGATTCGAATGACTGACCGCATTTCCCGTAGCGGGACCGCGGCCGCAACATTCGCATACTCGAGCCATGAGCATTTTCCCTCCCTTTTTCGTATAATGTCCAAACGAGCGGATTTTATCATACTCTACCGAATCGGGTAAGCCCTGAAATGCATGAATTCCAGAAGGAGGAACCGTCAATGTCCTTTTCGGAGAATATGTCACGGCTAGAAGACGTCGTGACGCAGCTGGAAAATGAGTCTTTGTCACTGGACGATGCCGTATGTCTGTTCGAAAAAGGTGTCGGCCTCGTTGACGAATGCGAACGGTATCTTGACGCCGCGCGGCAGAAGATCTCCCTTC
>ERZ1645192.2288-NODE-2288-length-15882-cov-10.397612_pt1 | contig 15882 bp, 7 predicted proteins | sample MGYA00575354_ERZ1645192 | MGnify/ENA primary metagenome ERZ1645192 (study PRJEB40844, sample SAMN11349763) | freshwater sediment metagenome | isolation source: river sediment | host: Sediment | place: India: Faizupur Khadar , New Delhi | collected 2017-02-21 ... | reverse complement strand
TCGCCGTGGCATTTGCCACCCTGGCGGTGTACTTTGCCATTTGCCTGCTGACCGAACCGGTTCGGCCGGTTGATCCAGAAAACAGGCGGCACTTCGCCCAGCCCAACACGCTCATTTACTCGCTCTGGTTTGGGCTGGCCATTGGGCTGGCGATGGCCTGCAAGGTGAACACCGGGCCGATGGCGCTGCTGCTGCCGGCGGCCATGCTGCTGCGCTACCTGGGGCTGCCGGCCGGGCAGCGCCGCGATCAGGAACTGTGGGGACTGCGCGACCTTGTGCTGGGCGGGCTGGTGGCCCTGTTTGTGTTCCGAATTTTTCAGCCGTATGCGTTCGAGGGGCCGGGTTTCTTCGGATTGATTCCCAACGAAAAGTGGGTGCAAAACCTGAAGGAGCTGGCAGCCCAGACCAGCGGCGATGTCGATTATCCGCCGGCATTGCAATGGGCGCGGCGGTCAGATACTTTTTCGCTGCAAAACATGGTGCTGTGGGGGTTGGGCATTCCGCTGGGCGTCACGGCCTGGCTTTCCTTCCTGGCCATGGGCTGGCGCATTCTCAAGGGTGAATGGAAGCGATTGCTGCTGTTGTGGAGTTGGACGGGCGGCTACTTCATCTGGCAGTCGCTGCAAGGCAACCCGACCATGCGCTACCAGTTGCCCATCTATCCGTCGCTGGCGGTGATTGCCGCCTGGGGATTGGTGACGTTGTGGGAGCACGGCGGCGCGATGCTGGATCAGGTGGGCAGGGAACGGCGCGGCCGGGCGACCCGGGTACTCGCCGGGGTGCTGGCCGGCGCTGTCCTGGCAACGACGTTCGCGTGGGCGTTTGCCTTCACGCGAATTTATACCCGCCCGGTGACGCGCGTGGCAGCCAGCGAATGGATTTATGCCAACGTGCCGGGTCCGATTAACCTGTCGTTGGAAACGGCAGCAGGCAGCATGAACCAGCCGGTGGCGTACCGGTGGGGGATCAACGTCAGCGGCGAAGCTCCGGTCTCATTGAAATTCACCGCCGAGCAGGATGGGCTGCTGGGCGAGATTGCACTGAAGGCTGTCAGCAGCCCGGTTTCTGCCGGCGATTCCGCGGTTCCGCCAGCGCGGACGTTGAACATTACGATCGTGAAGGCCGATGATCCCTCCGGGCTGGCCGCAACGGCCGCCCTGACGGGCGATTTTAGCAATGAGGCGGATTATCAAGCCGCCTTTACGCAATCGATCCCGTTGGAAGTTGGCAGGCAATACATCCTGACGTTTTCCACGCCGGATGCAAATCAGACCATTCGCCTGAACGGTGCCATGAGCCTGCGCGTAGTCAATGCGACCGGCATGCGGGTCCATTCGTTGGTCGATCCGGTTTTCCTGATTGACGGCACCACTTCTTTCACCAACCTGTTCACGGCAGCCGAATCGGGTCGACTGGTGCGGGTGACGATGCCGCATGTGCTGGATTGGAGCGGCACAGACGAGCTCAAGACCCTGCAGTTGGAAATCAGCGCTCCCGGGAATGAGGCAACCCCCCTGGCAACGACGCAAGTCCAGGGCGCCTTTCTGGCAGTGGATGACCGGCGTGGTGGCGCAGTCACCTTCCAATTTGAGTCGCCGGTCGAGTTGACCCAGGGCGTGACCTATGCCTTGCGCCTGTCGTTGGTCAGCGGCAGCGGAAAATTGGGCATCTACGGCAGCAAGCCGGCCATGGAAACCACCTGGGATGACGCTTTGCCCCTGCGCAAGGATGGTTACGATCCCTTTGGCAGCGACAGCGGAATTTACCGCAGCGACCTGAATTTTGAGATGTACTGGGATGACAATGCCGATAAGCTGGAGCGCTTCCTGACCAATCTGGACCAGGCGGATTACATCTATATCACCTCGAATCGCCAGTGGGGCACCACCACGCGGGTTCCCGAGCGCTACCCGTTGACCACGCAGTATTACCGCAGCCTGCTGGGCTGCCCGGAAGATCAGGACTTGCTGTACTGCTACCGTGTGGCCCAGCCTGGCATGTATGCCGGGGACCTGGGCTTTGAATTGATCGAAGTCTTTCAATCCGATCCCAACCTCGGCCCTCTCAAAATTAACACCCAGTTTGCCGAAGAGGCCTTCACGGTTTACGACCATCCGAAGGTGCTGATCTTCCGCAAGTCCAGCAATTACGACCCGGCGGCTGTGCGCGCCATCCTGGGGAGCGTCGATCTGACCCGGGTGATCCACCTGACCCCCCAGCAGGCCGGCAAAACGCCGGGCACGCTGGAATTGCCGGCTGACCGGCTGGCGCAGCAGCAAAGCGGCGGCACCTGGGTGGAACTGTTCAACCCGGATTCGCTGGTGAACAGCTCGCCGTTTGTTTCCATGGTGGTCTGGTACCTGGCCGTCACGCTGTTGGGGTGGCTGGTCTATCCGACTGTGCGGCTGGCGCTGGGCGGGCTGCCGGACCGCGGCTACCCGGTCAGCAAACTTACCGGCATGCTGCTGTTGGCGCTGCTGGCCTGGTGGGCTGGCTCGGCGGGAATCACCGTATCGCGGCTGTTGCTCAGCATTGTGCTGCTGCTGTTGGCAGCCGCCAACGCCGGGCTGGCGTACTGGCAGCGCGAATCGCTGAAGGCAGAATGGCAAACCCGCAGGAAATATTTTCTCACCGTCGAGCTTTTCGCGCTGGCCTTCTTTACCGTTTTCCTGCTGATCCGGCTGGGCAATCCGGACCTGTGGCATCCTTCCAAGGGCGGCGAAAAGCCCATGGATTTTTCGTACTTTAACGCGGTCCTGAAATCCAGCACCTTCCCGCCGTATGATCCGTGGTACGCGGGCGGTTACATCAACTACTATTACTACGGCTTTGTCGTGGTGGGCATGCTGGTCAAATGGTTGGGTATCATCCCTTCGGTGGCCTACAACCTGGTGCTGCCCAGCCTGTTCAGCTTCACCGCGCTGGGCGCGTTCTCGCTGGTGTGGAACCTGCTCTCCTGGCGCAATGGCGGCGAGGATCCGGCCCCGGTGAGAACCTGGTTGAACCGCTTCACCACGCCGCTGCTGGGCGGGATCTCGGCGGCGCTGGGCATGGCGGTGTTGGGCAACCTGGGTACCGTCCGCATGATCTGGCATGGTTTGCAAAAACTGGCCAATCCAGCGGCTCTGGATGATGCTGCCAATCTCTTCATCCGCATTGGCTGGGCTGTGCAGGGAATCGGTAAGATATTTGCCGGCCAAAAATTCTCCTTCTACCAGGGTGATTGGTATTGGATCCCCAGCCGGGTCTATCCGGGTTGGGTGATCACCGAGTTCCCATTTTTTACCTTTCTGTACGCCGATCTGCATGCGCACATGTTAGCGCTGCCGATCACGCTGCTGGCGCTGCTGTGGAGCCTTTCGATCCTGATGGGACGCTGGCAATGGCGCCAGGTGGAAAACATTCCCGCGTGGGTGAGTTTCGCGCTCAGCTTTCTTCTGGGCGGAGTGATTATTGGCGCACTGCGCCCCACGAACACCTGGGATCTGCCCGCTTACCTGGGCTTGGCGCTGCTGGCCGTCGTGTACACGGCATTTCGGTACGGCAGGCTGCCCGGCCAGGTTTTGTCTGGATGGTCCTCCGATGCACGCCGCGGCCTTCTGGCGGTGGGATCGGCGGTGCTGCTGGCCGGGCTGACGATCCTGTTGTACCAGCCGTTTGGCGAGTGGTACGGGCAGGGGTATAACGCCGTGGATCTCTGGAAGGGCGACCGCTCGCCATTCTGGTCCTACATCACGCACTGGGGACTGTTCCTGTTCATCATCATCGGCTGGCTGATCCAGGAAACGCGCGATTGGCTGGCCAGTACGCCGCTCTCATCCTTAAACAAACTGCGCCCGTACCTGTCATCCATCCTGGTGGGACTCGCGCTGGTTCTGATCGTTGTGGTTTACCTGTTATTCCAAAAAGTGCAGATTGCCTGGCTCACGCTGCCACTGGCGCTTTGGGCCGGCATTTTGGTCTTCCGGCCCAAACAACCGGATGTGAAACGCTTCGTGCTGGTGCTTGTGACGGCGGCCTTGATGCTGACCCTGGCGGTTGAGGTGATTGTGCTGCGGGGCGACGTGGAGCGCATGAACACGGTGTTCAAGTTCTACCTGCAGGCCTGGACGATGCTGTCGGTGAGCGCTGCGGCCGCGCTATTCTGGCTGTTGCCCGGGGCGGCTTTTTGGCCGCAGGGCAGACGCACGGCCTGGCAAATTGCCCTGGTTCTGCTGGTGTTCGGCGCCGCTTTATACCCCGTGCTGGCCGGCGCCGATAAAATCAACGACCGCATGAGCGGATTTGCGCCGCATACGCTGGACGGCATGGCCTACATGGAAACTTCAACTTACAGCGAATCCGGCGTCGACATGGATTTGAGCGAAGACTACCGCGCAATTCAATGGATGCAGCGCAACGTGCAGGGTTCCCCGGTGATCGTCGAGGCCAACAGCTTTGATCTGTACCGCTGGTTTAACCGTTTCACCATTTACACGGGGTTGCCCGGGGTGGTTGGGTGGGACTGGCACCAGCGCCAACAGCGCGCCATTCTGCCCGGTGAGTGGGTTTCGAACCGCGTCAATGAGATCACGGAGTTCTACACGAACTACTCGCGTGAACAGGCTGAACAATTCCTGCAGAAATACGATGTTCGCTACATCATCGTTGGCCAGTTGGAACGGGCGAAATATGCCGGGCCGGGTTTGCTGCGTTTCGACGAATGGAACGGCGATCTGTGGCAAGAGGTTTACCGCGACGGACAGACGGTAATCTATGAGGTGCTGCCATGAATGCTGTGCAGGATCCGGTGGTTTATCATATCCTTCCGTCGGAGAATTGGGAGCATGCCAGGGATCAGGGCGAATACCGGCCGGCTTCATTGGCCCATGAAGGGTTTATTCACCTTTCCAGACGGTACCAGGTAGCCGGGACGCTCTCCCGCTTTTTTGCCGATCACAGCGGGCTGATCCTACTGTGTATCGACGTTGCGCGCCTGCACAGCGAGCTGCGGTATGACGCCGCGGACGGCCAATTCTTTCCTCACCTGTATGGTCCTTTAAATCTGGACGCAGTTGTGGATGTGCTCCAGATTGCAGCGGGCACAGAAGACCCATTCTCTGGTAGCGCAGGGTAAAATTAAGAGGAATCTTCATGGTTGCGCTCATCCTCTGGTACCTCCTGATCACACTCATCGGCCTGCTGGCATTTCCGCTGGCTTACCGGCTGTTGCCCTTTTTGCCAGACCGCGGGTATGCTATTTCTCGCGCCCTGGGATTATTAATCACCAGCTACCTGTTCTGGCTGCTGGCATCCCTGCAGGCTACGCCAAACTCGCTGGGCGGAATCCTGTTGGCGGTTTTCCTGCTGGTTGGCATTGGCGCGGCTGCGGCGGGCGGTAAGTGGCGCGAACTCATCGACTGGATAAAAGCGCAAAAGGCCACCCTGATCGTGATGGAGGTGGTTTTCCTGGTGGCGCTATTGGGTTGGGGATTCATTCGCGGGTTCGATCCCGCCATTGAGTACACTGAAAAGCCGATGGAGCTGGCTTTTATCAACTCCATTCTGCAATCTCCGACCTTTCCGCCTGCCGATCCGTGGCTGTCCGGTTACGCCATTTCCTACTATTACTTTGGCTATGTCATGCTGGCGGTGCTGGCGCGATTATCCGGTGTGGGCGCAAATTTAGCGTTCAACCTGGGGCAGGCATCATGGTTTGCGCTGACTGCCCTGGGCGCATACGGGATTCTATACAATCTGCTGGCTGGCTTGCGCAGCGATCGAAAAGTGACCGGTTGGATGCGCAGCCTGGCAGTCCTGGCGCCGCTGTTTATCCTGGTGGTCTCGAACCTGGGCGGGTTGATGGAGGTGTTGCACGCGCGCGGCGTTTTCTGGCAGACCGCCGCGGATGGCACGCAAACCTCCGTATTCTGGCAGGATGTTCTTAAGGTGGAGGAGTGGAACGAACCACCGGCACAGCCATACTCCTGGGAACTTAAACGCGGCGGCTGGATTTGGTGGCGCAGCTCGCGGGTCTTGAACGATTTCAAGCTCTCCGGCGAACAAATTGAAATCATCGATGAGTTCCCGTTTTTCACCTATTTGCTGGGCGACATGCACCCGCATCTTTTGGCCATGCCTTTCGCGCTGCTGGCCATCGCGCTGGCGTTAAATTTCTACTACTCCTCAGCGCAGCGAGCTTTTCACGCGATCAATCCTGGCGAATGGATCAAACGGCCGGATTTCTGGTTGACGGCGCTGGTTTTGGGCGCGCTGGGCTTCCTCAACACCTGGGATTTTCCCATTTACGTGGCGCTGTTTGGGATGGTGTATGCCCTGGTGCGAACCCGCCAGATTGGCTGGGGTTGGGGGCGCATCTGGGACTTTTTAGGCCTGTGCCTGCTTTTCGGCCTGGCCGGCGTACTGCTTTACCTGCCGTTTTACCTGGGCTTTGCCTCACAGGCTGGCGGCATTTTGCCCAGCATGGCCTTCTTCACGCCGGGCGTGAACTTCTGGGTGATGTTCGCGCCGCTGCTGGTGCCGTTATTCCTGTGGTTATTCTTTGAAATGCAACGTCAATCGGGACGGTGGAAGACCGGGCTGAAGTTCGCCGGTCTGCTCATCGGCGGGCTATGGGCACTGTCCTTCCTGGTGGGCATCCTCTTCGCCAACGCCGTTAACATCGGCGGGAAGATGGCCACCGCGGCAGGTATCGGTGCCGGCCTGGGACAAAAATTAATTGAATACGGGAACCTATTCCTGGGCAGCCAGGGAGCCGGTTCGGCAGCGGACCTTTTCCTGGCATCCCTCGGCATGCGTTTTCAATCTCCGGGAACATGGATTACGTTGCTCGCGATGGTCACCCTGGTCTGGGCGCTGTTGACCAGATCGGTCAACAGGCCGGATGAGGGGAATGACCCTGGCGAGGCGCGCCCGGCGAGCCCGCATGGATTTGTATTGCTGCTGGTTCTGCTGGGGGCGCTTCTCACGCTGGCGCCGGAATTCGTGTTCCTGCGGGATTCTTTTGGCAACCGCATGAACACCATCTTCAAGTTTTACTTCCAGGCCTGGATCTTTTGGGGGATCGCGGCTTCATATGCATCGGTTGTCCTGCTTTCGGAGATTCGATCCGGCTGGCGCTGGGCGGTGAGCATCCTCTGGTTGGTCGCGGTTGGGGCCGGCCTTGTCTATCCGGCGACCATGATCCAGGCGAAAACGAACATGATTGACCCGCAAACCGGCCAACTCCGCCTGGAAAACTGGACGTTGAATGGCACGCTTGGATTCGAGATGGGGTCGCCGGATGATTATGCTGCCGTGCAATTTATCAAGCAAATGCCCTACGGGGTGATCGCCGAGGCGGTTGGCGGCAGCTACAGTGCCTACGGCCGCATTGCCACCTACAGCGGTTATCCCAACGTGCTGGGCTGGCCATTCCATGAATATCAGTGGCGGGGCGGTACCGTTGAACTTGGCACGCGTGAACCGGATCTGGAACGGCTTTATACCACGCCCGATTGGGCGGAGGCTCAGGCCATATTGGCTCAATACAAAGTTCGTTACGTTGTGGTTGGTACGCCAGAGCGCACCGCATACCGGGTCAACCAGGCAAAATTTGACAACAATTTGCCGGTGGTGTTTCGTTCGGGGGACCTGGTGATATACCAGGTGTCCAGCCTGGATGCAATCGATCAGTGAGACGGCAGGAATCATGAAGCTGAAACGTGACCATTACGAAAAGTTATTGTGGGGACTGGCGCTCATTCTGGGGCTGATTTTACGCATGACCAAACTTGGCGATGCTCCGCTCACCGATTGGGAAGCCGGAAACGCCCTGCAGGCATTCGCCTGGATTCGATCTGGAATCCTGCCCAACGGTTCGCAGGCGGGTTATACCCTGGCCAGCAGCCTGATTTTCTTTATCTTCGGCAGTTCCAATTTTGCAGCCCGTGTGATCCCGGCATTGGCGGGCAGCTTGCTGGTTCTCACACCCTTGCTGTTTCGCAAATCTCTGGGACGGTGGCCCGCGCTGATCGCGGCTTTCGGATTGGCATTCGACCCGGCCCTGGCGGCCATTTCGCGCCAGGCGGATGGCGCTTCGTGGGCTCTGGCCTTCTCGGTTCTGTCGCTTGGTTTCGCATTGAACGGCCGAAAGAAATGGTCGGGTTTCTGCCTGGGGCTGGCGCTGCTGGGCGGACCGATGCTTTGGCTGGGTTGGCTGGGATTGGCAATCGCAGTGCTCATCATGAGAAGATCCGAAATCCTTCCCGCGGATGGACGCATCCGATCGCTCGCATCGCGCGAGTTGTGGATCACAGCGGCAATCACGCTGGCAGCGGCGGGAACGTTGTTCCTGTTTGCACCTTTTGGCCTGAGCATGGCCACCGGTAGCCTGGCGGACTTTTTCCGCGGTTGGTCATCATCCGGCGCGCTGAGTCTGAAATCTGCCGTGGTGGGCTTGTTGACCTACGCCTGGCTGCCGCTTCTGCTGGCGGCAGTGCGCGGCATTTCCGCCTGGGTGCGCCGAGATCCATTAGACAAGTTCCTGTCCATCTGGTGGCTGGCAGCGCTGCTGCTCTGGTTGGCTTACCCGGACCGGCAATTGGGCGGCGCCGGGTGGGTGATGCTGCCAATGTGGGCGCTGGCCGCACGCCAGGCTGCCGACTGGCTTTACCGGCCGAATGCGAATTTGAAGATATCGCTGGCTGCCGGGGTAACTGTATTTGTCCTCCTGTTCTTCATGGTAATGAACGCGGTCGCCATTCTGCACCCGATGAGCTGGTCGGCCAACGTTAATGTGCAAGTCGTCAAGATCGTCGTGGCGGCAGCGATTCTGGCGCTGGCGGTTGTGCTGGCGGGTTGGGGCTGGTCGTGGGATTCGGCCTGGCAGGGGGCGCGCTGGGGAGCGGGTGCGGCGCTTCTGATCATTCTCCTCTCGATGAGTGTTCACGCCGCCGGGCTGGGGAAAAAACCGCAGGCCGAAATTTGGCGCACCGGCCCATATTTTGCCGATGCCGATCTGATGCAACAGACCTTGCAGGACTTATCCATGTATCAAAGCGGACAAATGAACCATGTGCGGGTTTCGGTGGTCGGGTTGAACTCCCCGTCGCTGGATTGGATGTTGCGCGATTTTTCTGAGGTGCAATTCACGAGCGCGCTCACATTGATGGAAACGCCAGATGTGATTATTTCGAATGATCAGATGCAACCCGGCCAGATCAGCACCTACCGCGGGCAGGATTTCCGCTGGCAGGTTCAACCCGCCTGGGATTTGATGACCGGTGGGGAATGGATGAGCTGGCTCGTGTTCAGAGAATACCCCGAAGAATCAAACTGGTTAATCCTGTGGGCTCGCACGGATTTATTCCCGGGCGAGAATGCGGCGTCTTCCGTTCCATAAAGCAGATGGCCACCGGTGAACGCTTCTGAAACCTACCGCGTCTCATTCGGCAACCGCATCGGCCGCGGCGTCATTCGCGCCATTGGCGGCTTGCTTTATCGCTCGTTCGCACGAGTAACCATTTCCGGCCTGAAAAACGTCCCCACGAAAGGGGCTTACCTGATAGCATTCAATCACATCTCCATTTTTGAGCCACCATTTTTGCTGACGCTGTGGCCGACTGCGCCGGAAGCCATCGGCGCGGTGGAGGTCTGGCATGAGCCGGATAAGAAACTGCTTGCACACATGTACGGCGGCATTCCGTTGGACCGAGATCAAGTCAGCCGGGAGCCATTGATCAAAGCGGTGCAAGTATTAAATTCAGGTTACGCGCTGCTGATCTCGCCGGAAGGCCGGTTGACCCGCCAGCCCGGATTGCGCCGGGCCAAATGGGGGATCGCGTTTTTGGCAGAGAAAGCCCGCGTGCCGATCGTGCCGGTGGGCGTGGTGGGAAGCACGCAGGATTTCTTGAAACGCGTGGTGGCTCTCAAGCGGCCAGGGCTTGAAATGCGCATCGGCAAGCCGTTTTACCTTCCCGCGCTCGATTCGGTTTCGTCGGACCGGCGCGAAGCGTTGCAAAAAAATGCCGATCAGGTTATGCTGCAAATCGCGGCACTGCTGCCGCCAGAGTACCGCGGCGTCTATGCTACCAATCCCTTCCCGTGAGGAACGCAATGGATCACAAATTTCCATCGATTATTGCGATTGACGGCCCGGCGGCTTCTGGCAAAACGACCGTCGGCGTGCTGCTGGCAAGAAAACTGAATTATCTGTTCTTTGATACGGGGATTATGTACCGCGTAGTCACCTGGGCAGCGTTGAAACGTTTGGGGCGGGTCGATCTGGAAGAAGATGTTACCCGGCTGGCGGAGCAGGTTCAAATTGACGTGCAGCCGCCCAGCCTTGCGGATGGACGCTTTTCAGATGTGCTGATGGACGGCGAAGATGTCACCTGGCAGATCCGCACACCGGAAGTGGAGGCGAACGTTTCGCAGGTTTCCGCTTACCCGGGCGTGCGCGATGCCATGACCGCGCAGCAGAGACGCATCGGCCAGCGTGGGCAGGTGGTGATGGTGGGGCGCGATATCGGTACGGTGGTTTTCCCGGACGCGGAGTTGAAAGTGTACCTGGATGCCTGCGTGGAAGAACGCGCTCGGCGGCGGTTCGAGGAATTGGAACACCGCGGTGAGCCGGCTGACTATGAAAAAATCCTCAAGGCTATGAAGAAACGCGATAAAATCGATTCGACCCGCGCGGTTGCGCCGCTTCGACCGGCCAGCGACGCGGTGAAGATTTGCTCCGATGGGATCAGCGCAGAACAAGTGGTGGAGCAGATTCTGCGTCTGGCGAAAAACGCTTCCATCTAACACGTTGGTGGTTCACGGAGTGACGGGATGTGCGATACCTTTGTAGCTCCAGGCAATACAACGGCTGACGGCAGCATTCTCTTCGGCAAGAATTCGGACCGCGAGGCGAATGAAGCCCAGGTGGTGGTTTCTTATCCCGCGGCCGGTTATTCAACCGGCGGTCGCTTGAAATGCACCTACATTGAAATTCCCCAGGTCGCGCGCACCCATGCGGTACTGCTCTCCAAACCGTTCTGGATGTGGGGTGCGGAAATGGGCGCGAACGAACACGGGGTGACGATTGGCAATGAGGCATTGTTTACCAAAGTCGGCCAGGAAGCCAGCCCGGGTTTGATCGGTATGGATTTGCTCCGGCTGGGATTGGAGCGCGGCGCCAGCGCGCAAGAAGCGCTGCTGGTGATCACGCAACTGCTGGAGCAGTACGGCCAGAGCGGCAATTGCGGCCTGACGCACAAGTTCTATTACCAGAACAGCTTTCTGATCACCGACTTGCACGAGAGCTGGGTGCTGGAAACCGCCGGCAGGCAGTGGGCAGCTGAACGGGTGAACGGCATTCGGTCCATCTCCAACGGAATAACCATTGGCAACCGTTGGGACCTGGCGTCGGCGGATTTGATCCATTACGCCGTGGACCGGGGCTGGTGCAATCGCCGGGAAGAATTCCATTTTGCCCGCTGTTACTCCGAGCCGTTGTATACCGGCTTTAGCAAAGCCCATACGAGGCAAGCGTGCACAACACGACTGTTGCAGGCCAGGTCGCCTTTGGTAAGCGTTAAGGATGCGATCGCCGTTTTACGTTCGCATAGCGGGCAGGGTTCCTGGTCGCCGGCAGGATCGCTGACCGACCAGCAAGTTTGCATGCATGCGTCTTTTGGCCCGGTTCGGAACAGCCAGACCACCGGCTCGATGGTGGCGCATTTAACCCTCGACCGGGAACCGACCTTTTGGGTGACGGGAACTGCGGCGCCTTGCACCTCGGTTTACAAACCGGTCTGGATCCCGTCCGGAGTTCCGGACACCGGACCCGAACCGGCCGCGGTCTTCAACCCTGATTCGCTCTGGTGGCAGCACGAGCGCTTACACCGGGCCATCCTGCGCGATTATCCGCGGCGCATCCAACTCATCCAGACGGATCGGGACCAACTGGAAGAAATGTTTTTGAATGCCGTCGACCGGCGGACCAATCCTGACCGGATTTTATCAGAGCAGTGCTTTGAACAGGCCGCTTATAAAGAGTATGAGTGGTTGGAGAAAATCAAATCCACCCCGGGAAGGTCGGGTTCTTTCTTTTACCATGCCGCCTGGGGTGAGTTGAACCGGCGCGCCAAAATTCAGGCTTTCTGAGGCATTGTTCCTGCAACCGATTTTGGGTAAACCCAATTATCATTCCATGAAATTCGTTTGGCGGGCTTCCCCGGCAGATGCTATAATATTTTGCAGGGGGCCGTTCAGGTTACTCAATGCAGAATATTCTCTCACTTATCTCAAATACGGCTTATATTGATCTTCCAACCGGCACCGGCGCCTGGATCGGTTGGGTGACGTTGGCTGTGCTGCTGGTTGTGGGAATCCGGCATTGGTGGGAGCCCGGCCTGGACCGATACAAGCGGCGCTGGCCGTTGCTGGTATTTTTGGTAGCGGTGGTGCCCATCACCACCCTGTTTATCGGCATCCGTTTGCCGGGCGATGGTTCGGTTACGCTGCCCAACCTGCCCCGTGATTTTTCATCTCCGGCTTTGATGTTCTTCCAGGCTGTGCCCTGGGTCCTGGCTGCCGGGCTGTTTGGCCCGCTTCCGGCGGTGGCGATCGCCGTTTTCAGCGGTTTTCTTTTCGCACACTGGGAAACGCACAGCCTGTTTACGCCGTTGGAGTTTGGCATCCTGGCACTGCTCTTTTCTGCAGCCGTCCGCCAGCGGTACCGGACCAGTTTCTTTCGCTTTCTGCGCAATCCGTTGGGCGCGGCGGTCGTCGTTGGCCTGGCCCTGATCCCGATCATCCTGATCACCGCCATCTTCTCCGCAACCGGTGAAATCTCGGAACGGTTGGATTACGCGTTGACGGGCTCGTGGCCCATGGTGGTGGTTCGGATTCTCGAGCTCCTCACGGCCTCCGTCGTGGCTGAAATCATATATATCGTGAAGCCCAAACTATGGGGCCGGTCGGGGCCTTTGGTGCCCTCGCCCTCTGAGACCAGCCTCCAGGTGCGTTTCTTTCTCTGGACGTTCCCGTTAATTGCCGCGCTTCTACTGGCGATCATGTTTGGAGATTGGATCGTGGCCGGAAATGCCGCCCGGCAAATGATCCGTGACCGGCTATCTACAACCGCTCAAGTAGCCTCTGGAAGTCTCCCCTATTTTCTTGAGAGCGGGCAAGGCCTGATTTTAAGTCATGCACAACCAGAGCTGATGTCCATGCCGCCGGAGGATCAGGTCGCTGAACTGGAACAAATGCTCCGCTCGGTGCCATTTTTCACCCGCCTGGGATTGTTTGATGCCAGTGGTGCGCTGATTGCCCAGGCTCCTGCCGGCCGGCAGTTCTCTTTGGGCGATCAGGAGGAAACCGCGATTGACCTGGCCATGAAAGGCGTCCTGATTCAAACCTATACACTGAACGCGATCCCCGGCGAGACCTCTGCCCAGGTTGTGTTTGTCGCTGAAATTCAGGACGAAATGGGATCCGGTCTGGGGGCGATCGTGGGGTGGACGGATATGCAGAGCAATCCGTTTACCCAACCGGCGATCCAGGCGTTGCAGGAGATCAGCGCGATGGGCGGCGAAGGCGTCATCCTGGATGAATTTGGAAAAGTCCTCTACACCACCCTGAATACCTCTTCGCTGGTGATGAGCGACTATCCGGGCAAAATCCCGGAAACGGCGGAATTTTTTGAAGAAATTTCGCAGATGGGTACCCAGCGCATGGTGTACATTCAACCCAGCATGGGACATTCCTGGAAGGTGGTCGTCAACCTGCCATCAACCCAGGTTCAGAGCCTGGCGTTAAGCATCGCGGTGCCTTTATTGCTCATCCTGCTGGGATTGATCGTTGTGGTGTTTTTCCTTCTGCGTTTCAGCCTGCGTGGCATCACCACCACGCTTCGGACAGTGGCCTCACAGGCAGCGCTGATCTCGCAGGGTCAATTGGATTCTCCCCTGATGGTTTCCGGGGTGGATGAGGTGGGGCAACTCAGCGGCGCTTTTGAACGCATGCGGCTGAGTTTGAAGGCTCGACTGCATGAGCTGAACCGGCTGCTCACGGTCAGCCAGGGCGTGGCAGCCAACCTGGAAATTGAAAAAGCCGTTGCGCCGATCATCAACGCTGCCCTGGGTGAAGGCGTGTCGACCGCGCGAATTGTCATCGTACAACCGGTTTCCCTGGGTCAAGAGGAGGGGCAACCTGCCGCCTTCGGCGCTGGACCGGCCGCCAACCTGTATTCCGGGTTGGATGCCTTGATCGTTGAACAAGTCCAGCGGACGGACGTCCTGGTGATGCCCAATATGGCGCGCATGCGCCGTTTGAATTTGAAAGCCGGACAACCAGCGCCAGCCGCGTTATTGGCCATGCCAATTTACCACGAGAGCCTGTTCTTTGGCGCTTTGTGGGTTGGCTATGATGCCCCCCGGCAATTCTCCGAGGAAGAAATCCGGTTTGTTTCCACGCTGACTGCTCAAGCTGCGCTTGCAGCGGCCAATGCGAGCCTGTATGCCAATGCTGAGGTGGGCCGGCAGAGGCTGGAAGCGGTGCTTGCTTCCACACCCGAACCCGTCCTGGTGTTCGACGAGCAGGGCCGATTGCTGCTGGTCAACCCCGCGGCGCTTCAAACGGTCGGCCTGATTGCCTCGGCCACGACCGGCAGGAGCATGGAGGACGTGCTGGCTGTGCCTGAACTGATCCAGCTGGCCAAAGCGCCGTTGACGGACCGCATCCAATCCAGCGAAATCACCCTGGGGAACAATAAGGTTTACCATGCCAGCGTATCCTCCGTGGTCGCTGAAACGCGCAGGGTAGGCCGGATCTTGATTTTGCAGGACATCACCCAGTACAAGGAATTGGACGCGATCAAGTCCGACTTTGTGTCGACGGTCAGTCACGATTTGCGCTCGCCCCTGACGCTCATGAAAGGTTACACCGCCATGCTTCAGATGGTGGGTGAATTGAACGATCAGCAGCAGAGCTACACCCGCAAAATCATGACCGGGGTAGAAAACATGACCCGGCTGGTAAACAACCTGCTGGATTTAGGCCGCATCGAAACCGGTATCGGCCTGCGGATCGAACGGGTGCTTCTCAATGAGATCGTGGACCAGGTGATGACCTCTCTGCAGCCGCAAGCGGTCCAGAATAACATCACCCTGGCTCTGGATACCACCGACCTGCAGCCGATTGTTGTCAATGCCGACCCGGCACTGCTGCAACAGGCGTTTTATAACCTGATCGAAAACGCGGTGAAATACACGCATACCAACGGCCACGTGAAGGTCCGGTTGACGCGCCGCGCGGAGAGCATTTTGTTTGAGGTAAATGACAACGGCATCGGGATTGCGCCCCTGGATCTGCCGCGGTTGTTTGAAAAATTCTACCGCAGCGGCCGGCGCGAAGCCTACCAACAACGCGGGACCGGGCTGGGGTTGGCCATCGTAAAATCGATCGCCGAGCGGCATAACGGGCGCGTGTGGGTGGAAAGCCAGCTTGGGAAAGGCAGTACTTTCTATTTTGAAATTCCCGAAGCGAGACCGTCTTAAAACCGTGATCCGGATACAGCACTTGAGCAATACCTGGAAAAACGAATATCGGGTGCTTGACATTCCATATTTTGTGATATAATATCCGTTTGCATGTGTGCTATACCCGTCATTGATTTGTATTACAGCGCCGGCGAGAAGACTCCTGTGCGCTGAAATTGGTTAAGCAATTTTAAATCTATTTGTCACGGTTCTCAGTTCAGGAGGCGATTTTAGTGGAAACCAAGAGCCTTGTTGCCCTACGTATCAGCCTGGCCTCTCCGGAAACGATCCGAAGCTGGTCATATGGCGAAGTCCTGAAACCGGAAACCATCAACTATCGACGTCTTCGCCCTGAAAAAGATGGCCTCTTCTG
>ERZ1645192.2287-NODE-2287-length-15885-cov-10.932786_pt1 | contig 15885 bp, 19 predicted proteins | sample MGYA00575354_ERZ1645192 | MGnify/ENA primary metagenome ERZ1645192 (study PRJEB40844, sample SAMN11349763) | freshwater sediment metagenome | isolation source: river sediment | host: Sediment | place: India: Faizupur Khadar , New Delhi | collected 2017-02-21 ... | reverse complement strand
TTAACAGAAGATGGCGAGGGAATAATGTCGTATTCTGTTAATGAAAAAAAATGGCTTACATATATCAGTCCCGGAAGAGTTGACCTCCAGGCATCATTCCTCCGAAATGACACTCTCTTTTTTGTGTCAGCCATTAACGGAACTGAAAACATTTTTATGCAAACGCCGGCCGGCGAACAGGTTCAGATGACAAATTCCCGTTTTGGATCCAGCGACCTGACCCTTGCCGGACACGATGTTTTCTTCTGCGATTATACATCGTCGGGAAGCAATATATGTTCAGTGTCACTTAAGAACCTCCGGCAAAGCTCCCTCTCTGCATTTAAACCGGTATCATACCTGTCAGAAAGGTTTGAAATACCTTGTTCCGGCACACACGAAAAAGCCGATGAAGCCTATTCACCCGTGCGATACAGCAAGTGGAAGAATCTCTTCAGCGTACACAGCTGGCTGCCATTTTATGCCGACCTCGACGAAGTTCAGTCCGATCCTGCCTCAATAAGGCCCGGGGCAACTGTAATGACGCAGAACCATCTCAGCACCCTGACTGCCACTGCCGGTTACGAGTATTCCGAAGACCAGCGTCACCTGTTCCATTCCCGGATAACATGGAAGGGCTGGTTTCCGGTATTTGAAACACAATTTCATTTCGGCGAGGAAGCCAGTATATATAATGCCAGGGCTAACGGATCGGCTGCACCGGCGCCTTCAGTGCTTTACAACGGCCGACGAATAACAAATACAATTTATCTTCCCTTTTCCACTTCAACAGGAAAGTTTTCCCAGTTCCTCTATGTTGCCGGGATCCATAAATTCAATAACGATTATATATGGATAAATGAATCTTCATTATATACGAGCGGTACAACCCAGTTAATGGGGAGGTTCTATTTTAATAACTCACGAAAACAGGCTTTAAGGGATATCTATCCCCGATGGGCACAAAACCTCGATATAGTTTACTCATGGTATCCTTTTGAAAGTGAATATTTTGGTTCGGCTCTTTCAGCCCGAAGCTCTTTCTATTTCCCGGGAATATTCTGCAACCACAGCATCCGCCTCCGTCTCGAGGCAGAGAATCAAACAACACCATATATCTTTTATCACCAGGGCAACCGGGTCTCATTTTCACGCAGCTACGACAATGTTTCTTCACGTGAGGTCAGGTTTGCCTCGGCAGAGTATTTCATGCCCCTTTGCTACCCCGACTTCAACATTTCGAGCCTCTTTTACCTGAAAAGACTCAGGGCAGGATTATTTTATGATTATACCCGGGGGAGAGGTAATTACATAAGGATATTCGAAGATGGTGCGTATAGTACCGAATATCATGAAAATACCGAAGAATTCAAGTCGTTCGGCATTCAGCTGTTATCTGATTTCTACCTGCTCCGCATTCCATATATGATCTCTGCAGGGGTGCAGACAACCTTCAGGTCTTTTGATGAATCGCCCTATATAAAGCTATTATTCAATATAGATATTTACGGGATGAAGATCGGCCGACGCCCGCATCTTTGATCATCCTGTAATGTTTCGTGCTGTCTGAAGGACCCGGGCCCAGGCTTTTTCAACATGATCGATAGTCACATTTGTCTGTCCTGTTACCATTCTCAGCACATATTTCCCGTTAAGGGTGGTATGCGAAAGATACATCGTTCCTGAATCGTTGAGAAGATGATTCAGCCTTTCATTGATGGCGTTTAATTCCTTTTCGTCATATCCTGCAGGTCTGAATCTGAAGCATACAACATTGATTACCACCGGTGCCGTGATCTCAAAATCGTTTTCCTTCAGTATCATTTCGTTAAGCCTGTAGGCCAGTCCGATATGAATTCTTATTTTTTCCTGAAGCCCCTCAACGCCATACGATCTTATAACGCTCCACAGCTTCAGCGCCCTGAACCTTCTTCCCAGGGGAATTCCCCAGTCGCGGTAATCATTGACCTGTCCCCTCGTTCTTGTCTTAAGGTATTCCGGAAGTATTTCGAATGTCCTTATCAGGCTTCCGGCATCTTTTGTGAAGAAAGCGGTACAGTCAAAATTGGTGAACATCCACTTATGCGGATTGAAAAGGAAGCTGTCGATATTCTCTTTACCATCGATCATCCATCTGAATTCTGGCAGGATAAGGGCTGTTCCGGCCATTGCAGCATCGACATGGAGCCAGATATGGTTTTTACTGCAGATCTCACCAATGGGCCTTAAAGGGTCAACGGCGGTGGATCCGGTTGTGCCAATTGTAGCAATAACACAGCAGGGCAGGTATCCATTTTTCTTATCCTTCTCAATTGCCTCAGCCAGCTTTCGGGGGTCCATTGAAAAATCGTCCCTGACAGGAATTTTCACGAGGTTCTTTCTGCCGATCCCGCTTATTCTCACTCCTTTCTCCACTGAAGAGTGAGCCTGTTCCGAACAGTATACCCTGAGGATCCTTCCTGCGCCAATCCCTTCGTTGTTTGCCGTAAAAGCCGTACACTTCTCGCGTGCCGTTATTATTGCAGCCAGTGTGGCTGTCGATGCGCTGTCCTGAATTACGCCCTCAAATTCGGTCGGAAGGCCTGTCATTTCCTTCAGCCAGATCATCATTTTTTCCTCAAGTTCGGCGGCAGCAGGCGATGTTTCCCAGTTCATACACTGTGCTCCCAGGGCTGAAATGATCATCTCTGCAAGCACTGAAGGAGGACTGGTATTGGCTGGGAAATAGGCAAAAAATGAAGGGCTCTGCCAGTGTGTTATTCCCGGCATGATTATTTCGTCGAGATCCTTAATAAAATTCTCGAATGATTCCGGTTTCCCGGGAGGTGAATCAGGAAGCTTTCTGAAGATTTCGCCCGGACTGACTTTTGAACGGACCGGGTATGATTCCACATTATCCATATAGGAAGCTATCCACTCAACCAGCTCGTGGGCATGTTTGCGGAATTCATCAGATGTCATTAAGGTATTTTATTTTACCGATTCGGCGAGAAGGATGATCTTGTTATGTTTTACCTCAATCACCCCTCCGTTAATCTCGTACCTGACCTGGTTGCCTTCCATGTCGACCATGATAACAGGGCCGTTCTCGAGTGTCGAAATTATAGGGGCATGGTCTTTAAGAACCTGGAACGAACCTTTCTTTCCCGGTACCCTGATTGAGTTTATTTCTCCCTCAAATACGTTCCTGTCAGGAGTGATGATCTCGATTTTCATCCAGTTTAGTTTTTATTTTGACTGGGAAAGTATCTTTTCTCCTTTTTCAATAGCATCTTCAATAGTTCCTACCAGCATAAAGGCTGATTCGGGATACTGGTCGACCTTTCCGTCCATTATCATATTGAATCCTTTTATTGTGTCCTCAATGGGCACAAGTGCGCCTTTGATGCCTGTGAACTGTTCAGCTACGTGGAACGGCTGAGACAGGAACCTCTGGACGCGGCGTGCCCTGTGCACCACGAGCTTGTCCTCTTCCGAAAGCTCATCCATACCGAGGATGGCAATAATATCCTGAAGTTCATTATATCTCTGAAGTATTTCCTTAACGCGCTGTGCACATCTGTAATGTGCCTCTCCGACGATGTCGGGAGTAAGTATCCTCGATGTTGAGTCGAGCGGGTCAACAGCAGGGTAAATACCGAGCTCTGAGATTTTACGGCTTAGTACTGTTGTTGCATCGAGGTGTGCGAAGGTTGTTGCCGGCGCCGGGTCGGTAAGGTCGTCGGCAGGCACATAAACAGCCTGTACTGATGTTATTGATCCATGTCTTGTTGAGGTGATCCTCTCCTGCATCAATCCCATTTCTGTTGCGAGTGTAGGCTGGTAGCCCACTGCCGACGGCATTCTTCCGAGGAGTGCCGAAACCTCTGATCCTGCCTGTGTGAAACGGAAGATGTTGTCCATAAAGAAGAGAATATCCCTTCCGCCGCTTTTCCCGTCGCCATCCCTGAAATGTTCTGCCACTGTAAGTCCCGAAAGGGCGACCCTTGCCCTTGCTCCGGGGGGTTCATTCATCTGTCCGAAAACAAGAGCAAGCTTGGATTCCTTGAGTGCGTTCATATCGACTTTCGAAAGGTCCCAGCCTCCTTTTTTCATGCTTTCGAGAAAATCCTTTCCATAGGAGATTACCCCTGCTTCGATCATATCGCGGAGAAGATCATTTCCTTCCCTGGTTCTTTCTCCCACTCCTGCAAATACAGAAAGTCCGGAATATGCTTTTGCGATATTATTTATGAGTTCAAGGATAACTACTGTTTTTCCTACGCCGGCGCCGCCGAAGAGTCCGATCTTACCACCACGAGAATAAGGTTCTATGAGGTCGATGACCTTTATCCCCGTAAAGAGCATTTCCTTTTCTGTCGAGAGGTCTTCGTATTTTGGGGGTTTACGGTGTATCTGGTAGCCGTCTTTCTTGTCAAGAGGGCCTATGCCGTCGATAGCTTCGCCTGTAACATTCATAAGCCTGCCCTTGATCTGTTCACCAATGGGCATTGTTATGGGGGCGCCTGTTGCCAGCACGTCCATCCCGCGGCGCAATCCGTCGGTGGAGTCCATTGCGATGGCTCTTACAGTGTTTTCGCCTATGTGCTGCTGACACTCCACGACCAGTTTGGTGCCGTCATTTCTTGTAATCTCCAGTGCATCGTAGATGTCGGGCATCTCGCTGCCCTGGCGCTCAAATGTTACGTCGATCACCGGACCGATAATCTGGCTTATTTTACCGGTATTTTTTGCCATGTCTGATAAAATTTTGGTTCTTTTTCGGTAGTTACAAATTTAACAAATTTTGCAGACGAACATCTTTTTATGATGGTAATAATTTATCTTTATGGCCGGGGGAACATTTTAACTTAAAAATCAATGATATGAAAAAGTCCATTATCTGCCTCTTTTTTCTTTTGATGTCCGTAACCACTATAAATGCACAGTTCACGAAGGTGGGCGGAGGCCTGGGATACGGAACCGGCTATTGGTTTCATAATGTCGACTGGGATTATAACAGAAGCGGTCACTTTGCTCTTTTTCTTGGAGGCATCTATGAAATAAGCGTCCCGATACATCTTTCGGGGAAGTTTACTTATTTCTACCCTCACATAACGAAAGAGACTTTTTCAAAGACATCTGTGTCTTCAACCATGCTCGACCTCGACATGCATTATGTCTTCAACTCTCTTGATAAACTTGAATTCTACGGTATTGCAGGAGCTAATTTCCTTATCACCTGGAAGAGAGAAAAGATAATCAGCGCCATGGAAGAAGTTTTTACCGAAAATGACAATGCTGTAGGCCTTAACCTGGGTGCAGGAGCCTGCTTTAAACTAACCGACCAGTTTGACATTTTTGCTGAAGCCAAGTATATTCTTGCAACACATCACTACAGCCAGTTCATGGCAAATGCCGGGATACTGATCAATATTGACTGGCTGAAAAAGCATGAAAATAACTGACCGCGATTATTGAATACGGCCGATAAGGGAGATGGCAAGATTTGTCATCTCTTTTTTTCGGGTTTCATCAACGCTCACCTTCTGCAGGAACCCGAATGCCTTGTTTATATAGTCATGTGCAAGGATCTCAGTAATATCTTTTATCCCAAGGCTGTTGTATATCGATGTCACTCCTGATACCTTTTCTTCGGGGTTAAGGTCGGCTGCAGAGAAAAGTCTCTGAAGCTCTTTCAGCTGAACACCCTTTGCCTTTTCCATTGCCTTGACGAATGGAAAGGTCTTCTTGTTTGAAACGATATCGCCGCCTGCTGTTTTGCCGAATACTTTCATATCGCCCCACACGTCGAGGAGGTCGTCCTGTATCTGAAAGGCAAGACCCAGATTTCTTCCAAATTCATACATCAGGTCACAATCCTTGTCATCAGCCCCTCCGATAACGGCCCCGGTCTTTACTGAGGCAGCCAGCAGAACGGCTGTTTTCAGCTCTATCATACGAAGGTATTCATCCTCCCTGACGATGGCAGCCTTCTCGAAATCCATGTCAATCTGCTGTCCCACACACACTTCAATGGCTGCTTTATTGAAGATCCTGAACACCTTCAGCAAACATGAAGCCGGAGCCTGCGATATGCATTCATTTGCTATGAATGCCATTACATCGCCTGAGAGTATTGCCTGGTTGGCATCCCATTTTTCATGGACAGTCGGCAGGCCTCTTCGTACAGGAGCCTGGTCCATGATATCATCGTGAACGAGAGTGAAATTATGGAATACTTCAAGGCCTATTGCGGGCATCAATGCTTCGTCGATAGTATCGGTAAACAAGTTGCAGGCCATCAGCGACATCACCGGGCGAAGCCTTTTTCCCCCTTTTGACAGTACGTACCTGACAGGGTCAATAAGCTTCAGAGCCTCATTATTATACGGCAGGTTTGTCAATGCCCTGTCGACAATCTCTTTTAGTTCGGATTGGTTGTACATAAAAAACGGTTAGAGCTCTCTTCAGTTAACCCTTCAGGGCCTCAGCCCCGCTGACCACTTCGAGTATCTGGTTTGTGATGGCTGCCTGACGTGCCTTGTTATACTGCAGTGTCAGGTCGCGAATCATGCCGGTTGCATTGTCTGTTGCCTTGTGCATGGCTGTCATCCTGGCCCCGTGTTCAGCCACATAGGAATCGAGCACAGCTTTGTAAAACTGTATCTTTAATGACTTTGGTATGAGCTCCTTAATTATCTCCTCGCCTGACGGTTCATAGATGTAGTCGGCCGGGGCGGTTACTTTTGTCCCTTTGGCAACCGTTTCGACGGGGAGAAAAGATTCTGTCGTGAGATTCTGTACTGCGGCGTTCTTAAACTGGTTATATACTATTATGACCTTATCATATACTCCGGCAAGAAAGCTCTTCATCACCTCTTCAGCAACCAGGGAGACGTTGTCAAAAGTCAGATCATTGAAAAGGCTGTTTCGCTCAGGAAGCATATTAACCTTCTGTTTTCGCAGGTAATCGTACCCTTTCTTGCCGATTGTAAGAAATGTTACATTTCCCTTCCTGAACTGTTCCATATAATCCTCTGAAACAACACGTCGTGCTTCCCTGATGACATTAGCATTAAAAGCGCCGCAAAGACCCCTATTGGAGGTAATTACGACGGCAAGGATTTTCTCTTCCGAATTATTCCTTGAATAGATATTCTCTATTTCCCTTTCAGCGAGGCTTTGAGAAAGACCGGCATTTATCTCCTGCAGTTTACGGGCATAAGGTTTCAGGCGGAGAATCTTATCCTGGGCTTTTCTCAGCTTGGCAGCCGAGACCATCTTCATGGCCGAGGTTATCTGCCTTGTTGATTTCACAGAGCTTATCCTGATCCTTATCGCCTTTAGGTTTGCCATTTCAGTTTCAATTATCTTTCGCCTGCATTATTTATGGGCAGCATATTTTGCAGTCATTTCGCGGGCAACAGTTTCGAGTGTTTTTGTTATTGTGTCGTTCAGAATTCCGTCGCGCAGATTGTCGAGGACATCCCTGTGCTTCATTTCGAGAAACTCAATATAGTCCTTTTCAAACTCCTTAACTTTAGCAATGGGAACGTCTTTGAGAAGTCCCATGGTGCCGCAGTAGATTATTGCGACCTGCTTTTCAACAGGTACAGGGGCATACTGGCCCTGCTTAAGTATTTCAACGTTTTTTGCACCCTTGTTAAGAATAGCCAGGGTTGATGCGTCGAGGTCGGAGCCGAATTTTGAGAATGCTTCAAGTTCACGGTATTGTGCCTGGTCGACCTTAAGTGTTCCTGCGATCTTTTTCATCGATTTTATCTGGGCATTACCACCGACCCTCGATACAGAGATGCCCACGTTGATTGCGGGGCGTACGCCTGCATTGAAGAGTCCCGACTCGAGGAATATCTGTCCGTCGGTGATAGAGATCACATTAGTAGGTATGTATGCCGACACGTCTCCGGCCTGTGTTTCAATAATAGGAAGGGCTGTCAGCGAGCCGCCGCCTTTAACCATATGGCGGATTGATTCCGGCAGGTCGTTCATCTGTTTTGCCACCTCATCCGATTCGATGATCTTTGCAGCTCTTTCGAGGAGCCTCGAGTGAAGGTAGAAAACGTCGCCCGGGTATGCCTCGCGTCCCGGGGGGCGGCGCAGCAGAAGTGAGACCTCCCTGTATGAAACCGCCTGTTTTGAGAGGTCGTCATAGATGATAAGGGCATCACGGCCTGTATCCCTGAAGAATTCGCCTATTGCAGCGCCTGCAAAAGGAGCGTAAAATTGTGCAGCGGCAGGATCGCTGGCTGTGGCCAGTACAATAACCGTATACTCAAGTGCGCCATGTTCTTCGAGGGTCCTGGCAATGTTTGCCACGGTAGATCCTTTCTGTCCTACAGCCACATAGATGCAATAGACCGGCTTCCCTTTTTCAAAATTACTTCGCTGGTTGATAATGGTATCTATGGCAATAGCCGTTTTTCCTGTCTGACGGTCGCCGATGATAAGCTCGCGTTGTCCTTTTCCGATGGGGATCATTGCATCTATCGGCTTGATGCCTGTTTGAAGAGGCTGCTTCACCGGCTGACGGAATATTACACCGGGAGCTTTTCTCTCGAAGGGCATAATAAATTTCTCACCTTCAACAGGGCCCTTGCCGTCGAGAGGCTGGCCTGTGGGGGAAATGACTCTTCCAAGCAATCCTTCACCAACAGCAATTGATGCAATACGTCCTGTCCGTTTAACAATATCACCTTCGTTTATCTCTTCCGTGGGGCCCAGAAGTACTGCGCCTATATTATCTTCCTCGAGGTTAAGCACAATTGCCTCCATGCCGTTCTCGAATTCAATCAGCTCATTCGATTCTGCATTCGAAAGTCCGTATATACGTGCTATCCCGTCACCTACCTCAAGTACTGTTCCCACCTCTTCCAGTTCTGCTCCTGTCTGGATGCCTTCGAGCTGTTTGCGAAGAATATGGGATACTTCTGCTGGATTAATGCTTGCCATATTGTTTTTTCTTAGATTCCTGATTGTTATTCGTCATGCTGAAAGTGAATGGCCTTTCAGCTCCTTTTCTATTTTTCTCAGCTTGTTCTTTATGCTTGCGTTGATATAGTTATCTTCCACCCTGAGGATGAATCCGCCGATAATATCTTTATCGACAACCTCCCTGAGGTCTACTTTTGTTTTAAATAATCCGGTGAGCAGGTCTGTGATCTGTTTCCTGATCTTATCGTCGACCTTAACTGCTGTCGTAAGCACGGATTCGGTAATACCCTGGCTTTTCCTGGTCTGGTGGATGAATTCACGTGCTATTCCCGGAAGAAAAGCTTCTCTTCCGTTTTTAATTGCCAGGTCGATAAGGGATAATGTTAATGGCTGGATCTTTCCTGCCGTAACATTATGTATTATCTCTTTCTTTTTTGAAGGAACTATTATCGGGCTGTTAAGCAGTTCTTTCATTTCCGGCAAGGCAGTGATCTCTGAAATATAGATCATGTCGTTATATACTTTATCAATCAGTCTCTTTTCAGTTGCTGAGCTGAAAAGAGCCCGTGAGTATCTGACAGATATTTTGCCCTGGTTCATCGTTAATTCAGATCAATGTCTTTAAGGTACTTGCTGATGAGCTTCTCCTGCTCTTCAGTCCTGCTGAGTTTTTCGCCAAGCAGTTTTGATGCAATGTCGATCGAAAGAGTTGTTACCTGTTCGTGTATTTCCGACAGGGCTTTTGATTTTTCCCGTTCGATTGACTGTCTTGCCTTCTCAACTATCTTTTCGGCTTCATCAGAAGCTTTCCCTTTAGCCTCGGCAATAAGCTTGTCACGGACTTCCCGGGCTTCTTTAAGAATGATTTCACGCTCTTCGCGCGCCTTTCGCAGGATGGCTTCGTTATCGCTCTGGAGCTTCTGCATTTCTTCCCTGGCTTTTGCAGCTGAGGCCAGTGATCCTTTGATCATTTCCTCTCTCGCCTTAACGGCCGAAAGGATTGGTTTCCATCCAAACTTTGCCAGGATAAGGAAGAAGATGCTGAAAATAAGAACAGCCCAGATAACCACTCCTATTCCCGGTGAAGTAAGACTGTTTGATAAGAATATCATAGCAATAATTTTAATTCAAAAATGATTTAAATGATACCTGCAACCAACCGTTGCAGGCATCATTTTTTTCGTTTACCAATCAAAGAAGTGCAACAACTATTGCGAACAGAGCAGCCCCTTCAATAAGTGCTGCTGCAATGATCATTGCAAGCTGGATCTTCGAATATGCTTCCGGCTGACGTGCGATGGCATCCATTGCCGATCCACCTATTCTTCCGATACCAAGACCTGCGCCGATAACTGCAAGACCTGCTCCTACTGCTGCAAGTGAGATTGGTTCCATTACCTGAGGTTCCATAATAAAAAATTTAAATTATTAATGATGTGCTTCTGCAGTAGCCATTCCTATGAACAGCGACGAAAGAAGCGTGAATATATATGCCTGGAGGAATGCAACAAGAAGCTCGATGCAATCCATGAATACTACAAAGATGATTGATACCGGGGCAACCCATACCGTGTTGAAGATGAATATCAGACAGATGAGGCTCAATACGATTATATGTCCTGCAGTGATGTTTGCGAAGAGACGGATCATCAGGGCAAACGGTTTCGAGATAAGCCCTATCAGCTCTACGGGTATCATTATTGGAAGAAGCCATACCGGTACTCCCGGCGCTGCAAATACATGTTTCCAGTGTGCCTTGTTTCCGCTGAACTGTGTGATCAGGAAAGTAAACAGGGCAAGGACAAATGTTACGCCCACGTTACCGGTAACATTACCTCCAAAGGGCGGAGGAAAAGGGATAAGCCCCATGATGTTATTCAGCAGGATAAACACAAATACTGTCAGAAGGTAGGGCATGTATTTTTCATATTTGTGCTCCCCGATATTTGGTATTGCAACATCGTCGCGGATAAAAAGGATCACAGGTTCAAGGAAGCTCTGCAGGCCCTGTGGGTGGCTTATCCCTGTTTTCCTGTATGAACGTGCCAGGGAAAGAAATACCCATAGGCCTATTATAGCGGCAAACAACATCGCCACAACTGTTTTTGTCATCGAGAAGTCGAGAGGCCGTTTCCCTTCGATGATATTACCAGCACCGTCGACATTAACGATTTTCCCTTTCAGGCTGCCTTCCTCTTCAAGCCTGTAACCTTTGTAAACATGTCCATGTGCAAGCTTTTTTGAAGAGAAGACATCTAATCCTTTTTCCCCTGAGTAAAGAATGACAGGCAGGTAGATGGCTATGCTTTTCCCGGCTGGCGTGGTAAGAATATGCCATTCATGTGAATCGCCGATATGGTCGAGAATGAATTCACTGGCATTAAATTCTTTTTCAGGAGCCTCTCCGTGCTGTCCGAAAGCCGGAAGAGATAATCCTGCAAGAAAAAACAAATAAAAAAAGCTTACCCTAATTTTTGTTTTCAAAATCTGATCAGTTATATAGCCCTGTTTTTCAATGTTTTCATCATTATCAGGACCGAAAACATTGTGAACGTTAAATATAGAACAAAAAATAATACAACTGAAGCTAATTGTGTTTTTTTAACTACAAAAAACCAAACCAGGGCAAGTACGAGTTCCATCAGAAATTTAAGCGACACAGCCACAAGGCTGTGCATTGTCTGTGATGAAGGATCTTTTCCCTGCCCGCGGAAAAAAATGACAAGTGTGACTACCGCGATGAGACACATAATAGCAGACAGAAGGGCTGTTTCTCCGAAGGTTATCCCTGTGCCTGATTTTGAAATTATGAAATACCCCGAGGCAAGTATTAATGCTTCAAGCAATAAAAGAAGCCGGATATGCTTCATCAGTGACTTCATGAAGATTTACTTTTTAAGAAACTCCCTGATCGAAATATAAATAGCGGCAAAGACTCCCAGCAGGGAGAGAATTATTGTGAAAACGGGTGTTTCCCGGTGGGTGATTTTATCAAGCTTCACGCCTCCAAAAGTTGTCAGGAGAATAATGCCGGCCATCTGGAAGGCCATTCCCGAATAGCGAGCAAAATTCTGAAGGCCTTTATTTTGCGGCTTGTTTTGCTGATCCTGCTCCTCCATTATTATCGTTGTCGCTCATTTTGCAGTTCCCGGAGAATATGGCACCCGGCTCAATCGAAAGCTTTGATGTAGCTATATCGCCAGTAATCCTGGAAGAAGCTTTAAGTATCAGCAACTGGTTAACAATGATCCTGCCCTCAACATTTCCGGATACTTCGGAGTTCTTGCAGATAACTTCTCCGTTAACCTTTCCCGACGGACCTATTACCACTTTGCCCTTTGTATTAAGATTTCCTGTCAGTGTTCCGTCAATCCTGATGTCGCCTGTCGATTTAATATCGCCGGTTATATCTGTGCCCAGGCTGATAAGGTTTATGGCTGCTGTTTCGGGTTCGTTGTATTTTGCCATTTTGAAAAAAATAAAGTGTTTTCAGTTAATAAATGACAAATATAAAATTATTTTGGGTCATACGCCCACTTAAGATAAATTGAGCCCCACGTAAATCCGCCGCCGAATGCAGCGAGAATAAGGATGTCGCCTTTTTTCAATTTGCTCTCATATTCCCACAGGCAAAGAGGTATTGTGGCGGCAGTGGTATTGCCATAGTTCTGGATGTTGATCATTACCTTTTCCGGGGGCAGGCCCATTCTCCTTCCTGTTGCATCAATTATCCTCAGGTTTGCCTGGTGAGGAACAAGCCAAGCGATATCTTCCGATTTCAGGTTGTTTTTCTCCATGATCTCTGCAGCCACATCGGCCATATTTGATACTGCAAATTTGAAAACACTCTGCCCTTCCTGATAAATAAAGTGTTCTTTTGCCTCTATCGTTTCATGTGAAGCCGGCTTAAGCGATCCTCCTGCCTTGATATGAAGGAATTTGCGGCCCGATCCGTCGGCACGCAGTATATGATCCATCACGCCTGTTTCCTCAGATGTCGGTTCTATAAGCACTGCTCCTGCAGCATCGCCAAAGAGGGGGCAGGTGGTACGGTCAGTATAATCGACAATAGAAGACATCTTGTCGGCTCCCACCAGTATAACCTTTTTATATCTTCCGGATTCAATGTATGCTGCTGCTGTCTGGAGCCCGAAAAGGAATCCCGAGCATGCGGCGCCAAGGTCAAAGCTGAAGGCATTTTTTATCCCTGCCTTGTCGCAAATAATGTTAGCCGTAGCGGGGAAAGCCATGTCGGGGGTTACTGTAGAGCATATAAGAAGTTCGATATCATCAGGAGAAGTGTTTGTCTTTTCGAGAAGCCCGGTGACGGCATTGACTCCAAGGTCGGAAGTTCCAAGGCCTTCTCCTTTAAGGATCCTGCGCTCCTTTATACCCACTCTCTGCATGATCCACTCGTCGGAGGTGTCGACCATTTTCGAAAGCTCCTGGTTTGTCAGCCGGTATTCAGGTACCCATGCGTGTATGCCAGTTATGGCAGCTCTGATTTTCCCCATTATTCAAATGCTTCTCTGATCTTCTCAGCAAAATTGGCATGGACTACGGCCCATGTCTGACGTATCATATTCATTATAGCCTTACGTCGCGATATTCCGTGCCCCACAACCACATTTGCGCTCACTCCCACAACAGGTGTTCCTCCGATGCTTTCAAAATCGAGCCTGTCAAAAAACGGATCTTTCAGATTGCGCTCCTTATAGATATGATGAAACGCCTCTGTCTGCTTAAGCATTACATTACCTACAAATCCGTCACAAACAATGACATCGGCCATAGCTTCCCTGAAAAGGTTGTTGGCTTCGATATTTCCTTCAAAGTTGATTGATGGATGATTCTTCATCATCTCGTATGCTGCTTTAACAGCCGGTGTTCCTTTTGATTCTTCTTCCCCGATGTTGAGGAGCCTAACCCGGGGATTATCTATCTCAAGGACATTTTTTGCAAAGAGGGAACCAAGGATGCCGTATTGTACCAGGACTTCCGGTTTTGTATCAGGATTAAGGCCCACATCAAGGATCACAGAATTACGGCCGTCGACCGATGGCAGTATTGTTGCCAGTGCAGGCCGCAATACGCCGGGTATCACGGCCACGTTGTATGTTGCCCCCACGAGCATGGCGCCTGTGTTGCCGGCACTGCAAAAACCATCTATTCCCTTAAGTCTCAGCAGCCTGAATCCGACAGCAATGCTTGAATCAGGTTTCTGGGTAAAAGCTTTTGAAGGCACATCGCCCATCTCAATTACCTGTGTTGTAGGCACTATCCTGAACCGCGAAGGATCTGTATTCAGCTCCCTTAGCTTACTGAGAATTGATTTCTCATCACCGATCAGTACCAGCTCATCAGCAGCAGATAAATACTGCAGAGAATCCACTGCACCCTCAATTACCACTTCAGGTGCAAAATCTCCGCCCATTACATCTACACCAATTTTCATGGCTTAAGGTGTTGGTAAGGCTTTATCAGGCAGTAGCTTTTTTCTCAACAGCAAGCTTCCCCCTGTAATATCCGCACTCAGGGCAAACCCTGTGGTACTGAACTGAAGAGCCGCAGTTTGAGCAAACAGCTGTTGTCGGTGCCGTTGCCTTGTAATGTGTCCTGCGCTTGTCTCTCCTTTGTTTCGAGTGTTTACGTTTGGGATTTGGCATTTTTTGAATTATTAATTGTTATGTATCAGTTTCTTTAGTTCATCCCACCGGGGATCTTTATTTTCATCGTCGTTAACAGTGTGCGCTTTTATCTTCTTAATCATTTCAGGGTCACAGGTGCTCTTCCCGTTCTTATTAGCCGGATGGACCTTTTGTATGGGAAGGGCGAGCATTATATACTCATAAAAATACTGAGCCATGTCGAGTTCGTTTTCCCCTGCAGGTATTGTGATTATATCGGGATCGCTGTCATCAAAGAGCTTTCCGAACTTGATGAGGAGATTGTTTCTGCACTCAACGGGATGGGCAAAATACTCCAGGCACCTGTCACACGAAATCATAACCTTTCCCGAAATATGTATGTTAAGGCCGGCATGTGATGAGTGCTTCTCGGCTTCTACAATAACAGCCAGGTCGCCCTCCTTCACTTCAGACTCCTCAAACCTTCCAAAGAACTCTTTGCCGATCCTGAATTCGAAACTCTGTACCCCCTCTTTCAATCCGCTTACAGGTATGCAATAAGTACCCGACATCTCATCAAAATTTGGTTTGCAAAAATATGAAAGCTTATTCAATTAAAAAAATTATCAACAAAAATGTAACAAAAACCTCTCCGGCAGCTGTTTACCCCTCTAAAACCGTCATTCGCCGAAAATCACTGCCCTGAGGTGTGCCCGATACCATATTTTTGGGTCATAATAAACATTAAAGTCATGAAACACAGCGATAATGTAATGAAAAGGCACCGTGAGCATCATCCGCAGGTTAGCATAGGTCTCTTCTTCGTAGCCCTCGGAGCTGCACTGCTGGTGGCAACAAACGATCTCCTTAACCTTGGAGGAATAAAGGAATACTTTACGTGGGAGACAGCACTTGTATTTATCGGAGTGCTTCTTATCCTTAATCTGAATTTTATAGGAGGATTGGCCTTGCTTTCGATAGGAACCTGGTTCTTTATCGACGACAGGTACGGCCAGATCCCCGAGCTGATGAAAACAATATACTGGCCATCGGTGATAGTGCTGGCAGGTATCTTTTTCATCATTTCATCCCTAATTAAGAGAAGAAAAAAAGAGAAATAATCAGGAAACAGATAAATTTACGACCATGGAAACAATTAATGATTACAAGAGTGATGATCGCAACAAAAAGAACGAACATCATTTCAATAACAGGGTAATAATAGGTGTTGTACTTGTTCTGGCAGGACTGGCACTTGTTATCAGAAACACAGGTTTTTTTCCCGATTTCATCGACCATGTCATTTTCAGCTGGCCAATGCTGCTGGTGACCATCGGCCTGGTAA
>ERZ1645192.2285-NODE-2285-length-15896-cov-6.274604_pt1 | contig 15896 bp, 9 predicted proteins | sample MGYA00575354_ERZ1645192 | MGnify/ENA primary metagenome ERZ1645192 (study PRJEB40844, sample SAMN11349763) | freshwater sediment metagenome | isolation source: river sediment | host: Sediment | place: India: Faizupur Khadar , New Delhi | collected 2017-02-21 ... | reverse complement strand
ATGGAAGATGCGGCCCAGGCGGCCCTCTTCGATTAATTCTTTTGCGAGGGTCACAGCCGGGACGCGCCGGTAATTATACCAAACCATGTTGGGCACGCCGGCTTTTTCGACAGCCTGGACCATTGTTGCGCCTTCCGCTGTGTTCATCGAGAGAGGCTTCTCGCACAGGACCATCTTACCGGCTTTGGCGGCGGCGGTGGCAATGTCCTTGTGCATGTCGTTCGGGCAGGCGATATCGACGAGGTCAATATCTTTGCGCGCCACGAGTTTTTTCCAGTCCGTTTCAACAGATTGGTAGTCCCAGCGTTTTGCGAAGGCGCGGGCTTTGGAGGCATCCCGTGCGCAAACGGCCTTGAGCACGGGCTCGTATTCGAGATCAAAGAAGTTGGGAGCTTTGCGAAACGCGTTTGAATGCGCACGGCCCATGAAGCCGTAGCCGACGAGTCCGATGTTGAGAGTTTTCATATTTGAGTTTCAGAGAGGTTTGATGGTGATGTTGCGAAAAGCGACCGGGCCATGATTGCCTTGGAACATAAGCGGTCCTTTGGCCTTCTCCGTGCCGTCCACTCCGCCGGGGGTGGGGCTGGGCATCTCGAGATTCTCGTGAATGATTGCTCCGTTCAGGATCACTTTGACGAATTCTGCATTGGCTGTCTTCTTACCTGAGGCGTCGAATTGAGGTGCTTTCCAATGGATTTCATAGGTGTTCCACTGGCCGGGCGCCTTGTACTTGGGCTTTTTGGGCGGTTGAGCTCCGTAGATGGCGCCCATGTCGCCGGGGCCGGGGTTGGCGTCTTTGCCGTCGCTGTCAAGCACCTGGATCTCGTATTCTCCCATCAGGTAGATGCCGCTGTTCGAGGATTTTGGCACCATGACATCGAGCTTAATGACGGCGTCACCATGCAGATCCCTGCTGTAAAGGTCGAGGCTGCTGCGGTGTCCTTCGGTAGCATTGATGAGTTGCGTTCCCCCGGGCGAGACTGCCAGTTGTTTGGGGTTGGCTTGCGAGACTTTGGCAGTGCCGACAAGCCACTTGCTTTGTGTGGCGCCTTCGGGTTTGGCGATCCATGCGGAAATATCCTTTGTGCTGAAGGGCTTGGGCTTTTTATCGCCGGCAAAGGCCGGGGAACAGAGTGTGGCAATGAGCAGTGCTGCCGTGGTGGAGATTGGAGAGAGCATTCTGAATTTCATGCTGGTTAGTTGCCCTGTTAGCGATCGAAAAGCAAGCGAGAAAGGTCGTGTCCAGTTGTTCTGTCTGCATGCATTGCTGCTTCGGAACATCAGTGCCATAAATCGACCGCGTCGGCCCGCAGCCTATGTCTGCTCTCTTCCTGTGTGATCAGTAGAATTGGGCGTGCAAAAACAGATCCGATTTTTCACCGCATTGGCGTTTCCTTTTCACCGCATTTGGTCCAACTTAAGGCAATGCAATGGTCGCGGCACCCTAAGACGCTCATGCGACAGAACCGCGCTTTCATCAGAGCGGGCCTTCTGGCGGCGATGCTGGCTGTGCTGCTGTTTTCCCTGGAGCTTGCTTTCTCCGCCGAACTCACGGCCAAAACGAATGTAATTGGACCTTCTCCGGAAATCCTGGGGCTGAATTCCGGTCATTTTTACCCCGGCAGCAACACGCGGGATTGGTGGCGCTACTCGGGGGTCAGCGGGGCGCGTTTTTTCATTTCCCCTTCGAACATTGAGCCGAGTGACGACATCAGTCCGGTCGGTGATGGTGTAACCGATTCAGCCACCTTTCTGGCACGCAGAGCTTCCATCCGCACAAACCAGTTCGACCCTTCCTACATCAACTGGCCTGTTTTCGAGAATCGTTACCAGAATACGACGCTTTCCGGGAACAACCGGATACGCGTGGACTACGCTCTCAGCGCGCTTCGAGAGATGAACGTGGAGATCTGCGCTCAGATCACCGCTTCCCAATCCCGTCTTCCGATCGCGTCGGCTTCGGATTGGCCGAACATGTGGGAGCTTTGGCAGCATTATTACGCGCAATCGTTCTACCTTGCCAGGCACTACAACGTGGCGAGATATCAGATGTACAACGAGCCAAATCATCCGGATGCGAATGGGCTCACACCTGAAGATTACCTGTTGCGCCTCCGGCTCGCATCCGATGCGGTGCAGTGCGCGATTGACGATGTTAACACGCTCTATGGGAAGCAGTTGCGGGCAAAGATGCTCGCGCCAGTAACGGCCGGAAGCGCGGCATCTTCCTGGACCGGTTGGGGCGAGTTGGTCGTCACCAATCGGCACGTCAACTTTCTTGGGCAGACGGATCCTGATTTCCTGCTGCTGCACGTTTACGATTATCACCAGTATGGTTCGACGCCTGCGGGTTTTGGCAGCAGCTTACAGACTTTGCACGGCTATCTGGCGCAGGCCATGGCTCCCGAGCCGCGCTATCCTAGTTCCATCTCTGAGTTCAACACCCGGACAGGCGCCAGCTTCGACAGCATACCGGACACGCTCGATTATCCCGCTGAATATTCCCAGTTGGGGGCGATTTGCGTAAACCTTGCCGCAAACCACTGCAGTGAACTCTATTGTTTTAAGTTCTCCCAAACGGAGTCCTCGAACGAAAACTACCCCGTGCAAAAGAATGCGCTGCATTACGTGGACAGTGACACATCGCCCTACAATATCGGCGGCATCACGAAAGCGGGTGAAGTCTGGCGCCTTTTCAACAAGAGCCTGCCGCGGGGGAGCCTCCGGCTGGAGACGGCAAAGGGCTCCGGAGCAACCGGCCTGGACGTGCAATCCGCTCGAGATAGCAACGCTTTCTACCTGTTTTCCGCAAACAACACATCAACTGCGGTGGATGTGTCGTTGAACCTGCAGGCCTGGGAAATTCCCGCGAATAACAAAATCATGATTCAGGAGGTGAGCGAATCCCTCTCAGGCGGGGTTAGACTGTTCACCAACGCGGGCGCGGCTGGAACGCTATTCGCCAGCCTGGCATCGAACAGTGTTTGGTTGATTCGAGCTTCGCAGGCTCCTCAGGCGCCGGAGCAGATTCTGCTTTCGTCGGCGGACGCCGAGGTCCGGGATGGAGCAAACAAGCTCTTCAACTACGGCCTGAGCAATTCCATCACGGTGCGAAACGATTCTTCCTCCGCCGCGAACCGCAGCGTGGCGTTCGTGAAGTTCCAACTCCCCACCACCAATGACATGTCACGACTTCAATTTGCGGTGCTGGCACTGTCAGCGCAGTCCACGACTGAGGCGCCGGCTCAGGCGCACGTGTATGCGATCGATTCAAATGACTGGTCGGAAACAACCCTGACGTGGAACAACGCGCCGAATCTGAGGGATAATGTGCCCGCTGGGAACCGCATAACAAATGCGGTTGTGGAGAGCGGCGGGATCTCGGCGCACGTGCAGGGGCAACTGATTACAAGCTCCACCGTAACGAGCGAACGGCGGATCGATGTGACTGATTACTTGCGTGGGCGCACGAATACACAGGCTTCGTTTCTCATTGCCCAGGAGCCGCGATGGAATCTTGCCTTGCCGTCTCTGGATGTCGGAGACACGCAACCTGCCGGCATTCGCATTACAAGCAAAGAAGGATGGGCAGGACCCCGGTTGCACCTGGTGTTCGCTGTCATCCAGGAGCCGCCGGTGGCGGTGGATGACACCTACGCAACCTTGCAGGACTCCACGCTAAGGATCGGGATGCCTGGAGTGCTGACAAATGACACCTCCGGAACAGAAACGAACGTTGTAGCTCGAATTGAGGAATTTCCCACCAACGGTAGTGTCGTGCTGCGCGAAGACGGTTCGTTTATGTACACTCCCGAGCCCGGTTTTTATGGGGCCGATTGCTTCACCTACGTGGCAGCCGCCTTGACGACCAGTTCGGCGCCGGCACTGGTCCGTTTAACCGTGGAGCGAGCGTTCCCGGTCTCGACAAATGTTGCCGTTTCCGCGGAAGCTTTCATCCGGGGTGGCGCTTACGCGGACACAAACCCGGACGAGGCCGCTACTGGATACTTGATGGTAAAATACAACGCCTCTCTGGACCTCTCGCGCAAAACTTTTCTTCGATTCGATGTATCCGCCTTGAGCCCCAACAACGCGAGCGATGCCGCTTTGACCATCAACTTCGTCACGTCCTTCAAACACGCGGTTCAATTGTGGTGTCTCGATCAACCGTGGGGGACCTTCAACTCCGACGTCACCTGGAACTCCGCCCAGGCAAACGAGGCGGCATCCAACGATATGCTCCAGTCCGGTCCATTCACCGCCACGAGGATAGGTTCCTCAACGCTCATGCCGATGAGCGGCATGGAGCCTTTTACCTTTACGGTGCCCGACTTCGCGCAACGAATCCCGAACTCGTTCCCGGTATTCGTTCTAACGGGCGTGGCTGACCAGGAGAATAACGCGGGTGGGTTGCGGATCGAACCGGGTAGCGCCACGCTCACCTTGCTCGCAAATGTTCCTGTGCCGGCGGATGCCACGGCGCCAGTTTTTACAGGCTGGTGGTTGACCAATGGCCTGGTGAGCATGACCCTCCAAGGCTCGCCCGGAACGCCATACGTTGTGGAGTTTTCTACAAATCTCGTTCAGGCGCCATGGGAGCGTTTGGCGACCAACGTCTTGGATGCGAGTGGCGTGTGGCTTGTGACGGACGCGCAACGCACGAATTCTGCGGCGCGCTTCTATCGTGCGTTTCTGCCCTAGCAGTTCGGAACCGTAACTCAACATTTCGCGCCAGACTATGGTTTGATTCCTTCTCCTGGCGGGCAGGCGCGTGAATGCCAGTGAATCAGGCAGGCAGCTTTATTTCTCCTGCCAAACTTCTGATCTGTAATGTCGCGGGTGGATTCCTTAATCTCTCTTGTACATGCATGAGCAATCGCAGAATGCTCCTTTCGTGACCACCTGCTGGTCGGTGGTGCTTGCGGCTGCGGGTTCGGATACGACGGCTGCGCAGGACGCCCTTTCGCACTTGTGCAAGACCTACTGGTATCCGCTTTACGCATTTGTGCGGCGGCGCGGGTTCTCGCCGCATGATGCGCAGGATCTGACACAGGAGTTTTTCTCGAAGCTCCTGAAGGGACATTGGGTCGCGCAGGCAGATCGCCGGCGCGGACGGTTCCGCTCGTTCCTGCTCTCTGCCATGAAGCATTTCCTGGCAAACGAGTGGCACAAGGCCAATGCGATCAAACGGGGCGCGCACCTGGACCTCATTTCCATGGATGATCACGATGCGGAAGCGCGGTTTCAACTCGAGCCGGGCACCCAGGTGAATTCCGATGCTCTCTACGATCGCGGATGGGCGCTCACGTTATTACGGGATGTTCTCGCCAGGTTGGAGCAGGAGTATTCGGCTGAAGGAAAAGCCGCCTGGATGGAAACCATGCGGCCGGCGCTCACCGCAGGTCGGGATGCGATTAGCTATTCGGAAATGGCCTGTAAACTAAATACGAGTGAGAACGCGTTGCGCGTCGCAGTGCACAGGCTTCGGCAGAGATACCGGCAACTTATTCGGGTGGAAGTTGCCTCTACAGTGGCCTCGCCGGAGGAGGTGGACGAAGAAATGCGCTACCTGTTTGAAGTTCTGGCGGGGACTTGAAGATTTTTCGTAATATCCAGCCGCAAGTCCTTCAGGAACGGGTGGAAACGATATGAACACCCAGAAAGTGTGTCAGCATTGCGGAACAGCCCTGAGCGCCGACGCTCCCGGGGGATGCTGCCCCGTGTGCATGATGAAGGTTGCCATCGAGGCGGGCACGGTGGGAGACGCCGTCCACCCGGCGCATTCCTTTACCCCACCTACCGTCGAAGAGTTGCGGGACCGGTTCCCATCGCTCGAGATTATCGAGTTTATCGGCCGAGGCGGCATGGGGGCTGTGTACAAAGCCCGCCAGAAGGATCTGGATAGGATCGTAGCGCTGAAGATTCTGCCGCCGGATATCGGGAAGGATCCTGCTTTCGCGGAGCGGTTCGCCCGCGAAGCACGCGCGATGGCAAAGCTCAACCACCCGGGGATCGTCACCATTCACGAGTTCGGCCGCGCGGACGATCTGTATTTCTTTCTGATGGAGTTCGTGGACGGGGTTACCCTCCGGCGCCTTTTGCAGCGGGGACGTGTCGCTCCCCGGGAAGCACTCGCGATCGTGCCTGCGATCTGTGACGCCCTGCAGTATGCGCATGATCAGGGCATTGTGCATCGCGACATTAAACCCGAGAATATTTTGATCGATCGTCGCGGGCGCGTAAAGGTGGCCGATTTCGGCCTCGCGAAACTCATTGCTTCCGGGGCAGAACCGGCCCTCACGCAGCCTTCGCAATGTTCGCCGGACCTCACCGAAGCGGGCAAGGTGATGGGCACCCCGAACTACATTGCGCCTGAGCAGGTCTCACATCCGCAGGAGGTCGATCATCGCGCGGACATCTACTCGCTCGGCGTCGTTTTCTACCAGATGCTTACGGGTGAACTTCCAGGCAAAAGTCTCGAGGCTCCGTCAAAGAAGGTGCACATCGATGTCCGGTTGGACGAGGTTGTGTTGCGCGCTCTCGAACATGACCCGGAGCGCCGCTATCAGCAAGCCAGTATTTTGAAGTCGCAGGTGGAGACCATTTCACAGGGAGCAAGTGCGGCTGTTCCTCCGACGATCAGGAGCGCCGTTCCTTTCACGGCGGAGTCCGTTCGCGGCCAGTTCCTGGCGCTCACGATTGCATGGTGGATTGGTTTTCCGCTCAGCATCGTCTGCGAGTTTGTTCGCACGTTAGATCTTGTCGTACTCGCCGCCTTGATTGTGGCGACGGTGTTTGGCTGCATCCTCCTGTACCGTCAGTGGCTGTTGCTCCAGGGCCATGGAGCGAGAACCACTCCCGGAAGGGCGGTTGGATTCTCGTTTATTCCTGTTTTCTTTTTTTACTGGTGGTTCGTTGCGTATGCCGGTCTGGCCACGGACACGAACCGGCGGCTCAAGGAACTCGGGATTAGACGGGTCCAAATGTCGCGTGGCCTTGCAATCGCCTATTGCATTCTCGGGATCCTCGGATGCACGATTGGCGCGTTTTCGTATGTGGGCATTGCTCTGACAATCCCGCTTATGGTCGTCGGCTTTTTCCTGCTCCTGCAACAGCGCGATTGTGTCCTCGCTTTGCTTGAAGCCGAAGCCGTTCAGCCTTTCCCATCGGAGAAGAACCTGCAAGCGCGTGCGGAGCAGGGAACTGGTTCACCGTCCGTCCCTGGCAGTGTCCCGGTGGCTGCAGCAGCGACTCAACCCCCTTCTCGACTCTCCTGGGCAGCAGTTGCCGGACTATGCTGCCTGCTGCTGTCCATGATCGTAGCGGCAATCCTGGTTCCATTCAGTATTCGCATCGCTGGTCCGAACGAAGGACCGCCGACCTGGTTCGTGTTTATCGCGGGCTTGCCCGGTCTCTTGCTTGTGCTTGCCACCATGGTCTTCGGTGCGATAGGAATCGGTCAGACCCGCCGGCATCCCGGGAAATACCATGGATTCGGGCTCGCGTTCTTTGATCTGCTTCTGTTTCCGTTGCTGACGCTTGGTATTGCCGTCGCGATCCTGCTGGGAAAGAACACTGGTCTGCAGGACATCCACATTTTCCTGTTTGTCTTGCTGATCAGCGTTCCGCTGGCGGTGCTTTCATGGCGCCTGTTGCGTCCCGCACCTGAGGCTTTTGCGAATCTGCCTGATAAGAGGCCTTGGGGCATGTTTATGCCGATCACGGCTCTCGTAGCGGTGACTGCGTTGGTGTCGGGCGCTGTGATATCTCAGCAGAATGCGTTGAGCCTGGAGAAGGTGTCCCCCGAGCCGTTGCGGCACAGGCCTGACCTTCTCGGGCGGGCCGATCATCCAGCCGTCATCAAGGCCGCACTGGGTGATCCCAACCTTCCTTGGGGTTGGCAGGAACTCCAACGCCGGGCCGCCGGGCGTCGGCTTACCTTCAATGAGGGCACTCAGATCGTGGATGGGATGAGCGACTTGCTTGAGGCAGGAAAAGCAGACGTCCGGAAGCCCATGCCCTGGTTCAATGACCTTGTTCAGGTGCTCAGGCATCAGCGGTTGGTTTCCGAGGAGGAAGTGATCCGCTGCGTCCGTGCGATGCACGGGAATCCGATTGTTGAGGTCCCTCGCGTGCGCGCCGGGGCTGGAACGATCAGTATTGATTGCAGATGGCGGGATGCATGGCACCAGAGTTTTCTCGGCTTCGTGATGCTAACGGAAATGCAGGCAGTGACACTGGATGGCGTGCGGCTGGAGAGGCCCACTGGCGGCACACAACAGCCGCAACCTCGGATAGCACGGTTCTATGGCGATTTTCTTCTGCCGACCGATGTGGCGCCCGGGAAACACGTGATTAAATGCGGATTCTATCATGCAATTCGCCCGGAGGAAGATGTGATAGGGCTTGCCCACGATGCTGTCCGTGCTGATTGGCCTTCTCCCTCAACACCAAAACTTGCCAGCATCACTGACTTTGCCAGCAACGCGACGGGCGAACTCGTTGTGATAGGAAAAGACGAACAGCCGATCGAACTTACTGCCGATCCTGCGCTCGATCCCCTCGCGACTCAGGGGTTGGCTCTGAAAGCGTTCGTGCGCAGCAAGGGCCCGAACAGCAGGACCGTGGATATCCTGTTCAGCAATCCGAACAGGCTGAAAGTTCCGGTCAGCTTCGACGTTACCATCAATGTCGAGGGAAAGACCTATGGTGCGGGCTGGTATTACTGCTTCGCGACGGAAACGCAAACCACAATTGGAGGCAGCGAGTTGCATGTGGAAATAGCGCCACCCGTGCCGTCCACAAAGGCAATGGACGTCATGCTGAGTCCAAACCGGCAAGTCATCGAGCATCTGAGCGCGGTCCGTCAGATTTGGGGCGCGGAGATCACAATGAAAAATGTTCCGCTCGTTCGGCAGGATATTTCGTCTTCCCGATAGGGAGGAGGGGTGCGGTTGCCGAAATTCCGAACAGCGCAGTGATGGCAGACTTGCGTGCTCCTCACAGTCCCCGGCGCCTCTCAGGAACTGCTGCCCTGTGTGTTCTTTCCTCTTTACCTTTCCGGCACAGTCACATTCGTCGGGAAGTAATCACACCCGCATGCCTTCTGTTGGGCAAAAGCCTCTGGTGTGTCCGCGCCGCGCAGGCAGTATTTGATGCCCTTCGCGTGCGTGCGTTCCAGCAGATCCCGCGGGGCCCTGGTCGGGTCGGGATAGTCCCACGAAACCCCTGCGTTGCCCATCGCCGCGATTTCGTCCAGCAATTCCGGCTTGGAGAAGATGTGGTGCACGAAGATGCTCTTGCTCAGCCGGCGCGCCTCGCGGATATGCTCGATTGGAACGGAGGAGAGCACGGCTACGTCGAGCAGCCCGCGTTTTGCAAGCGCGTCCAACACTGGCTTGACCACCGCTATGGGTCCCTTTGTCTCGATGAATGGCACGCAGTCGTATCTCGCGCAGATGTCGAGGTACTCATCGAACGTGGGCGGACGCAGCTTTTCGGCTGGATAGGTCTCCACCTTCCTGCCCTTCTTCATGACGTGACGGCGAAGATTTTCAAAGTCCGTGGTCTCCACCGTGAGGTCCACGCCGAACATCCGCTTGAACGAGGCGTCGTGAGAGCAGATGAGCTTGCCGTCCTTCGTGAGGCGCACGTCCGTCTCGATCGCCGCGTATGCGAGTTCTCCCGCCCGGGTGAACGAGGGGATCGAGTTCTCGGGCGCGTCGGGCTGATAGCCTCGATGCGCAATGAGGAAAGGCTGCGACTGGGCAAACCGTTCCGCCAATGTCCTGGGCGCGGCGCATGCCACACTTGTCCACAGCAGTACCACTGCCCAAAATGTCGTTAGCATCGTCGCTCTCACACGACCTCAAACGCGAAGATGTGCGCGACGGCGCTGTCGTAGGTAGTGTTCAGGCGCTCGCTGCCCCAGGTGGAAAGCGGCACAAGGCGCACGGCCATGCAGGTGCGCCCGATTTTGCCGCGAATGAGACGCTGATGGTTGTCCTTCGCCTCGTAGGCCTGGCGCCAAAGGCCCTGTTCGTCCTTCGTCTCGATGCGGAAACTCTTCAGTACGGTGCGCGGGAAGCCGAAGGACGTGTTGCTGTATCCCAGGCCGCGGAAGAGCGGCATCGGGATCGTCAACAGATCCGGATTCCCGTCCATCTGCTCGCGGTCGAGATCAGAATCGACCACCAACCGGAATCCGTTCACCAAGGTTGGCTTGTCGAACGAGTAAACGATCGCCTTGTTCGTCTTGCCGAAGTAACCGTTGTCCTTGCCCCAGATGCGGCGATCCACGCCGTTGATCAGGTCCGAGCAATCGCCGTATTCGCAGGTGAGCTTCGCCTGAAGCGAGAGCGGTGAAATCTCGCGCTTTAAGCCGGGTAAAAAACAGTCATCGTCCATCAAGCGACGCTGAAGTTCCTTCAGCAGCGCCTTGTCCGTATAGATGCCACGCGGGTCCACGCCCTTCTGCACTGCGAGCGCGGCTGCCGTGCCGACCGCCTGGCCCATGATGCCGATCGTGCCCATGACGCGGGCGGACGCAAACGCCGTGTGCGTCGCGGACATGTTTCGCCCTGCGAACATGAGGTTGTCCACGTCGCGCGAATAGAGCGAACGGTATGGGATTGCGTAAGGTTCGGAGAGCCGGCGCTTCTGGAGATGGGCGCCGTCCTGCGACTTGAGCCAAAAGCCGCCGGGGAGATGGTTGTCGATTTGCCAACCGCCATAGGCGATGGTGTCCCCGAACTTCCTGCCGCCGTTCTCCACATCCTGCTGCGTCAGGGTGTAATCGCCCACGTAGCGACGGCTTTCGCGCTTGCCGGGCAGAAACCCGAGCCACTCGAGTTCCCAGTTGTCGGCGCCATGTTCGCCGTGGTTTTTCATGTGGTCCCACACGCCAAAGGCGATTTTGAGCAGCTCATCGCGGATTTTCTCCGTGTCCGCAATGGTGTCTGCCTCGCCGCCGAGCTCGATCCAGTAGAAGTTCGTGTTGGGCTTGAGAAGGCATTCGTGCGGCTTGTGGTTTATCGCCTCGTCGTCCGGAAAATCGTACGCCCAGGAAGGCGGTGTGAATGCGACCTTGTGGTCCGTCTCGCGCGCCTGGATGAGCAAGCTCATTCCCATCGTGCGACGGTCCGCTTTCTCAAGGCCGAACTCCTCGCCAAACTCGCTTTTCGCCTCGCGCCCCACGCGATACGCGGCGCCCGTGAGCGGCGCGAGGATAGAGTCCCCCGAGCAGTCCGCGAAGATCTTCGCCCGAACCATGTGCCGCTGATACGTCGTCATTTGGAATCCGGTCACGGCGGCGATTCGGTCAGCGTCCATCTCCACCTCGTTGCAGGCGCAATTGAGGATGAGGTCGATGTTCGGCTCGAACCGCGCCTTCTCGTAAAGAAGCGCGTCCCAGATCGACCAATTGCGCGACGGGTTGCGATGCATGTTGTCTAGGGCGATTTCCTCCATGATACCTGTTTCCTGGAGGTTCCGCACACGCGTCCCGGCGCCGCAAATCCACATACGAATCTCGCTCGATGCGTTGCCGCCCAGGACGGGACGATCCTGCAACAGCGCCACCTTGACGCCGTGGCGGGCGGCGGAGATCGCCGTCAGCAGCCCGCCCATTCCGCCTCCAACGACGCAGAGGTCGGCCGTGTGCTCGACCACCGGCAGCCTGGCGGGATGTGTCTTTTTGCCGGGCTTGAACGGCTTGGGGGGATCGGGCACGAACGCCTGTTCCGGCGGCGGTACGAGTGTCGTTCCCTCGGCTTTCAGTTGAGAACCCGACGCGGCAGAAAGCGCCGTCACCGAAATCCCCCTCAAGAAATCACGTCTGTTCATTTTCTTAACTAACTGCTGATAGGATTTGCTTTTTGACGCTCGACTGACAGGAAATTGCTATTATGTTGCTTGCATGGCTTGGGCGCTACGCGGTGAGGAAGATTGGATCTTTGCTCTCACCAATTATGCAGCGATGCTACGGGTGCGAGTCGCTACGTGTCAAAAGGTAAATCCCTGGCGACCGCGCGGGGCGGGAAGCTTTCGCGCATTGTCTTATCACATCACCAACCGAGGTGGCTGGCGCGAGTACTTGACTGACGTTTACAAAAAGCCGCATAGCCATACGCGAACGCTGGCGGCATCGCTGGTCGAGAGGCTCTCGTTCAAACGAGAATAAATCACCATCCTGCATGCATGTCTCGTGCGGGTCCTTCAAAAAAGAAAAAGCCCGAAAGGGACAACGCTCTTTCGGGCTGGTTTGAGTTTAAGTGTGTTGCGGGTTAGCTGCGAGCCGCGGGGCGGCCTTTCGCGTTGTCGAGGATGGTTGCGAGTACGCTCGCCGGAACCGGTTCGAAGCGGAAAGGCTCCATGGAATAGGATGCGCGGCCTTTCGAGAGGGAGCGAATGGCGGTGGCATAGCCGAACATTTCGGCCAGGGGCACCTCCGCTTTCAGGATCGTGACCGTGTCGCGCGCCTCGATGTTTACGATGCGTCCGCGGCGGCGGTTCACGTCTCCGAGCAGGTCGCCTTGGTATTCATCGGGCGTGGTGACTTCCACTTTCATGATCGGCTCGAGCATGATGGCGTTGGCCTTTTTGGCGGCGTCTTTTAGCGCGAAGATGCCCGCCATCTTGAAAGCCAGTTCGCTCGAGTCCACCTCATGGAAGGTTCCATCCACGATTGAGACTTTTACGTCCACCATTGGGAAGCCGGCGAGCACGCCGCCCGCAATGGCTTCGTTCAACCCGCTGATGACCGCCGGTATGTATTCCTTGGGGATCGCGCCGCCAACGATGGCGTTTTCGATTTCGACACCCTTGCCGCGCTCGTTCGGGGCGAGGGTGATCATGGCATGGCCGTATTGGCCGCGTCCGCCGGACTGCCGGATGAACTTGCCTTCGCCCTCTGCAGCCTTGGTAACCGTTTCGCGGTAGGCGATCTGCGGCGCGCCGGCATTGGCGCTGACTTTGAACTCCCGGAAGAGGCGGTCGCGAATGATGTCCAGGTGCAACTCGCCCATGCCAGCGATAATCAACTGCCCCGTTTCCTCGTTGGTGAAGCAACGGAACGTGGGGTCTTCCTCGGCCAGGCGCTGAAGGCCTTCGCTCATTTTTTCACGGTCGGCCTTGGTCTTGGGCTCGACAGCCATGGAGATCACCGGCTCGGGGAATGTGGGCGGTTCGAGCATGATGTCGAAGTCCTCGTCGCAGAGGGTGTCGCCGGTAGTGATGTTCCGGAGGCCTACCAGGGCGGCGATGTCGCCGGCGAAGGTTGTTTCCACGTCAATGCGCTTATCTGCCTGGATCATCATCACGCGGCTGACGCGGTCGCGCTTCCGTGTGCGGGGGTTGTAAATGATGTCGCCCTTGCTGAGTTGTCCGCTGTACACGCGGAAGAAAACCAGTTTGCCGACGTAGGGGTCCGTCCAGAGCTTGAAGGCCAGCGAGCAGAATTTGCCATTATCTGTCGAGGGCACCTCCACCACCGTATCGGTATCCGGCACGACTCCGGAGGCCGGCGGCACATCAAGAGGGGAGGGGAGGTAATCAACGACGGCATCAACGAGCGGCTGCACGCCGCGTTTGCGGAAGGCGGAGCCGGCGAGCACCGGCACCATCTCCAGCTTGCAGGTCAGGCGGCGAATGGCTGCTTTGAGGTCCGCGGGTGTCACGGGTTTGTTATTGATCACCAACTCGGCGATGTGGTCGTCCTTGTTGGAGACCGCATCCACCAGTTCCGCGAGCGAGCGCGCGGCGTAGTCCTTCAAGTCAGCGGGGATGTCGGTGACGTCATACTTGAGTCCTGCATCATCCGTTGCGTCATAAATGACGGCCTTTTGGTTCACGACATCAATCACGCCGCTCAGATAGTCCTCCTTGCCGATTGGGAGGAAGACGGGGTAGGCATAGGCGCCAAGTTTGGTGCGCATGTCGTTGAGAGCATTCTCAAAGTTTGCCCCGGTCCGGTCCATTTTGTTGACGAATGCGATGCGCGGGACTTTGTACTTGGTGGCCTGCCGCCAGACGGTTTCAGATTGGGGCTGAACGCCTGCCACGCCGCAGAACACTGCGACTGCGCCGTCCAGCACCCGCATAGATCGTTCGACCTCAGCGGTGAAGTCCACATGGCCGGGGGTGTCTATTACGTTGATCCTGTGGGGTATTCCCGTGTGGGTCTTGTAGCTGCCGTCTTCTTTCTGGGTCCAGTAACAGGTTGTGGCGGCTGAGGTAATCGTGATTCCGCGCTCGCGCTCCTGCTCCATCCAGTCTGTGACCGTGTTACCGTCGTCCACGTCGCCCATCTTGTGAATGAGCCCGGTGTAGAAGAGGATGCGCTCGGTGGTGGTGGTTTTTCCGGCGTCGATGTGCGCTGCGATCCCGATATTGCGGGTTCGCTCCATCGAATAGGCACGGTCGGGCGAATTATGGGACGGGGCCGGGTTTTTGTTTTTGTCTGCTACTGGGTCCATCTAGTATTCCTTATAATGTAAATCGTATTAATAAAAACGCCCCGAGCATTGGTTGCCCTCGGGGCGTTTCTGCCTGTTGAAATATTTTACCAGCGGAAATGAGCGAATGCTTTGTTCGCCTGTGCCATCTTGTGAACCTCGTCACGCTTGCGGATGGCGTTGCCCTGGCCCTGGTAGGCCTCCATGATTTCGGCCGCGAGCGCTTCCTTCATGGGTACGCCTTTACGGGCGTCCGCGAAATCAACGAGCCAGCGCAGGGCGAGGGCAAACTGGCGGTCCGTGGGAACTTCCAGAGGCACCTGGTAGGTGGCTCCGCCAACGCGGCGGGCTTTGACCTCGAGGCGTGGTTTGGCATTGTCCACCGCGCGCTGGAGAATATCCAGCGGGCTTGAGGCGGGGTTCTTGGTGGCGATTTGATCAAACGCACCATAGACGATGCGTTGGGCGACGGTTTTTTTGCCGCCGATCATAACGGTATTAACGAGGCGCGAGACCAGTGTGCTGCCGTACTTGGCATCTTTAATCACCGGGCGCCGAGTGGCTTGACGACGTCTAGACATGGATGATTTCGGTTAAAAAGTTATTAAGCGGCGGCTGCCGGGGCGGCTGCGGGTTTGGCGCCGGCTTTGGGCCTCTTGACACCGTACTTTGAACGGCTCACGCGGCGTTTCTCGACACCGGCGGCGTCCAAGGTTCCCCGAACGATGTGATAACGAACGCCGGGCAAGTCCTTAACACGGCCACCACGAACGAGCACGATCGAGTGTTCCTGCAGGTTGTGCCCTTCATCCGGTATGTAGGCGATCACCTCGTGGCCGTTTGTCAGGCGCACTTTGGCAACCTTCCGCATCGCGGAATTGGGCTTCTTGGGGGTTCGGGTCATCACTTGGATGCAGACACCCCGCCGGAACGGCGAGTTGTGCAACGCAGGCGATTTGGACTTGTGCTTTAACTTGTTACGGCCCTTTCGGACCAATTGGTTAATTGTCGGCATTTCGCTTTCTTGCTTGTAAAAAATAGCGCAGCTTGCCCTTTTTTAAGGCAAACGGAGCGCGGAATATAGCAAACCTTATGAAGGTTGCAACACCTTTTCTGCCTTCTTACGGGGGGAATAATAATGCGTCCGGATGATGGCTGACAAGAACTTAGTTTCAGAACTTAGTTTTCAACGTCAGCGGCATCGTTGAGCATGCATGAAGCACAGGAAGGAGGAATGGTGGGGCGCGATTGTCGGTTTGATATCAGTGACTCCGGTGAGATAGGCTGCGACATGCTACGGGGGGGGGGGGCGCCGAAGCGGGGGAGGGCCCGGGCCCGGACCCGCGTCGGCTCGCCCATCCGATCCCGGATGAGGATATCCGCGGCGAAGGCGAGCTCCTCGGGCCTGCCGGCCTGGGCCTTCCTCTCGCCCTCCCAGAAGCG
>ERZ1645192.2282-NODE-2282-length-15901-cov-6.486243_pt1 | contig 15901 bp, 10 predicted proteins | sample MGYA00575354_ERZ1645192 | MGnify/ENA primary metagenome ERZ1645192 (study PRJEB40844, sample SAMN11349763) | freshwater sediment metagenome | isolation source: river sediment | host: Sediment | place: India: Faizupur Khadar , New Delhi | collected 2017-02-21 ... | reverse complement strand
ACATGATCCTGTTCAGGTCCGAGACTTTTTCGATTTCATAGGGAATCCCCGCTTCCTGAGCCGCCTTTTCCGTCGCGGCCATCAGAGCGTTGCATTTGGGGCAACCTGTTCCAAGTATTTGAAGTTTTTTCATAGTGATAATCTTCTTTCGCTTGTAGTTAACCGACGATCGTTCCGTAAATCAGCCCCGTGATGGTGGCCATAACTACTGTCAACCCGGCGAAGACCAAAGTCTTCTTTGTTCCCATGACGCTGCGGAGAACCAGCATGCTCTGTAATGAGAGTGCAGGGCCTGCCAGGAGCAAGGCGAGCGCCGGGCCCTGTCCCATCCCGCTGCCGATCAGTCCCTGGAGGATGGGAACCTCGGTGAGCGTGGCGAAATACATGAATGCTCCCGCCACAGAAGCGAGCAGGTTTGCACGGAGCGAGTTGCCACCGACAGCCTGAGTCACCCACTCGGAGGGGATAATGCCCTCGTGCCCGGGACGCCCCAGGAAGAAGCCGGCGGCAAGAACGCCGAACAGCAACAACGGCGTGATTTGCTTTGCGAAGGTCCAGGTGGAGGAGAACCAATCTCCGGTCTCGTCATTGTTCGTGCTGGTGATGATGGAGAGACCGATAACAGCAAACACGAAAGCAATCATCGGTTGCGCTGAGAACGCGAATGCGAGAATCGTTGTGGGTATGGCCACTGCCGCGACTTTCCACCAAACCATTCCAAACCACTGCACCAGGATGACTGCCAGGGCAGCCGCGAATGCCCCTGTGACAGGCCATTTCACAGCCCAAATCGCGTGCCACAATCCCGAGTTTTCCACGGGTTTGGCCCAGTTAGCGAATACCAGGATGCCGACCATGCTGGCAAAATAGATCGCGTTCTGCCACAAGGGGCGCTTGGCATCGGGCTCAACCTGTTGGGCAGCGGCGGCGGCTTTGTCCATTTCCTCCTTCCGGAAGATGAGGTGCATCAGCAGGCCGATCACAATACTGAACCCGATGGCCCCGACCGCCCTGGCGATGCCCATCCTCAGTCCCAGCACCCGGGCCGTGAGAATGATGGCCAGCACGTTGATGGCGGGTCCGGAATACAGGAAGGCGCTGGCGGGCCCCAAACCCGCGCCCATGCGCCAGATCCCGGCGAATAAGGGCAGGACTGTGCACGAGCAAACGGCCAGAATCGTGCCCGAAACGGAGGCAACGCCGTAAGCCAGCGCTTTGTTCGCTTTCGGCCCGAGATACTTCATCACGGAGGCCTGGCTCACAAAGACACCGATGGCGCCCGCGATGAAGAATGCCGGGATCAGGCACAGGATCACGTGCTCCCGCGCGTACCACTTCACAAGCTCGAACGCCTCGGTGACAGCGTTGTCGAATCGCGGCACGCCGACCGGAAGGTAAAAACAAGCCAGGAAGAGTCCGGCGACCAGGGCCAGGGGCTTCCATTCCTTTTTCCAATCTGTTGTCATTTAGCCAAGTTGCTAAGCACCATCTGAAAAAGCCGTTAGCTCCCGCCCTTCCCGTTCTTCTGGACCGCCTCGACACAACTGAAGAACTTGAGAACACAGGGAACCCGCAGCCGGTAAAACACCTGGGCGCCCCGCTTTTCGTCCTCGATGATCCCGACGTTCTTGAGTTGGCTCAAATGCCGTGAAACCGTGGGCATTTCCACGCCGATCATGTCGGTGAGCTCAGCCACGCACCGTTCGCCCCGGGAAAGCTCATCCACGATGAAGAGGCGGGAGGGGTGTGCCAGGGCCTTGATGATTCTGGCCTTGGCCTTGTATTCCATTTTGGCGGTTGACGTCATTTAACTCTTTTACAATTAGCCAAACCGCTAAAGACTGCAAGAAGTTTTTTGCGGGGTTGTGCAGGATTCGCAAATCAAAAGCCGGACGACGTTGAAGAAATCCTGAGGCGCGCCCTCAAGATTGCGGCTCAGGTCCCCTGCCTGGCTGACGATGAAGAGAGGCCGCCTTTGGCTGCCTTTGGCTTGATTTTGGCAACGGCGCCCGTAGCTTCCCGCAATGGCAGAGAAGGACTTGTCCGGTTTGAAAAAAGCCACCCATACCCCGCAGATTGCGTTGAACAGCGCAGTTGCGGACAGCTTTGAGCGCCGGCACATCGGACCGCGCGCGGGCGACACGAGCGAGATGCTCGGCGCGCTGGGTTACGACAGCATGGAAAAGTTCATTGCCGCGGTGGTCCCGCCGGGCATTCGCATGCGGCGTTCACTCGAACTGCCCGACCCGGCCACCGAGTTCCAGGCCTTGACCGCGCTGCGTGGAATTGCCGGGCGGAACAAAGTGCTCCGGTCGTTCATCGGGATGGGTTATTACGACTGCATCACGCCGGCGGTCCTGCAGAGGAACATCCTCGAAAACCCGGGGTGGTACACGCAATACACCCCTTACCAGGCTGAGATATCCCAGGGAAGGCTCGAGGCGTTGTTGAACTTCCAGACAATGGTGTCGGACCTGACGGCGCTGCCTGTGGCGAATGCCTCCCTTTTGGACGAAGCCACGGCGTCAGCCGAGGCGATGACCCTGTGTCGGGCGGTCAAGCCGGACCGACGTCTGTTTCTTGTTTCGGACGCGTGCCATCCGCAGAGTATTGATGTGATCCGGACCCGCGCGGCTGCGCTGGGCATCCAGGTGGCGGTGTCGCCTGTGGATGAATTCCGGGTGGATTCGAGTGTTTTTGGCGCGCTGGTGCAATATCCGGACACCTATGGGCGGGTGCGGGATTTTGCCGGGCTCGCGGAGCGTGCGCATGAGCACGGGGCGCTGTTGGTGGTAGCGGCGGATCTGCTGGCGCTCACCTTGTTGCGGCCTCCGGGCGAGTTCGGGGCGGATGTGGCTATTGGAAGCGCCCAGCGGTTTGGCGTGCCGCCCGGATTTGGAGGGCCGCATGCGGCCTTTATGAGTGTGAAGGAGGCCTACAAGCGGCAAATGCCGGGCCGGATTGTGGGGGTATCCAAAGATGCCCGCGGGCAGCCGGCGCTGCGGCTGGCGCTGCAGACCCGCGAGCAGCACATTCGCCGTGAAAAAGCCACGAGCAACATCTGCACCGCCCAGGCTTTGCTGGCCATCATCAATTCCATGTATGCCTGTTACCACGGGCCGGATGGGCTGGCGGCGATCGCGCGGCGGGTGCATTCATTGACAGGCGCGCTGGCGAGTGCCCTCAAGTCGCACGGAAGAGAGGTCGGACCGGATGTGTTTTTTGACACAATTACCGTGGGCGCCGGCAGGGAAGGAGCAGGGGAGGCTCTTGCGCGGGCGCGGTCCGGGGGAATGAATCTGCGCGCCATCGGCGATTCGCGCATCGGCATTTCACTCGACGAAGCGACAACGCCGGAGGATGTGCTGGCGATCCTGGGCATTTTTGGGATTGAGGGCGAGCGCGATCTCTTGCTGCGGCCCAATGCCTCCTATGCCGAGCCGCATCGGCGGACGAGCGCCTTTCTGACGCACCCGGTGTTCAGCCAGCATCATTCCGAGACCGAAATGATGCGTTACATCAAAAAACTCGAGTCGCGCGACCTTTCCCTGACCACCTCGATGATTCCGCTGGGTTCCTGCACGATGAAGCTGAATGCGGCGGCGGAGATGCTCCCGATCACGTGGCCGGAGTTTTCGAGGATACACCCGTTCGTCCCTGCCGACCAGGTGGAGGGATACCACCAGTTATTCGCGGACCTGGAGGAATGGCTGGCGGAAATCACCAGTTTCAAAGCAGTGTCACTCCAGCCGAACGCCGGTTCGCAGGGAGAATACGCGGGGCTGATGGTGATACGCGGGCACCATCTTCGCGCGGGGCAGCCGCAGCGCAACGTGTGCCTGATCCCGGCCTCGGCGCACGGCACAAACCCGGCGAGTGCGGTCATGGCCGGGTTCAAAGTGGTGCCGGTTGCGTGTGACAAGGAAGGCAACATAGATATTGCGGATCTTCGGGCGAAGGCCCAGGCGCACAAGGAGACACTGGGCGCGCTGATGGTAACCTATCCATCCACACACGGGGTTTTCGAGGAGGCCATTCGCGAAGCGTGCGCGATGGTTCACGAGGCCGGTGGACAGGTTTATATGGACGGGGCCAACATGAACGCGCAGGTCGGACTGTGCAGCCCCGGGGACATCGGGGCGGATGTTTGCCATTTGAATCTGCACAAAACCTTCTGCATTCCCCACGGGGGCGGCGGGCCGGGGATGGGGCCGATCGCAGTGGCGGCGCATCTTGCGGAATTGCTGCCGGGTCACGCGGTCGTAGCCACAAAATCCGGGGCATCCGGCGCTGTGGCGGCCGCGCCGTGGGGCAGCGCGAGTATTCTGCCGATTTCGTGGATGTATATCCGGATGATGGGCGCCGATGGGCTGACCCAGGCGACCCGGATGGCGATACTCAATGCCAATTATATTGCGCGAAAACTCGAGGGCTTTTTTCCCGTGCTTTACAAGGGCAAGAACGGCCTGGTGGCGCACGAATGCATCCTGGACCTGCGCAAATACAAGAGCGTGACGGTCGAGGATGTGGCCAAGAGACTGATGGACTTCAGCTTTCACGCGCCCACCATTTCGTGGCCTGTGCCCGGCACCATGATGGTTGAGCCGACCGAGAGCGAATCCCGCGCGGAGCTGGACCGTTTCTGCGAGGCCATGATCCGGATACACGGCGAGATGGAAGCGGTGGAATCGGGCGAAGCCGATCCGGTGAACAATCCATTGAAAAATGCGCCACACACTGTGGACATGCTGGCCACTGAGGCTTGGAAGAAGGCCTACAGCAGGGAGCAGGCATGTTTCCCCGTGCCGTGGCTCTACGAGCACAAGTTCTGGCCCGCATGCGCGCGCATTGACAACGTGTACGGCGACCGCAACCTGGTCTGTTCCTGCGCGGGTTTTGACGAATAAGTTGTGTTTGGCAGGAGGCTCCTCTAGAGTGGGCGCACCTGCATATGAAAAGACGCGATTTTCTCCGCTGTAGCGCGAGCGCCGTTGCTCTTCTTGGCTTTCCAATGGTTCTGCCGAACACGGCGTTCGCCGCGCGCCGCCGGCCCGGGCCCAATGACCGGATCCAGGTTGGATTCATCGGCATGGGCGGACGGGCCCGGTGGATTCTGAAGAACGAAGCGCTGCCGGGCGCCGACCTGGTCGCGGCGGCGGATTGTTATTTGCCGCGATGCGAGGAGGCGGCTCAGCAGGTGCAGGGCAAGTGGCGCAACTACCAGGATTACCGGCAACTGCTCGAGAAGGAGAAACTCGATGCGGTGTTCATCGAAACCACCACGCACGCCCGTGTGCTGATCGCCATTCACGCCATGCAGGCCGGCTGCGATGCGTATGTGGAAAAACCGCAGAGCCTCACCATCGCCGAAGGGCGCGCTCTCGTGAAGGCCGCGAAGAAATACCGGCGCGTGGTGCAGACGGGTTCACAGCAGCGCTCGATGCCGATCAACATGCACGCCAGCAAACTGGTGCGCGAGGGCGCCATTGGGAGAGTGCACACCGTCATAACGTGCAACTTTGCCTCGGGCAGGACATGGACGCCCAAAGACACCCCGGACGAGCTGCCTGCCGGGATGGACTGGGACCAGTGGTGCAACCAGACCGAACTGCTGCCCTACTACAAGGAACTTTACAACGCCTGGTCCCACTTTGATCAATACGATGGCGGGGGGCAGACCTGGGGCGTCACGGGGTGGGGCACGCATAGCCTTGACCAGGTGCAGTGCGCCCTGGGGAAGGACCGCACGGGGCCGGTCGAGATCTGGCCCGAAGACAAGGGGCCGCGCTGCAAAGTGACGATGAAATATGCCGATGGAGTTCTCGTGAAACTGGAAGGAGCCAATCGGGACATGGAAGACCTGGGCGCCATCTTCATCGGGGACAAGGGCAGGATCGAGATTCTGAGAGGCGATTACACGTCCGATCCGAAAGAATTGAGGAACAACGCGCCGCCTGTCACCCCGCAGGGGCCGAAAGAATCCATTCCGCACATCGAGAACTTCTTCGAGTGCATCCGGACCCGCAAACCAACCCGCGCGGATGCCGAGACCGGGCACAGGGCCACGACTCTTTGTCACCTTGTGAACATCTGCCGGAAAGTGCAGCGCAAGCTGAGGTGGGATCCGAAGAGGGAGCAGTTCAAGGGCGACGAAGAAGCCAACCGGTTGCTGGCGCGGCCACGGCGAAAAGGCTACGAGCTGCCAAGGGTTTGAGATTTTGTTGAGCTCAGGATCCCTGTGTGCGCGGGTGCGATGCATTGCGTGTGGTTTTTGTTTGAATACCGCGCGGCGGGGTTCATCATCTTTTCACCTTTAAGCCAATGAATACGAACAGTGAACAAAAAGCGGGTTTGAAACGGCGTGAATTCCTGAAGGCTTCAACCCTGGGTATTGCGGCGATCGGCGGGCTGGGAGGCGCATCGAGCGCCGGGGCGGCCCAGAGAGACCGGGTCCGCCTGCCGCGCGGGCGCTCCGGAGCAATGCACGATTACAACGGCTCCTACACCGGAGAATGCCTGAACCATGTGGCCTTTCCTCTCGGCGGCATTGGCGCGGGCATGATCTGCATGGAAGGCACCGGCGCTCTCTCTCACGTGTCGCTGCGGAATCACCCGGATGTTTTCAACGAGCCGTTGGTGTTTGCCGCAATTTCGATCCGGGGCGCCCGTCCGGTCGCGCGGGTTCTCGAAGGGCCTGTTCCGGGTCGAAAGCTTTACGGCCGCCCGGGCACCGGGAACGGCGCGGGCGGGACGAGTTATGGGCTGCCGAGGTTCGACTCGGCGACTTTTGCGGCGCGCTTTCCTTTCTGCACCATATCGCTTGAGGAGAAGGCAATGCCGCTGGAGGTGGAAATCACCGGTTGGAGCCCATTCGAGCCGGGTTCGGCAGATGAGTCGAGCCTGCCGGTGGCGGGTTTGGAGTACCGTTTTACAAACAAGACACGCCTGCCGGTCGAAGCGGTGTTCTCATTTAACGCACGCAACTTCATGCCCATCGGAGGCAATGAGTCGGCCGTGCGCCCGATGCAGGGTGGTTTCATTCTTTGGGGTGGCGCGCCGAAGGACCGGCCGTGGGAGGAAGGCGCTTTTTCTGCAGCCGTTTCAGATCCTGAAGCAAAGGTGAACTACGCGTGGTTCCGGGGCGGGTGGTGGGACCCGCTGACGATGGCCTGGAAAGATGTCGAGCAGGGGGCATGCTTTGACCGCCCGCCGGTGCGGGAGGGCGGGGCCAGTCCGGGAGCGAGCCTTTTCGTTCCCTTTACCCTTGCGCCTGGAGCAACGAAGACAATTTGTCTGCGGCTGGCGTGGTATTCGGGAGAGACAAACCTCCGCGCGGGAAAGGATGCGAAGGGGGCTGAGGGCGACCCGGGCAAGCACCGTCCCTGGTACGCGGGAAAGTTTTCAGACATCAACAGCGTGAGTTTTTACTGGCGCGATCATTATGATGCCCTGCGTCAGAAGGCGGAACGATTCCGCAAGTGTTTTTTTGATTCGACGCTGCCCGGGGAAGTTTTGGAGGCAGTTGCCGCGAACCTCACGATTCTGAAGTCTCCGACCGTGCTGCGGCAGCCGGATGGCAGGCTGTGGGCCTGGGAGGGGTGTCGCGACAACGCGGGATGCTGTCCCGGTAGCTGCACCCATGTGTGGAACTATGCGCAAGCCCTCCCGAACCTGTTCCCGACTCTGGAGCGGACCCTGCGCGAAACCGAGTTCGGCCCTTCCCAGGACGAAGCCGGGCACCAGACCTTCCGGAGCGCGTTGCCGATCCGGCCCGTGGATCACGGCTTTCACGCGGCGGCGGACGGGCAGCTTGGGGGTATCATGAAGGCCTTTCGCGAGTGGCGCATCAGCGGGGATAACGAATGGCTGCGGCGTCTTTGGCCCAGCGTGAAACAAAGCCTTGATTACTGCATTGGCGCATGGGATCCAGATCATACGGGAACCCTGCGCGAGCCGCACCACAACACCTACGACATCGAGTTTTGGGGGCCGGACGGGATGTGTTCGAGCTTTTACCTCGGCGCGCTCAAGGCGGCAATCGTCATGGCCGGGGCGATTGGCGATTCCGTCCCGCTCTATTCGGAGTTGTTCGAGAAGGGCAGGAAATCGGTCGAGACGGATCTGTTTGACGGCGAGTATTTCATTCAACGCATCGAATGGAAGAACCTGCGCGCGAGCGATCCCATCAAGGCCCAATCGTTTGGCGGAGGCTACTCGCCCGAGGCGCTGAAACTGCTCGAAAAGGAAGGCCCGAAATACCAGTACGGGACAGGCTGTTTATCCGATGGCGTGCTCGGGGATTGGTTGGCGCAGGTGTGCGGCGTCGGGCCGGTGCTCTCCCCGGAGAAAGTGCGGAGCCACCTGGAGGCGATCCACAGGCACAACCTGAAGCGTGACCTCTCGAAGTTTCCGAATCCGCAACGGCCAACCTATGCCTGCGGCAACGAAGGGGGGCTGGTGCTGTGCACATGGCCCAAGGGCGGGGAGCTCTCCCTGCCGTTTGTCTATTCCAACGAGGTGTGGACAGGTATCGAGTACCAGGTCGCCTCGCACCTGATGCGCGCGGGGCGGGTGCGCGAAGGGTTGGAGATCGTGCGCGTCTGCCGCGATCGCTACGACGGACGGGTGCGCAATCCGTTCAACGAATACGAATGCGGGCATTGGTACGCGCGCGCAATGTCTTCCTACGCGCTCCTGTTCGGCCTCAGCGGCGCGCGCTACGACGCGGTGGACAAGATTTTGTATATGGATCCCGCGATCAAGGGTGACTTCCGCTGCTTCTTCTCGGCGCAGGGCTGTTACGGGACTGTCGGGGTCCGGCGCGGAAAACCTTTCTTCCTTCCCGTTTCGGGCAGCCTCGATATCAAAGAGATAAAATACCAGGCGGTTTGAGCCGCGGTGAGCGCGAGGGATTCCGGGGCGCTCTGAGGTCCGGAATGGAGCGCGCGCGCGCGCGGCAGCGGCACGCGCAGCGGGTGTTGGCGGAACCACGCGAAGGCTGAACACGCTCCCGCTGCGACGGGGCCTTGCGGACACCGTCGCGCTCCGCCAAAGAATCGCTTCACGAACACGCGCCGCCTGCCTGGTCCCTCGCGAAATTTGGCTTTTCGTGGCGTGCCGGCTGAGACAATCTTCGTCTGGATGAGCACCGAACAATTGTACCAGGAACGGCTGGCCCGGTATGTGACAGCCATGCGAAACGAGAAGCCGGATATGGTGCCGATCCGGCCCTTTGTGGCTGAGTTCACCGCCAGGTATGCGGGTTTCACCTGCCAGGAGGTCGCCCACGACTACAACAAGGCGTTCGAAGCCGCAATCCGGACAGCCCGGGATTTCGATTGGGATGCCATTGTTCCAAACATGGTTTATGTGTGGACGGGGTTGGCCCAGGCGGTGGGCTTGCGGTATTACGGCATCCCGGGAATTGGCATTCCCCACACCAGCGGTTTCAACTACATCGAGCCTTCCGAGGATCAGGCCTTCATGAAGGCGGACGAATATGACGCGCTGATTGATGATCCGACCGCGTTTCTCTACAACGTCTGGCTGCCGCGAGCCTCGACGGAGGTGGTGCGACCCGGCGAGGGCGCGACCTACCGTAATAATCTCTCCTTTGTGAAAGGCGGCATGGCAATGCTCTCCTACTTTTACGCCTTCGGCCCGCAGGTTGCCCGGATGCGCACGGAGGTCGGGGTGGCTTCGGCCATTTCCGGCATTTTCAAGGCTCCGTTCGACATTATTGCGGACAAGTTGCGCGGGTATGTGGGTTTAACCATGGACATGCACACGCAGCCGCGGAAGGTGCTTCAGGCATGCGAAGCGCTGATGCCGCACCTGTGCCACGTGGGCCTGGGCACGGCGGATCCGGCCGGGCTCGTCCCGATCGGTTTCTGGATGCACCGCGGATGCGTGCCGTTCATCAACCCGCGCCAGTTCGACTCGCATTACTGGCCGACGCTGCGCCCCATTATTGAGGAGTTCTGGAAGCACGGCCATCAAACCCTCTTTTACGCCGAGGGCAAGTGGGGCCATCACCTGGACACCTTCCGCGAACTGCCCGGGCGCAGCATTGTGTTTCATTGCGACCAGGACGATATCTTCAACGTTCACCGGAAGCTGCATGACCGCTTTGCCGTCAGCGGCGGCATTCCCAACACCCTGCTGAGCTTTGGCAAGCCGGCTGAAGTCAGGGAATTCTGCAGACGGGTGCTGCGCGAGGTTGCCGCCGATGGCGGCTACATCATGGATGCCGGAGCCATCATGCAGGACGATGCCAGCATCGAGAACCTCCGCGTGTTGACGGAAACAACGCGGCAGGAAGGCGTTTACTCGAAGGGATCTTTTGCGCCTCCCACACAGACCCCGCCCGCGCAACTGCCCGATGCGGCCGCGGAGCGCAAAGGCCTCGCCGGCATGAGCGGATTCCCCGTTCCCGCGGCAGCGCCCGGCGTCTGCCTGCGGTGGGAAGATCGTGTTAAAGAGCTGCCTGAAATCACGGGCAGCCCGGAGCTGGTGAAGAAGATCTGGCAGGACATTGACGCCTTCGGGAACATGTACATCTGGCAGTTGCTGCTGAGCTTTTAGGCGCGCGCCGGATGCGGGCACAGGTCCGCAGGTCCGAAACCAATCCCGGCAGGGACGACTTCCGCGTCGTCCCATTTACCCCGTGAGATGGCGCAACCTGTTCGATCGGGGCTTTACCCCGTAAAAAGGGTCGGAATCGTTCCGTCCCGGGGGATTACCGGGCCAACCAGCCACCATCAACCGCGAGCGTGTAACCCGTGACGTAATCGGACGCAGCCGACGCGAGAAATACAAGCGCGCCCTGAATGTCCGAAGGTTCGCCCCAGCGCCCCGCCGGGATTCGGCCCAGGATCTCGGCGCTGCGCGAAGCATCGGCGCGGATGGGGGCAGTGTTGTCGGTGGCCATGTAGCCGGGCGCGATGGCATTCACTTGAATGCGGTGCGGCGCCAGTTCATTGGCGAACAAGCGCGTAAGCCCCATAACCGCGCTCTTGGACGCTGTGTATGAGGGCACACGTATGCCGCCCTGGAAAGAAAGCATCGAGGCTATATTAATGATCTTCCCGCCCTTCCCTTGCTTCACCATCTGACGCGCCACCGCCTGACTGAGAAAAAAGACGGCGTTCTGATTGATTTGAATGACTTCGTCCCAATCTTTCTCCTGGAAATCGAGCAGCGGAGTGCGGCGGATGATTCCAGCGTTATTGAGAAGAATATCGATACGGCCCAGCCCTGCCACCGCCTGGTCCACAATTGCCTGCGGCGCGGAACGATCCAGAAGGTTCGCGCTGACCTGGCAGACCCTCCGTCCGAGCGCTTTCACCTTCGAAGCGGTTTCATCCGTACTGATGACATCCACCAGCGCAATATCGGCGCCGGCTTCCGCAAATCCGAGGGCAGCACCTTGCCCGAGACCGCGCCCCGCGCCTGTCACCAGCGCAACTTTGCTATCCAGCTTGAACTTATCGAGAATCATGATTTTTGTATGGGGTTATCGTTTGGGCTTCTCAATGCATCAACGCAGTTCTGCCAGCGGAGCGGCATCCATGTCTTCAAACGTTTGGTTTTCCCCGCCCATGCCCCAGCAGAACGTGTATGCGCCCGTGCCGCATGCGCAGTGAATGGACCAACTGGGAGAGATCACCACCTGCCGGTCCGACATAATAATGTGCCGGGTTTCCTGAGGTCTGCCCATGAAGTGCATGACGCGTCTCTGGCCCAGATCGAAATACATGTAGACCTCCGACCGCCGTGTGTGCGTGTGCGGAGGCATCGTGTTCCAGACAGACCCTTCCTCGAGGCGTGTGAATCCCATGACCAGTTGACAGCTCTTGATTCCTCTCGGGTGAATGCAGCGGTATATCGTGCGGTGGTTCGCATCTTCCGCGGAACCGAGCCTGGAGGTTTCAACTTCGGACTGTTTTGCCAGGGTGGTCGGGAAAGCCGCGTGCGCGGGATAGCTGAGCAAATAGAAGTGCGCGGGATTGGATGCGCTCTCACTGCTGAACACCACGTCCCGGCTGCCGCGGGACACATACAGGCAATCCAACTTCCCCAGCGGGAACGTCTTGCCATCCACATCCACTTTGCCCGGCCCGCCAATATTCAGCACGCCCAACTCGCGCCTTTGGCAGAAGAAGTCCGCACGCAACTCGGGGTCGGGTTCAAGCTTCAGCGGCGAAACTGTTGGGACAGCGCTGCCAAGGATCGCACGATCGACATCCGTATAAACCAGCTCGATTTGGCCGGGACGGAACAGGGACTCCACCAGGTAAGCGGAACGCAGTTCGCTTGTGGAGAGCTTCCCATAGTCAGAAATACCGGGTGAAAAACGAGTTTCCATAATCTATCTGGGAGTCAGAGGTCTGTAGCTGGTGACGTATTTGAACCAGCGCGATTTGTTCCGGAATTCCCGGTCTTTGTCCCAGCAAGCGCCCGCGTAGTACGAAAGAGTCTCGCCGCGTTTGACCGGCGAAAGCAGCAGGAAATGACCGGCTTCCTCAACAAACCTGCCGGGATGAACCATCACAACACCGGTCCCAAGAGAACCCGCTCCAGCCGGCCCCGGTTCCCAGCACGCAAGCGTGCGGCCGGTAGAACCCGGCTGTGCCTCCGCGCCTGCATGCTTCACAATGCCGACGGCGACGTTCAGCGTCTCGGGGCCGCCAGTCCAATCAAACGTTGTATCGATGCGGTTAAGATTCGAACCTGCATTGAGGGACATTCGCCGCGTCTCGGTCACCATTGTCCCCTCGAAGTCGTAAGGAGCGTAGCCGAGTTCAAACACCAGGCGTTGCGGACCGTTCTCAAGTATTCTGTAACTGACGAAGTTCCTGGGCATGATGAGTTTGCCGTCCTTCAAAATCCCGGTGGCGCCGCAACCGGTGCTTGGACCGACCTTGTAAAAGTCCATGCCCTCGCCGTGGTCCTTATGGTAATCGGCTCCGAAGTACCATCTTTCGATTACCGGCGCGCGCGCGCGTTTGGCCCAAACGTCGAGGCCACTGCTGATTTCGCCGGTGCGCTCGAGAGCCGGGCCATACATGCGGAATGCGATCCGATCATTTTCCCAGGCAAAATCATCCTTGCGCTGAGCCATGAATGCTCCGTAGGCGAAGGCTTTTTGCTCAGCCAGTGCCATTCGGTACATTTCGCTTCCCGCAAGAAGGAATGCCCCCACACCGTAAACATCAGAATGCGTGGGGTCGAATTTCTTCGGGTCCGCTCCGACGGGTTGCACGTGTTCGAGTTTCCCTTCCGCGGTAACACAGTCGTTCAGGGCCGTCCATGCCTTCCTGACCGCAGGCTCGTAGGTGGCGCGATCCAGCACGCCACGGTTCACTCCCCATGCGAGCGCAAAAGTGTAAAACCCGGACCCGCTCGTCTCTTGCAGCGGGTAAGACCCGGGATCCAATAAGCTGGAACGCCACAAACCATCCGGCTGCTGAAGTGTGAGGATTTTTGCAGCCATTTCCTTGTATTGCTGCACGTAGAACGAGCGGGTCGAGTGGTCCGGCGGCATCACTTGCAGGACACGCGCCAGCCCGGCAAGCACCCAACCGTTGCCCCGGCTCCAAAAGACTTTTTTCCCATTGGCCTCGCGCCTCTCAAAATAGGTGCTGTCTCTGAAATAGAGGTGTTCCTCTTTGTCGTAGAGATAATCGGAAGTCGCCTTCCACTCACGATCCATGAAGTCGATGTACCGCTTGTCGCCCGTGGAGAGATACAGGCGCAACCACGCAGGCGGACTCATGAATAGAGCGTCGCACCATGACCACCGCTTTTGCGCGTTCGGCGTCCGGAAGGTCAGAACATTCGTGCTTTGGTTGTCCAGGATGAAGTTGAACCTTTCAATGGTGGGAGCGATCATGGCCGGATCGCGCGTCTGCCAGTATAGCTCGATATACGTTTGGCTGACGCAGTGATCGTCGGCATGGTAGGGACGTTTCGCCGGTTTCCATTGGTGAGTCTTGCCCATCTCGATCATCGCATTGCGATAAGCCGGGCTGTCGCTAACCTGGTCCAGCGCCATCATGCCCGCATAAAGCGCCCCGTAGGTCCAGTCGTCCGTGGCATGCACCGGGGGCTGCCGCAGTTGCCAATTGGCGACTGTTTTCATCTCACCCAGGATCCTGGCAGGAGAGAGCGGAGCCCCCGCCAATTGGTTTGAAAACGTCAGCAATCCGAAAACGCAAATAGCCGCTGCCCGCGTAATGAAAGACCCGTTTAACATGGGCAAGAAAGTGGGCGGAGTTCCAGGCAGGGTCAAGGTTGAAGGTGTGGCGATACTCCAAACCGGATAAATCACCCGGCAGTTCTACTCTCAGACGCTGACAGGCCCGCTTTCGAATGCGCCTTCTCCTGAATGGAATGAGCTACCGCATTTCGCAAATGGGACCGAATTTTCTCCTTGTCGATTCACCAGCCAACCACCCGCCAGATTCCAAAGCCACCATCGAATTCCAGGTGGACGACTCTCGACACGATTGGGAGGTATCTCTGCCGGATGGAATGAGAGCAGGCCAGCAACGCGTTGCTTTAGCGCTGCCAGCCGGCGGCTAATATTTAACTCTGCTGCCAAAGGGGCCGCACCAGCCCTGGCCCGGGAAGACCTGGCCGTTCTGTGGCCAGGTAGAACAATCCATCGTGCCTCAATGGGGCCGCCCCCCGGCAGAGTGCGCAGATTCAATTGTTGCATTGACGATCCTACAATGAAACGACGTGCAAACACAATCGTATGAATAAACCCGAAATCAAATCGCTAACATTCGAAATCATCAAAAATGCCGTCAGTGGCAACGCAGCAGCCTTCAGATCCAGAACCCGGCTTCAACCGGCAATGTGAGGGTGACAAGGCTGCTCTTACATTAATTGGCGGAATCAAGAATCATTAGTCTGCCAACTTTCCAGATCCCACACGCCCCCGTCTCTTCACCGGGTCAAACATCAGCATCGCCATGAAATCATCCGGCTTGAAGCACGTTTTCCCCGGCACCTGAGGTTTCGCAAGCCAGCCCTCATGAAACGATCAACATCCCCGCGCCACTAAAAAACATGAACATGAAGATTGACAGCCCCTTTTTCACGGAGCTACAAAGGACAAAATCAGAATGAACGGGACGCCTTTTGACGAGTTCTTCCTGCGTGCCACTGGGAATTTGCCTTACGACTACCAGCGCCGCCTCGTCTATTGCCCGCCGGGGCAAACCCTTATCGAGCAGCCTGAAATGCGGAAACAAAGAAAAACCGCTCTGCCCAATCACCTGCAATCCTTCATTCTGGAGTCAATCGGCGAACGCCACGTTTCCGGGGTTCACATCCAGCACGTGAATCCCGTAAACCTCCAGTGCGGACAGGAGAGATCTCACCTCCTGCCATCGAACTCCAAACTTCTCGCGCTTGTCAGCCTCCCACATTTCCCATTTCTCGTCCTCGAACCAGGGCGCGTCCTCATCGAGGTACGCCCCGGCAAAATCGAGAATATAAGGGCGCTCGACGACGGTCATCTCGATTGCCAGCAGCTCCTCATCGGCCGTAATAAGCTGCGGGACAGCAAAGCCACGCACATCCTGAATCCCCACAGCCGCCAACCTCTGGTAAACCGACAATTCCCGCACGAAAAACTCGCGCAGATGATAGACCTTGAGCGCACTCCCGCCCGCATCGCTGGTTCTCCGCATAAAATGAACCTGGCCGTGGACGCCCGACCCGAGCGATTCACGCAAATGCAATCGGTTTCGACTGGCATACTGCCGCGCTACTGGAGTAAGATCCCGCAACATGAATGTATCGAGTTCCAGCGGCGGACACTCCTCGTTCGTCCGAATGCGCCTTCTCCTGAATGGAATGAGCTACCGCATTTCGCAAATGGGACCGA
>ERZ1645192.2279-NODE-2279-length-15905-cov-5.401388_pt1 | contig 15905 bp, 13 predicted proteins | sample MGYA00575354_ERZ1645192 | MGnify/ENA primary metagenome ERZ1645192 (study PRJEB40844, sample SAMN11349763) | freshwater sediment metagenome | isolation source: river sediment | host: Sediment | place: India: Faizupur Khadar , New Delhi | collected 2017-02-21 ... | reverse complement strand
CCGGTGTTGCCAGGTGCCATAGCCCTTGTTTTCTTCAAAGCCGTACCCGGGGTGGTTCAACGCGGCCCCGCGCATCAAGGCGTCCCGCGTCGTCTTGGCGATGACGGAAGCGCAGGCAATGCTCAGGCAGCGCTGGTCCCCTTTCACCAGTGGTGTTTGCCCAATGGTCAGGCCGGGTAACGCAAAATAATCAATGAGCAAATGCTCCGGCGCGGCAGACAGCCCCTGCAGGGCGCGCTGGAAAACCAACTTCCCCGCCTTGCCCATGCCAAGCTCATCGATTTCTTCGGGGCCACACCACCCCACCGCGATGTCCACCGCCAGCTCCCGGATTGCCCCGGCCGCCTTTTCACGTTCCCGCGCGCTCATCTGCTTGGAATCCCGCACCCCGCGGAGCAATCCCTCCAGGTTGGTCACCCCACTGGGTAAGACAACCACCGCGGCGCAGAGCGGCCCGGCCAGCGCGCCCCGCCCAGCCTCGTCCAAGCCGGCCACAAGAGCTTTGCCGGCCTGCCACAGGTCGCGTTCAAATTGGAGTGTTGGGAATGGGGGGATATCCCTGGGGTCAAACTTTTGGCGCACGGTACAGCCCCCGCCGGACGTTGCCCCTGATTATCCACAAATCCCTGGCCATACGTACTGAATCCTTCAAAACCTGCACCCGGCTGCCACGGTCAAAAGCCCACGTCACCGGCACCTCCCGGATTCCAAAGCCGAGCTCCCGCGCTATCGCCAAAACTTCCACGTCGAAACTCCAACCGGTCAGAGTCTGGCGCGAAAAAGCAGCTTCGGCGGCATCCTCCCTGAAGCATTTAAAGCCGCATTGCGAGTCCTGTAGCCCTGGTAGCACCAGCCAGCGCACCATCGTGTTGAACACCCTTCCCACCAGGTGCCGGTAGAGCGGTTCGCCGATTCGTTTTGAGCCCGGCGTCTCGCGTGAACCAATCGCCACGGCCGTGTTCATCAGTTCAGGGGGTAAAAAGCGGCTAATCTCCGCCGCGGGCATGGAAAAATCCGCGTCGGCCATAAAACGATATTCCCCCTCCGCCGCCAGCATACCCGCGCGCACCGCCCCGCCCTTACCGGGCTGCTCCAACGTGAGCACGCGCAGACCAGGCAGCCGGCCTTCCCAACTCCGCGCGATTTCCAACGTTTTGTCAGTGCTGGCGTTTTCAACCACGATGACTTCGCTCTGGTAATCCTGCCGGGCCAAAAATTGTCTTACCTGCTCCAGGGCAATGGGCAGCCGTTGGGCTTCGTTATGTGCCGGAATGATGATGGAAAGAAAAGGTTTGCTCATACTTTCGCCTTATCGGGCTTGGCCTGGCAAAAAGCTTAAAAGACAGGTCGGGGTGGACGGACTCGAACCGTCGACCTCTGCGTCCCAAACGCAGCGCGCTAGCCGACTGCGCTACACCCCGGCGAGACGAAAGTATAACCCGTTTTCTCCTTCCGCGTCAACACGCAACCTGCCAAGATTCCCGTCCTCCAGCCCCCAGGTTACTCCTCATCCTCTGATTAGCGCCCAACCCATTTCTATTTATGGATATATTATTAACCATCGCGTGGAGCCCGGTCAATCGAACCCTCAGCCCTGCTTCCAAACCCACGCGGCGTCGGCACGTCAGCCACCCTTGGCCCAATAACCTTATCCCACGCCCCCGGTTTACCGCATTTGCTGTAAAATTAAGTTGTTGAATCTAATCAACCCATGAGCACACACCCACTTTAAACCACGACCACAGAAAGGATTCCCCCATGTACCAAAAACTGATTATCATCGGCAACCTCGGCAGAGACCCTGAGATGCGCTATACCCCCGAAGGTAAAGCGGTCACCTCCCTGAATGTCGCCACCAGCCGCAAGGGCCGCGAGAAGGACGAGACCACCTGGTTCCGCGTCACCGTCTGGGAGAAACAGGCCGAAGCCTGCAACCAGTTCCTGAAGAAAGGCTCCCGTGTTCTGGTCGAAGGCCGTCTAACGCCCGATACCAACGGCGGACCGCGCGTCTACCAAAAGAAAGACGGCACCTGGGCTGGCAGTTTCGACATGTACGCCGAGACCGTCCGCTTCCTCAGCGCGCGCTCCGAAGAGGCTGGCTCCGAACCCAGCACCGGGACCGACGACGACATCCCATTCTAAGGAACAGCATGCCTGATATAAAGCCTATTGCCGTCCGCCTGCCGGACGATATGCAGGCCAAATATGTGAACATGGTACGCGTCACACACACACCTGGTGAGTTCATTCTGGACTTTACCGCCATTCTCCCAGGGGTGACGGACGCCAAGGTGGACGCGCGCATCATTCTCTCCCCGCTGGGCTTCAAACTTATGCAGCAGGCGGTCAGCGAAAACCTCCGCCGCTACGAGGCCACCTTCGGAGAAATCCGCCTGCCCACCGGCGGGCATTCCCTCGCCGAGGACCTTTTCCGCGGCCCGGGCGAGCAGGAACCACCCAAGCAGGGGCAGTGATGGACCATCTCGACCCTATTTGTGACCAAATCCGGGAGGATTTCAACCGCAAGACTGCCCGGCGTGATGTCGCCCTGGGCCAGGCGCGTGAACTTACCCGCCATGCTTCGCTGGCCATCCGCGCCATCCATCGTGAAGACCATGCCGAAGCCGAAACGGAGCTTGAGGCCGGCCGCCAGCTGGTCCACACCATCAAGGCTGACCTGCGCGACGACCCCGACCTCTATTTCGCGGGATACACCCAGGATGCCATCAAGGAATACTGCGAAGCCCAGCTCACCGTGGCTATGATTTTGAACCGCGCCCTTCCCACTCCCCAGGAGCTTGGGGCGGAATACCCGGCTTACGTCAACGGCATGACCGAGACCCTGGGCGAATTGCGCCGCCGCTGCCTGGACCTCCTGCGGCCCGGTTATTCGGAGGAAGTTGAGCGCCTGCTGGGCTGCATGGACGATATCTTCACCCAGCTGGTCACCATGGATTACCCTGACGCGATTACCGACGGCCTGCGCCGGCGGACAGACCTTGCCCGGGGCATCATCGAACGCACCCGTGCGGATATCACAGTGTCGTTCAGGCAAAGCGAATTGGAACGGGCGCTTTCGCGCCTTTCCCGCCAACTGAGCGACCAGCAAAGCTAATGCGCCGCCTGCGCGCTTCAGAATTGGGGTCCTTTCTCTACTGTCAGCGCGCCTGGTGGTACCAAAAAGAAGGTATCCCTTCCCAAAATCAAGCGGAGTTGAGTGGTGGAAAAGTTTTCCACCACTCACATGCCCGGCAATATTGGCTGGCGAATTTTTACAAAATCCTGGCCATCCTCTTTGTCGTCCTGGCATTAATCATTCTCTTCCTGAAGGTGCTGGCATGAGGGAATGGCTTCCCGTTTTTTTGCTTTTGGCGCTGGCCGTCCTGTTTTTCCTGCTTGGCCGCGGGAAGCGCAGGCAGACAGGCCTCCCGGAAGCGCGGGTGGTTTACGCGGATGACCGCCAGTTTCAGCGTCTGAGCCAACCCCTGCTGGATGACGCGCTTGGCCTGGTTGGCAAGCCGGATTACATACTGGGTCTGAAAGGCGGCATGGTCATCCCGGTGGAGGTGAAGAGCTCACGGGCACCCAGCCGACCTTACGAAACGCACCTCGTCCAGCTGGCCGCCTATTGCCACCTGGTGGAAAGCGCCTATGGCGCCCGCCCGTCTTACGGCCTGCTGCGCTACGCTGACAAGACCTTTGAAATCCCTTATGACGCCGCCATGAAAGCGCTTCTGTTGGAGACCATCCAACGCCTGCGCGTAGTGGAGAACTCCCCTGAGGCACCTATACGCAACCATCAACAACCAATACGCTGCCAGGGTTGTGGGTTTGCTGATTCCTGTGACCAAAAAATGTAATCTTCTCATTGAGTAAGCTTATCCTGGGGGCAATTTTTATCGTATTTGCCAAGCGAATGATTTACAATTCGTTAACTATTAAGTAGTTTTGTGCTAAAATTTTATTAGGTCCCACCTTTCAATCGTGGACAATTTATAATGTCGCATACTGTTGCAACTGGTTTTCTGTGTCACTTTTTCCACCCAAACGGCTTGTGTTTTGGATTCCCTTCCATTTGTCCAACCTTACACTGATGGTCCCGCCTATACCAGCGGAGAGGAGATACCATGTCTACAAACAAGATACAGTCTCATGTTAACTTATCCATTTCAATCATCCTTGTTGGCAGCTTGTTAGCAGGTTTGGCATTTGTTGGGGGTTCCACAACGAGCGCGCAAGCCAAAACCAACCAGGTCTGGCCACCCCCCGGCCAAAGCCAGTCAAACGGTTTCCAAACCTTGCCCATGGCAGGTTACCCAGGGGAAAAGGAGACCGAAAACGCTCTTCCATACAGATCCCCAACAAGCGTCCAGTCGAGCCTATTCATGGCGGACGTGGTTAACCCGGTGAACGCAAAGCAAGCGGTTTCGAAGAATATGCCCGAGGATTTGACGGTGGGACATGGCCAAATTCAAGGCTCAAAATCCGAAGCTTATTCCGGAAGTATGCCGGCTGGAGTTGATCCAAACAGCCTGCCTGCCGATATCATCACCATCGATATGGCCTATGATGTCGTGATGGGTTGGGTGGAACCTGGTCAGTTGGTTAGCGTAACCTACGGCTCGGAAGGTTATGGCTCCGCTGAAGCGGATGGCATAGGCTTCTTCTGGACACGTTTCTGGCACAGTACGGATGGGCATCAAATCGGCATTGATTACGGCACACCGCTCAGTATCACAGTCGAAGGCACACCCATCGCGACCCTAACCCCGTACCAATTTACCGACACACACCTCCTGGCGCTTGAGGACAAGATCAGCGGGACTTTGTTGGGAGCTAGCGAAGGCGTCACGATCACTGCCAGCCTGGGTGAGTTTGATGTCTATTCTGGCGTTTATCCGCCTCCGCAAGGGGCGCCAACCGGTTCAGGAGTGACTGATTCGTCAGGTCTTTTTGAGGTCACGAATATCGGAGTTGATCTGGGCGCTGAAAGTGCGGCCGCTCTTGATTTTGAGCAATCAGGTGTGAACATCCGGGACTACGTCATTCCACAGGAAGTCTTCATGGTGCACCAGATGAACAATATCCTGGGATACACAGCCCCAGGTCAACATGTGATTGCCACAGTTTATGTTGGCGAAGGACCTGATGTGCGCTGGACAGGTGAAACGGACGCGACCTGGCCATTTGGGTATTACTCTTTTTCGACCAAAACTATGAATTATGGGGACCTCGTCACCGTGGAACTTTCAGGCGGGCCCACCCTCTCCACCACGGTCGCGTCCCTGGGAGATTTTGTTTTCGATGCTGAGGCAGACACTCTGCAGGGTCAGGCCGCAGAAGGTACGCCGATCCGCACGATCCTCTGGCAATCACAGGGTGAAGAACGCAATCTTGCAGAAGAACATGCCACTGCTGACAGTGCCGGTTTTTTCGTCAGTTTTTCACCGGTAGACTTGAAAGCCTACAATAATGTTTTGGTGGTCGCCACTGACGCATCAGGTAATCAGACGCAGATCCTGAGCGGCGCGGCTTATGTGGATGTTTTGCAGGACCCACTGACTAACCAGGACTGCGTTATAGGACGGCTCAACGCTCCTTACGTGCCAATTACAGTCAGTCTCGACAAGGGCGGCGACGGGAGTGTTGACTATGTGCGTGAAACCGGGTGGGTGTCAGAGGCCGGTAATGGTTATGGGGTGTGTTTCCTGATCAGAGATCCAAATTTCCAATGGGGACCGATCAACATTGACCCTGGAGACATCGCCACGCTCTCCAACGCATCGGATTGGTCTGAATCCGTCGAAGCGATTAATTTCGATTGGGGCTGGGACACGGCGACCGACTCCATTAGCGGCCAAGATTTTCCAGAGGGTGAGATGGAAGTAGTGTCCTTCCAGTGGGTATCTGAACGATATCCAATATACGGGAGCGCGACTTACTTGGCTGATATTACCTCAGGTGCTTTTTCAGCGAGTTACAGCAACTTCGATATCCGTGATGGACAAGCAATCTCGCTTACCCATTATGACCTCGCTGGCAATGGCAATACCTATTATCCCTGGCTAATTCCATCCTTACCCTTTTTTGAACTCCATCTGGAAGCAAACACTGTCGGCGGACGCGTCGGAATAGCAAACGATGTGGTCACAATTAGCCTTTTCGAGAACGCAAGCGCGACCGAACCCCTGGTTACCACGAGCACAGATTACGATCCTGATCCCTACCAATTCTGGATCGGGGATTTTGGGGGGTATGAGTTGCTTCCCGGCATGCGAGTGGCGGTGAGCAGCCTGAGCGGCTGGTCCGCAGAGATGATCGTGCCTGCAATGGAGCTCAATGTGGACTACCTGACCAACGAAATCCGCGGTAGCGGCCCACAGGGAAAGCTGTTAGTTAGGGCCTGGCGCGATGACGCGGATTTTTATTTGTTTATCCCAACAAACAGCAGCTCAGCAGTATATCTCCTGACAGACAATTACGGCCATGATCTGCACCAAGGCGACTATGTGTCGTTGATTTACCAGGCTCCCGATGGGAACCAGGCATGCCAGGAAGTTCGCCTGGGTGATCTCTATTTGCTCGGTCATTGGCTCAACTACGGACAACAAGACTGGTTATGGGGTGAAGCCATTCCCGGATCGAACATCACTATCAGCATCAACGGTGGGAATCTCATCCAGGCTTACTTTGAAGATCCCAACTGTCCTGAGTGCTGGGGCATTCATGAACCCCAGGACATCAACCCTGGTGATCAGATCACCGTCTCGATGGACACGGGGTATTCTCTCACTTACACCATTCCCAATCCATTGACCTCGCTTGCTAATCCTGTGTTGGATACAGTGACCGGTCAGATTGGCGGCAGAGTAGAAAACTGGGTCAACATCGAGACGAATTGGGACGGTCGGAAATACGATGTGATGACTGATTTAGATGGTCGTTTTACCCTTGAATCTACCCCGGAGATGACTATTGACGTACCGCCAGGAGGAGAAGGCGTTATCTACTTCAATGAGTATCATGATGAAGTACAAGTCGACATCAGTCAGCACTACCGTACGTTTGATCTTCTTCTCAATGTCAACTACGATCATGATTGGGTCGAAGGGGACTACCCAGAGGGTTATGAAGTCGCTCTGGCGGTGATGGAGAGTGATGGCGTAACCCCGAAAGCGACCACCACATTGACGACCGGTGTCATTCCCTGGTGGGACGGGAGATCGGGCTTTTCCACCAACATGGCTGGGGTGGTATGGGATCCTGAACGCCCCGACATCCAACCTGGGGATTGGGTCTATGGCGAGGTTACCGTTGATACGACGACTTATTACGCACAAGTCCATTTGGGCACATTTGCCGGCGAATTGAACGCGGATACGGATACCTATACTGGAACTCTTTCCGTGCCCTGGCTGCCACAAGGTGTGCCTGTGCGCATTCAATGCCATCCTTGGGGAGCTCCCGGCGGCGTAAGCCAAAAGGAAGCCTTCGCTTCACCGAATGGTTTGGACGAATTTAGCTGTGGCTGGCCTGAGGAATGGGATGTTCAACCCGGACAGAATATTGCCGTCGTTTACCAGGATCCGAATGGACATTGGGTCTATAGTGTGCCAGTTGCCTACTCCGACGAATTAATCCTGCGTACGCAATATGACCACAATTGGATTGAGGGAACCTACCGTGCGGGTCATGAGATATTCCTACAGGTTTTAGATGAGGCGCTGGTCGAGAAAGCCCACATCACACTCACGTCGGGCTTTATGGATGGATGGGGCAGTCAAACCGGCTTTTCTACCAACATGGAAGGGGCAGACTGGTCGCCTAACAATCCGGATATCCAACCGGGTGACACGATACTGGGGATGGTTGACGGTGGCACTTTCACCGCGCAAGTTAAAATCGGGACCATCACGGCAAACCTGGACCTTGACGCGGACATCGTGAACGGCACTGTCGACGCAGGTTGGCTCGTGGAAACAGGGAAAATTCGAGTCAGCTGTGAAATCTGGCAAGAGAATAGCCCTCAGAATCAAGAATACTGGGTACTTCCCAATGGCAGCGACACCTATACTTGTGACTGGACGAGTGAGGATTACGACCTGAATGAGACCTCCAACCTGATGGTGGCATACTTTGAACCGCTTGGACACGAAGTCATCGGTGACTTTAGCCCGCCCGCGCCTCGCCTTCGCATTGAAAAGTGGCTGGAAGGCGGGCAGCCCGGGGAAGAAGGCAATGTCACGTTTAGTATCCAATACGCGAACGAAGGGGACGCGCCGGCAGTCAACGCCATCATCACAGATACGTTCGTCCAAGGCTTAACTTATCTGGGCGATACTTCGGGATTACCTAAAACGCAAGTTGATAACCAGGTCATCTGGCAATTGGGCGAACTGCCGCCAGGAGACTGGGTCAGGTTCAATGTATTCGCACACGTCGACGCCCTTGAGAGTGAGGACATCATCAACACCGCGACCATCAGCTCCGATAGTTTCGACCGAGGCAATCCCGAAGAACGCACGCGTACCTGGCAGGGCACGGTTATCGCTAACAACACGCATGTCAACGTGGGGAAGGGTACCTGGACATGGAACCCGGCTGCCGGTCAGGACTACGTTTATAACATCAACGTCTGCAACAATGGCCCAACGGGCAGCTCTGAGCTGTCATTGACCGATACTCTGCCACAAGCTGTCACCCTGGTATCCTGGTGGGGGCAGGAAGCCGGCTGGACTGAAATTTCGGTCGTGGAGAACGTACTTAACCTGGAGTATCCCACCATCCCAGGCGGGAGTTGCCGCCAGGTGTTTGTCAAGGTCAACCTGGACCCGGCCGCCCAACCAGGCGATGAGCTCATCAATATCGCGGAAATTAGCGCTGAAAACGATGACCCAAATGAGGAGGATAATCACGCTGAAGTCCATCACAACGTCAGCTCCCCATACACGGAACTATCCATCAGCCTGGGTTGGCACTCTGGTAGCCTGACCCCCGGCGGACAATATCGCCTTGGGATTTACTTCAATAACAATGGGAACGTGCCGATTGAAGGCCCGACACCCATCACGCTCACCCTTCCCGCGGGCACCAGTTTCGTTGGGTGGAGTTTCTGGGATTGGGCGAGTTACCTGGGTGAACCAGTGGTGGTTGGTAACCAGGTCACCTGGCTTGTGGATGATCTTGACGCGGGCTACTACGGGACGATCGAAGTCACTGTAGATATTGACCCTGGCGTTTTACCTGGAACTGAGTTGCTCCATTCAGTGGAAATCCCAGTGCAACCTGGCGAAGGGAATTTGGGTGACAACACAGCTATGCTCAATGAAACCGTTTTTGCGCATGGCCCCAACCTGCGTGTTAGAAAATGGGGGGATTGGCATGGCTTTGGCGAAGGGAAAAACGCCTGGTATCAGTTAAGTGTCGAAAACATCGGAGACCAAACGGTTGAAGACGTTGTGTTGACGGACAATTACCCGGCTCAGATGTCACTTGATGGCGGTGTGAATGTCAATTTCTGGGAGTGGTGGACATGGGAAGACTTCCCGGCTGAACATTACTTTACTGTCTCCCTGGATAGATTGGAACCCGGGTGGGTCTCGGGCATAAACTACAATGTCGTCAATCCAACAAGTGACCCGGTCGCTCCTGGGCTAGTCTTCATCAACACAGCCAGCGTTACAGAAGATCCAGAGGACACGAATCCAACCGACAATATCGCAACTTTCCTGTTGGGAAGCGGGCCGGACATGTATGTGGAGAAGACTCTGATTGATGGAGAATTTCATCCTGGCGAGGAGGTCACCTACCTGCTGAAGTTTGGTAACGCGCAACCTGGTCACACCTGGTGGTGGAACATGGTCGGAAACGCCATTCTCACTGACACGTTGCCCGCCGGGATGACTTTCGTGGGTGCAAAAATTCACTGGGGGGAAGGCCCACAGGAATGGAGTGACTTTCTGCCAGATGTCGTGGGACAGGTCCTAACCTGGGTGCCCGGTCCCTTCGGTAGCAGTGGATGGAACGAAATTATGCTGACCGTGAAAATTGATGAAGGCGCGCAAGATGGTGCCGAACTGATCAATCAGGCAACCATCACCAGCGATCAACCGTTGGTCGATGTTGACCCATTCCACGAGAACAACGCCAGCAGCTATACCGGCGTGGTGGATGTGGTCTGGCGTCTCGTGTACTTACCTTTTATCAGGAGATAATTTTTTGCTGGACGAACTGCAATAAACGCAATAGGTTCAGAAGATGTAGAATAACAACGGTTTAACAACAAGAAGACCCTGGGAACTACCCAGGATCTTCTTGTTTTGAAGTTAATCGATACAACATCCAGTTGCCATGGCCTGACGCGCACTGGTTGATTAATTCAGTTTTCCAGCTGTGCGTCCGTCTTTTCCTGCTCACTTTCTAACCTGTCACCCTGGCGTTTATGCCGCCTAATGCACAAGAAACGAATGACCAGCCAGATAATGATTATTACGGCGGCCAACCCTAGCAAAACGATTGGGGGTAACAAGAACAGGTAACCGCTCATCCAACCTCCAGCAAACCAGGTTCCACACTACTCATCCGAATTTTACACGGGGTTTACCCGGAAACGGATAACGAAAAATCCTGCCTCCGGATGCTGTATTTGGCGTTGTGCGCCAGCACCTGCTTAACGTACTGCTCAGGCACATCCACCGTCGTGCGGTGGGTCTGGATCAGGATTTTTCCCAGGCTGGAGCCGGGAATGTTGGCCACGGAAGCGATGGTCCCCACCACTTCGCCAGGCCGGATGCCATCCGCTTTTCCCAGGCGCATTTCCAGGCGGACCATGCCTTCCTCTTCGGCCGTGCGGCTGGTGCGACGTAATCGGTCATCAGCCCGGCCGGCATTGCTCCGTGGAGCGCGCTCGCGATATTCTGGACGGGTGGCCTTGACTGGCAATGGGCTGACCTCCATGATGGGGCGCTGTTTTTCCTCCGCCCGCGCGATTTTTAGGGCTACGGCTGCCAGGTCCAGTGGATCCGCGCCGGATGCCACCAGGGTTTCAACCAGTGCGCGTTCCTCTTTCACCCGTTGCCGGCGCAGCCACATTTGGATTTTGCTCATCAGCTCATCCAGGCGTTTGGCCTGGATATCTTCTGGGGTCGGGATGGTCGTTTCGGTCATCGGCTGACGGGTAAATTTTTCAATCTGGCGTAAGGCCCCACGTTCCGCGGGTCTGGCCAGGCTGATGGCCACGCCGGCGCGGCCGGCCCGGCCTGTGCGACCAATCCGGTGGACGAACACCTCGGGGTCATCAGGAAGGTCAAAGTTGAAGACGTGTGAGATACCCTCCACGTCCAAGCCGCGGGCGGCCACATCCGTGGCAACCAGCACCCTCACCTGCCCACCGCGAAAACGCGCCATGGTGCGCTCGCGCGCTTCCTGGCTCATGTCTCCGCTCAGGGCTTCAGCGGGGTAACCGCGCATGTTAAGTTCATTCACCAGGTCGCCGGTGCGCGCGCGGGTGCGCGTAAAAATGAGCGCGGAGCTGATGTTTTCCATCTCGAAGAGACGGGTTAGCACAGCCAATTTATCCTGCTCGTTCACAACGTAGTAGCGCTGTTCCACCAGCTCCACCGTCATTTGGGGCGTGGCAATGCTCACCAGCTTGGGGTCGTGGAGGTATTTTTCGGCCAGCTCGCGCACGCGCGGCGGCAGCGTGGCGGAGAAGAGCGTGGTTTGCCGCTCGGCCGGCGTCGCGGCCAGGATGCTCTCCACGTCTTCGATGAAGCCCATCGAAAGCATTTCATCCGCTTCGTCCAGCACCACCGTGCGGACGTCCTGCAGGTGCAGCTTCTCACGTCGGATGAGGTCCAACAGGCGACCGGGGGTGCCAACCACGACGTCCACGCCCAGGCGCAAGCCTCCCAGCTGTTGGCTGTAGGAGGTCCCACCATACACTGCCAACACCCGGGCCTCGTTAAACTGGCCCAAGGCCCGAATCATATCGTGGGCCTGGATGGCCAGCTCCCGTGTGGGAACGACCACCAGTGCCTGTGGGCGGGTGGCATCTGGTTGCAGTTGGTGAAGAATGGGCAGTGAAAAGGCGGCAGTCTTGCCGGTGCCAGTTTGGGCCTGGCCCATCACATCTCTTCCCGCCATCATCAGCGGGATAATCCCGTTTTGGATGGGGGTTGGTTCCACGTAGCCCAGGGCCGTAACCGCCTGGATTAATTCAGGGCGCAGCCCAAAATCGTCAAAACTTGTATTCATCGAGTCTCCATGCTCTTTGTTGGCGCGGAAAACATAGCTTCTATGAATTATTGAAGCCCTGATTCCAGCTATCTTGTTTTACCCAGGGGATGTCTCGATGATTCCAAAAACCCATTCGTGCGCGAGCGGCGCCTCACGGCAACGCTCCACCAACAAAAATGCCCAGTTTTTCACCTGGGCAGCAATGGAACTTACAAAACAAACTCCCAAATACGTCCTCACCTGAGGACTGCACGAGTATACCACTACTTGCGCGCAAAAATGAACACCTTTTACATGACTTTTCAGCCTGCGCGCGCCTTTTCACCTGCTTTTCTGCGCAAAAAGAGCTGATTCCCAGCTCGGATTAAGAAAAAATTAACGAATGCTATATAATTAGCCCAACAACCGTTACCCGTTCATACCGAAGGAGGACGTGAATGAAAAAAAGTCTCGTATTACTGGTCGTGTTGACAATGCTTGGGGGAATTTTGGCCGGATGCGCATCTCAAGGCAAGCAATCAGTTCTGGATAAGATTACAAAAGACGGCAAAGTCATGGTCGGCACTTCCGCGGACTACCCGCCCTACGAATACGTGGACGATGCGGGCAATAAAACCGGCTTCGACATTGACCTGATGACGGAAATTGCCAAGCGCATGGGCGTGGAACTGGTATGGGTGGATATGCCATTCGATAGCCTCGTTGCCGCGGTACAGGAAGGCAAAATTGACATGTCCATCTCCTGCTTCAACTACAGCGCGGAACGGGATGAACAGGTGGACTTCTCCGATGCCTACTACACTTCCGAAGACGCCTTCCTGGTCAAGAGCGGTTTCGCAGGCGCGATTGTCAACCCCGAAGACGTGGCCAAGTACAAAATTGGTGTCCAATCGGGTACCGTACAGGACGACTGGCTGACCACCACGCTGGTGGAAGCCGGCCTGGTTGAGGACGCCAACATCTCACGTTACGAGCGAGTGGACCAGGCCGCCCTGGATCTGAACGCTGGCCGGATTGAAGTGCTGATGGCCGATTACGTCCCGGCGCAGGCCTTGGTCAAACAATACCCGGATTTCCAGGTGGTTTACCACGCGGTGCTCTCCACCGGTCCGCTGAACATCGTTCTCCCGGATGGTGACGCGAAGCTCCAGGCCGAGATCAACAAGGTTATCAAAGCGCTGCAGGACGAAGGTTTCATCGACACGCTGGCGACGAAATACTTCAGCGAATAAACCGTGGATGTGAAGGGATGGCCGGTAAAAAATTGACCATCCCTTTTTTTCAACACCTTCGCGTGTATTTCAGGCTACTGGAAGGGACTAACCTTTGAATTTCAGCAGCTTCATTCAATATATCGCCTCGGGCACAGCCTACACCCTGGGGGTGACGCTTGTCGCGCTGCCCTCCGGCCTGGTCTTGGGTGTGCTGTTTGCCCTGCTCTACGTCTATGGCGGCCGTGTTGTCAGCCGGCTTATGTCTCTCTACAGCACCGTGATGCGCGGTATTCCCCCCATCGTGTTGCTCTTCATCCTGTACTTTGTCATGTCCGGCAGCGTAAATCTCTCCCCGTTTTGGGCAGGGTCCATCTCGCTCGGCATCATCAGCAGCGCGTACCAAATGGAAATCGTACGGGGTGCCATTCTCGCGGTCAGTGGTGAGCAAATGTTGGCCGCTCGGGCAATTGGCATGAGCACGCTCGAAGCCATCCGGTACGTCATCCTGCCCCAAACCCTGCGCCTCGCCATCCCGCCCTGGTCCAACGAAGCGGCCATTGTCATCAAGGATTCGTCGCTGGTCTACGCCCTGGGCGTACCGGAGATCCTGCGCCGCGCGCAGCTCATCAGTGCCAGCACGCAGCAGCCTTTCCTGGCTTACATCTCGGCCGCGGTGATTTACTTCGCCTTGGTTTTCATTGCCAACAGGCTGCTCGCCCGCCTGGAACGCAGGCTGACTATCCCTTCCAACCCCTGATTGGAGCAAACACAATGCCCAAACCCATCCTGACCATCAAGAAACTGACCAAGAAATACGGCAACAATGTCATTTTCCATGACATTGACCTGGTCGTTAACGAGGGGGATACCATCGTGGTGATTGGCCCCGGTGGCACGGGCAAGAGCACCCTCCTGCGCTGTGTAATCCTGCTGACCAAGCCCGATGGCGGCGAAATTTGGCTGGATGACCTCGAAATCACCGCCAAAGGTGCCGACGAGGACCGGGTCCGGCAGCATATTGGCATGGTATTTCAAAACTTTCTTCTCTTCAACCATCTCACCGCCTTGGAAAATGTAAAGCTGGGATTGACCAAGGTGAAGCACCTGCCTGAGGCAGCCGCGCATGAAAAAGCACTGGCCGAATTGACACGGGTTGGTCTCGCGGATCGCGCCGATCACTACCCCGGCCAGCTTTCCGGCGGGCAGCAGCAACGGGTTGGCATCGCGCGGGCCCTGGCGATGGACCCGCGGGTGATGCTATTCGATGAACCCACCTCCGCCCTGGACCCGGAGCTGATTGGGGAGGTGCTGGAGGTCATGCGCAACCTGTCGCTGGAGGGCATGACCATGATCGTGGTCACCCACGAAATGGGCTTTGCCAGGGAGGTTGCCGATCGTATTGTCTTCATGGAAAAAGGCAGCATCGTGGAGGAAGGCACCCCGGATGACCTCTTCTACCGTCCGAAGTATGAGCGTACGCGCGAGTTCCTCTGGAAAATAACCGAACTCTATGGGAAGAAGGAAGCGAAAGAATAAATGGCCGAGTGGCTTGGGCTGTTTCAACGGTTCCTGAAGGATTTCATCCTCGGCGCGGGCACAACCCTGGAGCTGACGGCTGTCGGCTTGCTGATGGGCTTCCTGCTCGGGTTGGGGCTGGCCCTGGCCAAAACCTTTGGTCCTAAATGGCTGCGTGCCATTGCCACTGGCTACATTGAGTTGTTCCGCGGCACGCCCTTATTGGTCCAACTCTTTCTCATCTACTACGGCCTGCCCTCCCTGGGTATCACCCTCTCCCAAACGCTTTCGGCCTACCTCGCGCTCGGTCTGAACAGCGCCGCGTACCAGGCTGAATACCTGCGCGGAGCCATCCAGGCCATCGGCAATTCCCAAATGATGGCTGGGCGTTCCATCGGGCTCTCCCGCTGGCAGACCATCCAACACGTGATTCTGCCCCAGGCTTTGCGGCTGGCGCTGCCCTCGTGGTCGAACGAACCCATCTCCCTGCTCAAAACCACGGCCATCGTCTTCCTGATTGCCGTCCAGGACCTGATGGCAAAGGCCAAGCGGGCGGCCACCATCACCTACAATCCCATCGGCAGTTACCTGGCCGTAGCGGTTGTCTATCTCGTCCTGGTTTTCGCGTTGGACGCGCTGCTCAAGTGGGCTGAGCGCAAAACCAAAATCCCAGGCTTCGAAATCAATACCAAGCGTGTGTAATTCGGAATCCTTGTACTGCGCGCGCTCTGGACAACAGCCAACCCGGTTTCATATAATCCAGTCATTCACCCAAAGCTGGGGTTTGGGAGATGGCATTCGCTTGGATGACACTCTCTGGCCCCTGCTTATCGAAATTCATCTTAATTCATTAATAGGGCGGTAACTGCCATGGATACTTCAGAAACAAGCTGGTCCATCAAGAATACGGTAAAAACCACGCTGAGCATCCTGGCCGTG
>ERZ1645192.2278-NODE-2278-length-15905-cov-6.497918_pt1 | contig 15905 bp, 14 predicted proteins | sample MGYA00575354_ERZ1645192 | MGnify/ENA primary metagenome ERZ1645192 (study PRJEB40844, sample SAMN11349763) | freshwater sediment metagenome | isolation source: river sediment | host: Sediment | place: India: Faizupur Khadar , New Delhi | collected 2017-02-21 ... | reverse complement strand
GACGTGGCGTTCTGCGTGCCCCACGGCTTCTGGAAGAAGTGGCGCGCGCACGTGAAGAGCATCAATCCCGACGCGTTCCTGACGGCGGAAATCGTGGACGTGGCGACGGACTACCTGCGCGGCGACGAGTTCGATTCGGTGATGAACTACATGTGGCTTTTCCCCGCCGTCCGTTTTTTCGCCCCGTCGGCAAAGCCGTCGACGGCCACGAAGTTGATCAAGGACCTCGATGTGCTGGCGCGCAAGTATCCGAAGGATGTCGCGCTGGTCCTGCAGAATCTCCTCGATTCGCACGACGTGGGGAGAATCTCCACGATCCTCGAGAACCGGCTGGCCCCGGAGGCGAACTGGGACAGCTACTTCTCGCTCTCCCGCGCGCAGGGCAACCCGGACTTGAATACGCGGCGGCCGTCGAAGAAGACGCTGGGCATCCTGCGGCAGATGGTGATTTTCCAGATGACGTACCCGGGCGCGCCGATGATCTATTACGGCACGGAGGCGGGGTTGTGGGGCGCCAACGATCCGGACAACCGGCAGCCGATGCTCTGGAGCGACATCAAGCGGCGGCCGGAGACGCACACGCCGCGCGGGCGTTGCGGGCGCCTGCCGGCCACGCCCGACAAGCGCCTGTTCAAGTTCTACCAGCGCGCCATTGGTCTTCGGAAAGCCCACGCGGTGTTGCGGCGCGGCGCGTTGCGGTGGCTCAAGACTTCCGACGAGCGGCTCCTGGCTTTTGCGCGTTCCGATGCGCAGTCTGAAATCGTGATCCTGCTGAACGCGGGCGATGCGCCGCTCTCGTGGGTGCTGAAGTCGCCGGCGTTCGATCTCTGGAAGTCGAGGGCCGTGAAACCGGGCAAGGTGGGGGTCGTTCCGCGCGGTTGGCGAATCCTGTCCGTGAAAGCCTGTCCTACTGCACTACGAGGTCGGTGAGGTCGGGCGTGGAGTGGTCCGGGTCAGCGAACCGGTTGAATCCTGGCCGTCCTTTTTTTTTGGACTGAACTTCACCCCGTAGGAATTGGAGGCCAGCTCGCCATTCCAGAACGGCACAAGCTCCGGGTTCGTGTTTCGCGCCGTTCGGAGATACGCGCGGAACTCCGTGATGCCCTTGCGCTCGAAGTAGTAGGTTCGGATCGAGACCGACTTCGTCAACTTCTGCCCGGGGCGCAGACGGACCGAATCGGTCCGCGTGAAGAACTGGTCCCGCTGGGGTTCGTAGACGAAGCTGTCGTGGCGTCCGTCCGGGTAAATCCATGTGAAGAAGAAATCGGGGTTGCGCGGAACCCACAACGGCCTTGAGCTGATGTTCTTGATGCTGACCTGGAAGACGATCGGTTCCCCGATGGACATCTCCGGGTACTTGCAGGAAATGGAGACTTTCAGGATGTTCGAGTCGTCCGCGTCGTTCAAGGAGCCCACTTCTTTCGGGATGTAGCGGGAGGGGACGGTCGCGCAGCCGGCCAGGAGCAGGGCGGTGACAAGAAGCAGGCTGATATGCATGTAGGCGCGCACGGTTTTTTCCTCTAGTTAACTACTCAAGAAGCATAATCCGTACCACGGAGCCTGGTTCCGTTTCCCAATCGATAAAGTACCGAAAAACGAAGTTTTGGTTCAGGCCGGCAGGGCAAATTCCCGGCTTTTTCTCGAAATCGATAAAGGCTAGCCTTCACACCGCTATGAAAAAGTATCTCGTTTACATGACCGCCGGGAGCGTTCCGGAAGCGCGGCGTCTGGCACAAGCGCTTCTGGAGGCTCGCCTGGCCGCCTGCGTCAACATCCTGGGTCCGATACAGTCTTTGTACTGGTGGAAGGGCGCGGTCTGTTCAGGCCGGGAAGTGGCTCTGCTGGCCAAAACGACCGCGGGCAAACTGGATGCGCTGATACGGAAGGTTCGCGCGGTCCATTCCTACGACGTTCCGTGTGTCGTGGCGTTGCCGATCACGAAGGGCAATCCGGAGTTCCTTGCGTGGATCGAAAAGGAAACTCAGTCGCTCCGCCGCCCGAGGAGGCCCGCCCGCATCAGGTAGTAGAGGAAGGTCAGGATCGCCGTCACGGCGGAAGCGATGTAGGTCAGAAACGCCGCGTTCAGCACGGCGGCGGCCGCGGGTTGTTCCGCAGGCGTGACAATTCCGGATTGCACCATCAGGCTTTTGGCCCGGGAACTTGCGTTCCATTCGACGGGCAGCGTGACCAGCGTGAACAGAACAGTGAGCCCGAAGACCAGGAGCCCCGCCTTGACCAGGAAGGGCAGGCCGAAGAGAAGGCCGACGAAGAAAATGGGAAGGGCGAGGTTGCTCCCGATCTGGGCCACGGGCACGAGGCTCGAGCGGAGGGCCAGAGGCGCGTAGTTCTTCGCATGCTGAAGGGCATGACCCGCCTCGTGACAGGCCACCCCGATGGCCGAGAGGGACTGGGATTGATATACCTGCGGGGAGAGACGCAGGGTCCGCGACCGGGGGTCGTAATGATCGCTCAGAAATCCCTGCGTGATCTCGACCGGCACATCGACAAGGCCCTGGGAATCCAGCAAATGGCGGGCCGCCTGCGCACCCGATACGCCCGAAGAGGCAGCCACCTTCGAGTACTTGGCGAAGGTCGACTTGGTCAGGAATGTCGCCAGCAAAGCCAGCGCCACGCCCGGCAGAATCATCATCATGTAAAGTGGATCAATCATCGTAACCGTTCCTTATCCTACGGCTCAATGGATGGACATTCAAGGGGCCGATTTTGTTCACTGCCAAAATCGCCGGAAGGGCGATGAAGCCAGAACGGTGGTGGAGCGGCCGTCGAGCGTGATGACGCCCTTTCTCCGGTACCACGCGGGCGGTTCCTCTTCGGTGGTCAATGCGAGCATCCACGGCTTGTTCGGGGCGGGGGGCACCCTGAAGTTCACAGGTTCTTCGCCCGGGTTGAAAAGGAGCAGCAGGCTGTCGTCATCGTCGGCATCGCCCGTGAATTCACGCTGGCCGTTGATCAGGCAGGCCAGGGACGCGTCTTTTTCCCAATCGGGTTCCGCGCCGTCCGGCCCGAACCACAGGATGTCCGCGTTCGTCGCGTCGGGCGCTTTGCCCGCGAAGAAACAAGTGCGCCGCAGGCAGGAATGGGCCTTGCGGAAGGCGACGAGCTTCTTGACGAAGGACTGGAGGTCTGTGTGCTCGCCGAGGAGACTCCAGTCAATCCAGCTGATCTCGTTGTCTTGGCAGTAGGCATTGTTGTTGCCCTGCTGGGTCCGCGAAAATTCGTCGCCCGCGGCGATCATGGGCACGCCTTGCGACAGGAAAACCGTGGCCAGCAGGTTCTTTTGCTGGCGCTTGCGGACGGCGAGGATGGAGGGGTCGTCCGTAGGACCTTCCTCTCCGTAGTTCGCGCTGAAATTGTGGTTCTCGCCGTCCCGGTTGTCCTCGCCATTTTCCTCGTTCCGTTTTCCCTCGTAGGAAACGAGATCGCATAGCGTGAACCCGTCGTGGCAGGTGACGAAGTTGATGCTCTTCAGCGGGGTCTGATTGAGCTTGTTGTACAGATCGGAGCTGCCTGCGATTCTTGTGGCGAATTTGCCGAGCATTTCTTTTTCGCCTTTCCAGAAGCGCCTGACCTCGTCGCGGAACATGCCGTTCCACTCCGACCAGCGCTCGTTCGGGAACTTGCCGACCTGGTAGGTCCCCGCCGCGTCCCACGCCTCGGCGATGATCTTGGTGTCGCGCAGCGCCGGGTCCTCGGCAATGTCCTCGACGATCGGCGGATTCGGCAGGATCTTGCCGTCCGGTCCGCGGGTGAGCACGGACGCGAGGTCGAAGCGGAATCCGTCCACGTGCATGTGCAGGACCCAGTAGCGCAGGCAGTCCATGATGAACTTGCGGACGACGGGGTGGTTGCTGTTGACGGTGTTGCCGCAGCCGGAGAAGTTCTTATAGTGCGGCCGGTTCGGCTCCATCATGTAGAAGATGGAGTTGTCGATGCCGCGGAACGAGTACGTCGGCCCGCCGTCGCCGCCTTCGGCGGTGTGGTTGAACACCACGTCGAGAATCACTTCGATCCCCGCCTTGTGAAGCGCAACGACCATCTCCTGGAATTCGCGCACCTGCTGGCCGTGGGAGCCGGCGTGCGCGTACCGCTGGTTCGGCGCGAAGAACGCGAGGGTGCTGTAGCCCCAGAAATTGCGCAAGCCGCGGCGGTTCCCGTTTTCGAGATAATACTCCATCTCGTTGAATTCCTGGGTGGGCAGAAGTTCGACGGCGGTGACGCCCAGGTCCCGGAGATACGGGATCTTTTCGATCAGGCCGCGGTATGTGCCCGGATGATTCACGCCCGAACTGGAATGCGCGGTGAATCCCCGCACGTGCGCTTCGTAGATGATTGACTTGGAGAGGGGGGTGCGGGGCGTGTGATCCTCGGACCAGTCGAACATGTTCCGGACAATGACGGCCTTGGGGAAAAGAGGCCCGCTCTTCGGCGGTTTGCCGGGCGTCAGCCCCTGCGCATCGCCCCAGCGGGGAGCGCCCGAAACCGCCAGCGCGTACGGATCGAGCAGCCACTGGTTGGGATCGAAGAAGTTGGCCGTGTCGCGCGGCGTTTCGCCTTCCATGCGGTACAGGTAGTACTGGCCTTCCCGCGCGTCCTCGACATGCAGGTGCCAGACATCGCCGATCCGGTTTTTCTCCGGGGTCAGTTCGTACTCGGCTGCCGGCGTTGCGTCATCCGGCGCGTTGAACAGCATCAGCCATACACGCGTGGCGTTGCGGCTGAAGATCGTGAACTGCACCCCTTTCTCCACGACGTGCGCGCCGTAGGGGACGGGGATCGGATTGCTGGGCAGAAGGTGTTTGTGTGTTTTGGATTTCATGGATTGTGAAGTACGTCCTTACTTGTAAAAACGACTGCCCAAAAGAGTGTATTTCACGAGCTGGCCGATTCGGCTGAGCATCGGGACCAGCCCCCGGCCGGACCGGTGATGCCGCGAATGACGATGTTTTCGGGTCCCGTTGGAAGGCGTGCCGGTCATGGTCCGGCCGATCCGAGCGCTTGCTCCGGCGACGCTTTGAACTCCCGCCGCCACGGTTTGGACGCCGGCGGTCGCCGGCTTGACGACAAGAAAGTCCACGGTCCGGGCGGTCATGTCCACCGCCGACGCCACTCCGCGGGTGATCGTGTCCCAGAATCCGGGCTGGTTCGCCTCGTCCGGCGAAACGGCCGAACGGATGGGCCCCTTGAGCTCCGGCATCAGGTCCTTGGTGAAGAGGTCCTTCACATCGACCAGGAAATTCGACATCCGCGTCCCGAGAGAACGGACCTCCTCCTCGCGGTTCCATCCCCGGAACGCGGCGCAGCGGTCCATCGCCGTGTGCCCCGCGACGGAGGTAAGCAGTCCCGCGCCCAGGCCCTGGCCGATGTCGTCGATCACCCGCCCGATGAACGGCACCTGCGAGAAGAGGCTTTCGATCAGCCTGCGGCTGATGTTGAGGAAGTTGACCGTGGCGACAACGGCCAGGATGTCGCGGAGAATGGTCCATTCCTCCCGGGGCGTGGGGCGGCTCCTGTAGATGCGCATGACGCGAAGAGCCATGGTGAAGTTCCGGTACAGGACAATGAACACATCAGCGCTCGGATACGGGCTCAGCGTGACCGCGAGCATGACGTCGCGGACCGATCGCCGCACTTCGTGCGACGCCTTCTCGTCCAGTTGCGCGAGCAGGGGGTGGACGACTTCCTGCTCGATCTTCGCGATCGTGCGCGCGAGGTCGTCGTTCAGCGGATGCGCGCCGAGCACGTCCTGGATATAAGCGATGCCGTCGCTCGCGGCCGCCGCCGGCGCGCCTTCGAGGTTCGGGTTCTCCGCCAGCCGGCCGAGATACTCGGCCAGGTATTTGCAGTACCGGCGCATCTCCGCGTGGCTCGCGGCGGACAGTTCCGGCATGGGCGGCGGAGTCAGGACGCGCGGACAGGCTCGCAGACCGCGCCAGAAATAGATCAACAAGGCGAGAATTCCGACGAGAAGAATTCCGGCAAAGGTGAAGCCGGCTGCCGGGTGAATGCGGTAGAAGAGGACGAACAGCCGGAAACATTCGGCGAGAAAGACAAACCCCAGCAGAACGCCCGCGACGACGGTCACGCGAACCAGCAGATTCCAGAGTTGCTTCAACATGCTGAAGGCAGACTAGGGCGATAAGGGGGCGGTCTCAAGAGTTTTCTTGAAGTGGAAAATCGTCCTCGTTGTCGTCCTCGCTCTCGTCCTCGACTTCTTCCGGGAACCGAGTACGACGACGAGGAGGAGGACGAGGACGATTGTCGGCTCACGCGACTTTTCGCTTCAGCACATCCAGCGCGATGCCCCGGCTCGGAAGGGCCATGTCCAGGTGGTAGGAGAGGAACAGTCCGAGCAGTTTCTCGATCTCCCCGAGCTGCCAGCTCGTGCACTGCGTGCTCAGCGCCGCCTGCGACGATCGGGCTCTCTGCCAGCCGGTCAATATGGCCAGGATGTCGGGCGCGATGGGCAACGATCCGGCCGGATTCGCCTCGACGCACGCCGGGCACAGGATCCCGCCGCGCGCGTAGGAAAAGGTGGCCCGCCGCGCGCCGGACCGGAGCTCGCGCTCGCAGTTCAGGCAGTGTTTGAGCCGGGGCGCAAGGCCGAGCGCCTCCAGCAGTTTCAGTTCAAACCAGAAAAGGAACGGAACGGACGCGCCGAGGGACGCCAGTTGATCCAGCCCCGAATCCAGCAGGTCGAACAGGTCGTGGTGCGGCGCGTCGGGCGGGCTGACGCGGAACAGGAGGTCGGACAAGTACGAGGCCGCCGCCGCGGCTTTCCAATCGAATCGGAACCGGTCACGCGTTTTCAGCGGCGCGCACTCGCGGGCGATGTGGATGCCCGCCCGCTCGCGGGCGTAATAGATCAGCTCGCACGTGTAGAACAGATCGTACTGGCCCAGGAACAGGCTCTTCGGACGCTGGGAGCCCTTGACCAGCGTTGCGATCCGGCCGTCTTCCGGCGTGAGCCAGGAGACGATGCGGGACGTGTTCGAATAGGGATAGCAGCGGAGAACGATCGCCTGGGTCTTGTGGATCACGATGACGGTTTCTGTTCGGCGGGCGGCAGGACTTGCGCCGACGACTTTCCGTCGCGCGTCACCCATGCCTCCAGTTTGTCGAGCAGGGTGGGCCGGTTGTCGAGATCCTTGCTGCCGGGATACACCGCCCCGGCCGAAATGACCATCTTCATGCCGTCGGCAACGGAGATCGGCAGAACCTGGATCTGCGAGCGCGGTACAAGGACGAAAAAGCCGGAGGTCGGATTCGGCACGGTGGCCACGAACACGGCCACATACTCTCCGCTCGCGCGTTCCGGAAGGAGAGAGACCACCTCGTTGGGAACCGATGCCGTGATGAATCCCACGGTGTGCAGCCCCTTCCGGGGGTACTCGATCAGAACCACCTCTTTGAACATCGTCTGGCTCTGGTCCACCAGCGCCTCGCTGATCTGCCGGACCGTCACGTAAATCTTGTTGATGAAGGGGATTCGCGCCAGCAGCATGTCGCCCAGCCGGTACAGCTTCTGACCGATGATATTGCGCGTCAGCAGACCGATCAGGAAAACCGCCACCAGAACAAGGATCAGGGCGGCCGCCTGGAAGAGCAGGGCCGAGTACTCCTTGACCACGTGAGGCGGCACGTATTTCAGAACCCACTCCGTGGTCAGCCGGAACAGGAAATCCACGACGAACACCGTAACGACGATCGGCGTCACGAGGATCAGCCCGACAATCATGTTGCTGCGGATCGAGCGGCCTATGCTTTTTGCCATGGCATGATGATACGTTGCGGCGAACCGCCCGCCAAGACGGAATCAGGATCTTGCGATGTCTTTGAGCAGTCCGGCCTTTTCCGCTTTGGACAGCCACGCGTTCTCTTCGTTCAACATCGCCCGGCGAAGCGCCGGGGTGCGGTCGGACGCGCCGGCGAGGTGGTGGAGGCCGTGCGCGATGTACAGGGCAAGTTCACGGCCGGCCCCTTTTTCCGTGCGGCCGATGGCTTGAGCGCGCCCGGCGTTAACGAACACCTCGCCCGTGGAACGCGGTTTTTCGCCGGGCACGCCGTGGTACGTCAGGCTGATCACGTCCGTGGGCCCGTCCTTTGAGAAGGTGGCCCGGTTCGCGGGCGTGATACCGTCGTCGTCCGTGAAGATCAGCGCGATTTCGGCCCAGGCCGCCAGCGGCTTGAGTTCGGGCCAGAAGGCGATCAGCCAGGCCGCCAGCTTTCGAACCGCCGCGGTTCGAATCCGGGTTTCTGCCTGGCGGTTCTGCAGGACGAGTTTCATCCGCGTGTTTCGCCGCGTTCCTCGCGGTAGGCCTGGATGATCTTCTGGACCAGTTCGTGCCGGACGACATCGGAATCGGTCAATTCGGTGAAGGAAATGCCTTCAACCTTTGCCAGCGTGCGTTTGGCCTCGCCGAGGCCCGATTTCTTGTTCGGAGGGAGATCGATCTGCGTCAGGTCGCCGGTGATCACGCACTTCGAATCGAAGCCCAGGCGCGTGAGAAACATCAGCATCTGCTCCGGCGTCGTATTCTGCGCCTCGTCGAGGATGACGAACGCGTGGTTCAGCGTGCGGCCGCGCATGTACGCGAGGGGGGCGACTTCGAGGACGCCGCGCTCCATGTTCCGTTGAATGTCGTCGGGGGACATCATGTCGTAGAGCGCGTCGTACAGCGGCCGCAGGTACGGCGAGACTTTCTCGTGCATGTCGCCGGGCAGGAACCCGAGCGCCTCGCCCGCCTCGACCGCGGGCCGCGTGAGGATGAGCCGGCTGACCTCGTTGCGGAGAAGCGTGTTCACGGCCATCGCCATGGCGAGGTATGTCTTGCCGGTGCCGGCCGGGCCGATGCCGAACGAGATGTCCGTGCTGCGGATGTTTTCGACGTACCGCTGTTGGCCGAACGTGCGGGGGAAAATGGCGGGTTTGCCGGGGCCGACTTCGATCCGGCACTCGTACAGCCGGTTCAGGTCCTCTTCGCGGCCTTCATGGAACGCGCGGAGGGCGAATTGAATCCCGTGTTCGCGCAGGATCGCGCCGGAACCGCGCGCCCGGCGCAATCCTTCGAAGAAACGCTCCGCGGTCGCCACTTTTTCCTCGGCGCCTTCGATGCGGAGCCACGTGTCGCGCGCCGTGAGGCGGACGTTCATGGATTGCTCGACCCGCGGCAGGTACTCGCCGCGCCGGCCGGTAATGTCCTGCGACTCGCGCGCGTTGTCGAAATGGACGGTTTTTTCAGCCATGCCGGCTCCAGTAAATCCCAAGGGGGTGGGGGCGTCAATGGGAATTGGATTGCGGCAGACGGTACCGTTGGGCGGAGGAGGTGATTCGAACAGTTCGCTCGCATTGTCCAACGCGCGAGGGCGCAGCCCTCGACAATCCCATTTTTTGGTGACCTCAACGTGTTTCCAATTGTTACATCTGAATGGACGGCCGTCTCTCCAGATGTAACAAATGATTTGATCGCCAGGTGTGCGTGTCGGGGTGCGTGTGGCCGACGGCCGGCCTTTTTTGTGCTTTATTCGAAAGACCAGGCTTTTGATTGGAAGCGGAATCCTGTATAATAGTTTGCATCCAAGGCGTGTGATGCAACGACTCCGGCGATATGTTCTTATTCATCTGCTTCTCCTGTGGGCATGCTCCGCCAACTGCGGCATCCTGTCGAACGTCCTGGTGAATCCCGGGTTTGAACTCGGTACCTCCGATGTGCCGTCCGGCTGGACCCCCTGGGGCAACGCGTGGCGGCAAGGGCTTCCGTCGCATTCCGGGACGAATGCGGGCAAGCTGTTCGGCAATTGGAGCGCGACGACCAACTTCTCCTATTTCTACCAGACGTTCCCGGCCAGCCGCGGGCAGGTCTGGAGTGGAACGGCGTGGGCTTTTAATTCCAGCGATGACTTGATGCGCGGGGCGAACCGGGCGTATCTCACCATCGGGTTCTTCGACGCCGGTCACACGGGAATTCTGTTCTGCGCCTCGCCGAAACAACTCATCGGTACCAGTCCGACCAACCAGTGGATTCCCATTTCCGCGTCGGCCCGCGCGCCGTGGAATACGGCGTACGCATCCTTCATTCTCAATTTCATGCAGGTGTCGAACGAGAGCGGGTCCGCGCGGTTCGACGACTGCGAGTTCGGGCTGGCGACGACGAGCATGGTCCGCTTCGCGAACCGCGACTGGATTGTTTACGACTGGAGCTGGGACTGGGTCAATCGGACGAACATGACCATCTTCTCCACGAACCGGGTCTCCGTGGACAGCAACGGCTGGTTGCATCTCTCCATCCGGGAGGAGAACGGACACTGGTGGTGCGCGGAACTGGAGTCGGTCGATTGGCTCGGCTACGGCGAATACGCGTGGTCGGTGGAGGGGCCGCTGGACCGGCTGGAGTCCAACACGATTCTCGGGCTGTTCTGCTTTGACGAGCCGCGCGGCGAGACGCATTACGAAATCGATATCGAGATCAGCCGCTCGCTGATCGGCGGCTACGAGAACAACCTGCTCTACACCGTCCAGCCCTGGTACATCTGGGAAAACGGCTACCAGACGCCGCTGGTCCTGACGAACACGGAGACCACGCACCGATTCCAGTGGACGCCCGGCAAGGCGCACTGGCAGGGCTACTACGGCCACGATCGCGAGCCGATCGATTCCAGCCACCTGTTCGCTGAACGCGTGTATGAGTCCGACAACGTGCCGGTCCCGCCCGCGCGTTGCGAGATCAACTTCTGGTTGTGCGAGGGGCTCGCGCCGCCGGACACGCAGTACCTCGACGTGGTGATCAAGGATTTCCGCTTCAAACCGTTCGAGGGAGTCCTGCTCCACGATGATTTCGACGACGGCTCGCGCAGCAACATCTGGTCCGAGCTCGGTTGGTCGAGTCACGAAATCGAGGAAACCGACGGCTGTCTGCGCGTCAGACCCGGCCTTGGTTGGGAGACGGCCGGCTACATGACCGGTCGCAAGATGGGCTGGGGGGAGAGCGTTCTTGAATACACGTTCTCGGCCCTTCTGAAAACGGTGCGCGTGGACGAGGCCCAATCGGGCGACGATATCGCAGCCATACTCTCGTTCTGTTCGGAGACGAACAACGCGTGGTGGGCCACTAATGCGCTTACCTTGGAATCGCTGTATGATTCGGACAACGACTGCCTGACGCTGATTTTCTTCACCAAGGATCGCCTGCCCCAGACGTGGGGTCGTACGAATTTCATTGGAACCGTGACGAATGCGACACGGTATTTCGCGGAGGGTGGCGTTGACCTGCGCCTGACGTTGAACAAGGACTCGTACAAACTGGCCGCGTGCCGGACAAACGGCGTGCCGGTCGCCATGAGCGTGGATTCGGGCTCCCTGACCGGCCTGCACGGGCTGAGCTGGCGCCTGGATCGCGGCTATTGGCAGATTGGGGCCTGGAACGCCGATCCGGCGCGCGGTTCGGTCTTCTGGGATCGAACGGATATTCGGGTGGATGCGCCGCGGGAATCGCCGTTCAGAGTCGATCTGCAGGCGGCCGGCGATGGATCGGAACTGTCGTGGTCGAGTTGCTTCTACAGGACGTACTCGGTGATGACATCCACGAATCTGTCCCAGGGCTTTTCGCCGTACGCGACGAACATCTCTCCCGTGCCGCCGTTGAATCTCTATACCGATCTTTTGAATTCCGCCGGGGCGGTTTTCTATCGGATCGGATCGTCGGCAGATGTGTTGCGGTAGGGAAGATCGCCGAGCAGGTCCTACCTGTTCGGCGGCTGGAGCAGGCTGTGCGGCCACAGGCCGAGCTGGGTCAGCACGTTGCGGTGCACTTCATTCTGGCGCGCGATGGCGACGACGGTGGGGGTGAACTCCTGCTCGATTTTTCCGAGGTCCACCCGGAAGTCGGGCTTCGCCCCGTACTTGCCCTCGAACATGCGTCCGACGGAATGCATGACAAACCAGATCAGGTGCAGGAACGCGTACAGGTGCGCGCGGTGGTCGCCGGCATCGTCCATGGCGTCCATCCTCAGCGCCGCCTGACGCGAGTTGTTTTCCGTGAAGGTGATGGCGTGCGTGTAGTAGCGAAGGTCCGTCTGCAGAAACTCGTCTCCGATCCGGCTGAGCACCTGCCGGATCGGGTCTGACACCGGAAGGTGCTGGGAGCGCAGGCTGTCGCCGGTGTACGCGTCCTGGTACTGCTTGCGCGCGTTCTTGCCGGCGTTGCGATTGATCCAGATGGCCGCGTTTTGCGGGTCGTCGATCCACTTGCCCATGATCAGGGACGACTCGACGAACGGGCGAAGCGCGATCCATGCCTGGCACGACTGGTACGCGGCCAAGTGGTCGAACGCGCTCCGGGCGGACCGCTGCATGATCGGCAGAAACGGCACGAGCTGGGAATCGCCCTTCTGGTGCGGTGCGCCGCCGGAACCCAGGCCCGCGGCGAAGTGCCCGAAGATCTTGTCGAACTGGTCGAATGCCGCGAATTCCATTCTGTAATTCAGAAGAAACGTCTCGCGGTTCTGGCTGATTGCGGCGCGATGGCGGAGGATGTCGTCGGTTGGGCTCATTTGGAAATCAATCCTTCATCGCTTTCCTGAGTTCTTTCCACAATTCCTGGAGGGCTTGGGGGACCACGCGGATGTCGGCCATGACGGTGACGTAGTTCGTGTCGCCCGTCCATCTCGGCACGATGTGCAGATGGATGTGATCCTTGAGCCCGGCGCCGGCGGCCTCGCCGATGTTGATGCCGACGTTGAACCCGTGCGGCCGCGACACCTTCTTCAACGCGCGCATGGCCTGCTGCGTCAGCTCCATCATCTCCGCCAGTTCCGCGGGGTTCATGTCCTCCAGCGTGGCAACGTGGCGAAGCGGAGCGACCATCAGGTGGCCGCCGGTATACGGGTAGCGATTCATCAGGACGATGCAGGCCTTGCCGCGCTTGAGCAAAAGATTGTCGCGGTCCCGGGATGATTTGAAGCTCTTGCAGAGGAAACAGCCCTTGCCTTTGGCCTTCTTGAAGTACTCGATTCGCCAGGGGGCCCAAAGTTCTTTCATATCATCATGCCGTCCAGTAGGATACAGGCAAGCTATCAACGCGGGCCGGAGTGGTCAAGGCGGCGTTCGTGCGGACCGGATGAATTCAAAGCGCAACATGTTGTTTTTCGCCTTGTTCGCGGCGGGTGCCTTGGCGGTCACCGCGACGCCGTTGTTCACGTTGATGTCGTGGAAGGACCTGTCGGACCGCGATCTGACGCCGCTGGGCCGCGCCGTGCTGAATGCCGGCGGCTCGGACTGGGTTCACGCCGAGACCAGGCATTTCATTTTCCACGCATCGACCACCGGTGCGATCGAGGAAGTGGCTGCGGAGGCCGAATTCGCGTTCGGCAGGATCGGCGATATTCTCGGGACGAACAGCGTCCGTCGCAAGGGGCACGTCTTTGTCGTTGGCCGGCGGGACAGTTGGGAGAAGGTTCTTCAGGATACGAGCCGGAAGGACGATAGTCTCGCGATGCAGATGCAGAACGACCTGTTCATCCTGAAGGAGAGCAACAGCGTCATCAATGTCCTGCGCGTGCCGCACGAGCTTGTGCATTTCAGGCTGTGGCAGGTGTATGGAAACCATGTTCCGATCTGGCTGGATGAAGGCATGGCCGGCTATGTCGGGTGGAAAGCGGCCGTGGCGGGACACGCGCAGAAGGGAAAGCAGCTGGTCCGTGCGCCGCCGCGCGTTTCGCGCAAGCATCTCCTGGACCTGGCGCAACTGACGGGCATGACGACGTATCCCCCGGACAGCGCGGCGAGCGCCGCATTCTACGTCGAGGCGGAACTGCTGGTTTCCGCCATCGCGCGGAAAATTGGGGATGACAAACTGGGGGAGTTCGTGAAGGCTGTGGCAGGTGATCGGACCCCGTGGGACAATTTCCTGCGGGAGCGGTTCAGCTTCGCGGACAGCGACTTCGCCTGGCTGCAGAAGCAGATCGAGAAGTACGCAACAGAATGACGGCAAAACCAAAGAATGAAACCGGCGGCGCGGACAAGGCCGTCCATCTCGTCTACGGCGAGGACGAGTATCTCGTCAGCACGAACGCGAAAGAACTCGTGGATCGCCTGTGTCCCAAGGCCGACCAGGCCTTCGGCCTGGAGATCGTCGATGCGCGGGTCGGCCTCGTGGACGAAGCGATCGCCGCCATCGGGCGCTGCCTGGACGGTTTGCGTACGCTTGGGTTCCTGGGCGGGCGCAAGGTGGTCTGGCTTCGCGATGCGACGTTCCTCGGATCGGGCGTCATCGGCGAGTCGGCGGACGTCAAGGGCCGGCTGGACGAGCTGGTCAAGCTGATCAAGGCCGGGTTGCCGCCGGGACAGATCCTGGTCGTCAGCGCGTCGAAGGTTGACGGCCGGTCGGCTTTTTTCAAGGCGTGCCAGTCCGCCGGGAGCGTGACGAAGTTCGAGCTGCCCGACAAATCGTATCAACTGGAACAGCAGGCGCGCGGGATGGCGTCGGACGCATTTCGAAAGGCGGGCTTGAACATCGGCCCCGACGCGCTGGGCGAGTTCCTGGAGAAGACGGGGACCGATACGCGGCAGATCGTGCAGGAAGTGGAGAAGCTGTCCGTCTATCTCGGCGACCGGAAGAACGTGCAGGTTGCCGATGTCCACGCCATCGTCTCGCCGTCGCGCGAGGCGATTTCGTGGGATCTCGCCGATGCCGTCGGAAGCCGGGACCTGACCCGCGCGCTGAAGGTCCTGCGCCAGTTGCTGTTCCAGGGCGAGAACGAAGTCGGGTTGATCATCGGGCTGGAGGGTCGATTCCGGGATCTGCTCCTGTATCGCGAGGCGTTGGACCGGAGATGGCTGAGCGTCGGCGGCGAGGAACCGTGGCTCAAGGTGGAATGGCGCCAATCGCCGGAGGTGGACGAATTTGCCTCGTCGCTCGCCAAGGATCCGCGCACGGTCAACATATACCGCGCCGGGAAGCTGGTTGCGCAGGCAAGGCGTTTTTCGCGGCAGGAACTCGTCCGCTGCCAGGCGCTGACGCTTGCCGCCCACGAGTCGATCATCTCCTCGACCTACGCCAAGGAATTGAACCTCGAATTTCTCCTTATGAAACTGCTGGGGGCGCCCCGGCAGGCAAGCGCCAAGTCCGCATAGCGATTTTGACGGCGAGTCCGCAGAGCGCGCCGCCGAAGAACACGAACGGCATTTGCCATGCGATGAAGTTCATGTGCGTGTGCACGGCCGAGTGCGCCTTGAAGATGACGAACCACGACAGCGGGGCCAGTATGGAGAACCAGGTCGCCGCGAGCAGGGCCGTGTGTTTTCCCCGCTCGTCGCCGGCGGCGTTCCGGCGCACGTAGAGAAAGACCGACGCCAGCAGGAACAGGGCGATCAGGTGCAGGTACCGGATCTTCAGAACAACGTCTGAAATGAACGCGCTGTCCGTGGACACGTAGTTGTTGAGGTCGAGGAAGGGGCCTGTCACGTAGCGCGAAACCACCTCGAAGGTCCCGGCCTTTAAGCTGTCCGCGTATTCCGCGGCATATTGGCTGCTGGCTCCGTAGGTCCTTCTCCCCAGGGACCACGCGATGTGTTGTATGCCGTTCAACAGGCTTCCCTTGACCGCGGCAATCTGGAAGAGCAGGAGAACCAGGCTCGAGGCGACCGCGAGGCCGGCGCTGCAGGCGACGACGAGCGCGCCCTTGATGAATCGGCGCGCCGGCAGTCCGTCCCGGACGCTGTAGTACACGAACGGCGTGGCCATCATGACCAGCGCCGTGGTGATGTACTCGAATCCGTTGGCGAAACATTTTGCGAAGACCAGCGCGAACACGAGGACGGCCAGCGTGGCCGACGCGTGATGGTCGTGTATCGACCGTCGCCGGAAGTACTCCATGAGCGCGATCATGGG